>ENA-UOOK01005828-UOOK01005828.1-fermentation-metagenome-genome-assembly--contig:-NODE-5828-length-12171-cov-3.334929_pt1 | contig 12171 bp, 6 predicted proteins | sample MGYA00245777_ERZ724023 | MGnify/ENA primary metagenome ERZ724023 (study PRJEB28704, sample SAMN03018312) | fermentation metagenome | biome: anthropogenic terrestrial biome; feature: soil; material... | reverse complement strand
AAACTTTGAAGGCGGGGCAACTCGTCTTTTTTTTATATCTAATCAATATCCTTTTTGTTATAAGCTTCAAAAAATTCTTTCTTCACATCTTCATTAGCTAATTTAATATATTTATTAAAAGATTTATATGATGTATGCCCTGATACTTGCATTATAACTCTATCAGGAATTCTTTTTTTTATTGACATTGTAATAAAAGTTCTCCTTGCTGTGTGAGTACCAATAAGTTCATATTTAGGAAAAGTTTTTATTACTTTGACATTCCTATTATAAGAAACTTTTGGAACTAATTCGTTTAATCCAGCTAATTTAGCTACTTTTTTAATACCATTTTTATAGGAATTATAATTAGTGCGTTTAGTATTAAATAATAAGTCGTCATTAGAAGTTATTATTTCGTATAAATCATCAATAATTGGGATTTGCACAATCTTATTAGTTTTTATTGTGTTTAGCCAGATAATCCTTTCTCCAAGTTTAATGTTTTCCCTATTTAAAAGTATAAGATCACAATATCTTAACCCGGTATAACACTGTACCAAGAACCAACATCTATAGTAATCCAACATTTGACTATCTATCGTTGCGTTTTTAATAAGCGTAATCTCATCTAAGTTTAAAGCGAACAATGAAAGGTTCTCATTATTGACGTAGTTAAATTTAATATTTGATTTTACATTAATATCCTTCTCATTAATCACCCAATCAATAAATTGTTTAACAAACCCAAGTTTAACAGTAATTGTAGCAGGTGTATTATTGTATTTATATAACCATTCCGTAAAATCATATACTATTTTAATATCGTTAAAACTTTTAATTTTACCGTATTTAGGATTTGCATTGACGAAGCTGATTAAATTATTAACCATATACTTAATTCGTCTTGAAGTTGTTTTACTTAATGGATTTATCCTTTTTATGCCATTCGAATAATTCAATCTAACATCTAAATATTCGGTCAATAGATTAATAGTGCTATCTGCATCTGAGATAGTATAAGGTGAAATATAGTTTTTATAGTCTTCTACAAACTTTTCCTTTGAAAGTAATCCTTTGTTATTATTGCTAACAATATAACTATTGACGAAACTAACAATCCTATTTATTTCAGTATTATATTCTTTTGCATGCATAAATGAATTCTTAATTTTGGTAATCCTTGTTCTGCCCTCGACAATACAATTTGATTTTTTAATTTTAAGACCTGTGCTTAACCGAACATGCGATCCGTTAAAACTAACATATAACATTATTACCGACTCATCAGATTCTGGCTTATCCAAATATAGTTTAACATTCATAAAAATATTTGCAGTTATTAAAAAAATACGAACAACTGCAAAATTACTGCAAAAAAGGCACTTATTCAAATTAAACTTAATTTAATATTGAGTTAATATGATATGCATAAACCACTATCTAAAACAGCTATTAATACACAATAATTAAATTAATCTTAATCAAGTTAAGTTAATATCGATTTCGGCACAGCGTCTATAGGGTGGGCTATTAGAAATAGAGATATCACAGAAAATGAAAATCCAATTGTTGACTATGGTGTAAGAATATTTAAAAAAGGAGTGGGAGAAGAAAAAAATGTAGAATTTTCTTTAGCCGCATCAAGAACTCAAAGAAGAAGTGTAAGAAGGCATTATTTCAGACGAAAAATGCGAAAATATCGTACACTTAAAGTATTATTAGAAAATGAAATGTGCCCTCTGTCTAATGAAGAGCTAAACAATTGGGCTCACTATAAAAAAGGTGAAGATTTTAAATATCCTCAAAGTAAAAATTTTATTGAATGGTTATCGCTTGAGCCTTATGAATTAAGAGCCAAAGCAGCTGATCCCAATAATAATCTATCAAAATATGAGATAGGAAGAGCTTTGTATCATATTTGCCAAAGACGAGGATATTATTCGAATCGAAAAGATCAAAAGCAAGACGAAAGAACTAATACAGATAAAGCAATTAAAGAATTGAAAAATAAAATTGGTGATTTAACTCTTGGGCAATACTTTAGCACATTAGATCCTCACCAGCAACGTATTAGAACAACTATTACTGGTAGAAAACTATTGCAAGACGAGTTTGAGCAAATTTGTAAAGCTCAAAATCTTAGCGAAGATCTATCTAAAAAAATTTATAGAGAAGTTTTTTTTCAGCGACCATTAAAATCTCAAAAACATAATATCGGAAAATGTCCTTTCGAAAAAAACAAATATAGATGCCATATTAGCCATCCCCTCTTTGAATTATTTAGAATGTATTCATTTATAAATACAATTAAATATAAAGTAGCAAATGATACTGAAGGCGAGTTTGAGCATTTGCAAGGAGAAATAAGAGACAATGTGATAAAATTATTTTTTAGAAAAAAACCACATTTTGACTTTTTAGATATAATAAAGGAAATAGAAAAAAATCATAATCCTAAATGGAAAGAAAAAGATTATCCTCGTTACTACACCTACAATTATATTCCTAAAACTAATGTGGCAGGTTGTCCAACAATTGCCGAATTTAAGGCTTTATTTGGCGATAATTGGCTCAATTTTAAGATTGATAGAGAAGATTTCAAAGTAGATATTTTTGAAATATGGAATGTGTTAAATAATTATGAAGACGATGATAAATTATATGAATATGCTATAAATAGATTAGATTTCGACGAAGAAAAGGCTAATAAATTTACAAAAATTAATTTAAAAGAAGGATATGGATCACTTAGTTTAAAAGCAATAAAGAAAATTCTACCTTATCTAGAAAAAGGTCTCTTATATTCTCATTCTGTATTTTTAGCAAATATGCCAGAAGTTATAGGCAAAGCAAAATGGGAAAAATTAAAAGAGCAAATCAGTGATGAAATTGAGTTTATTATTGAATCACATACCGACCAAAAGAAAAAGGTTTTAATAGTAAATACTGTACTAAATAGAATAAGAAATTCTGAAAAACACATTAATATTAATTATTGTTTAAAAAACAAAGATAAAGAAGCACTAATTACTGCGACAGAAAATGAATATGGTAGAAAAAGATATGCATCGATGATAGAAAATGATAGGGAAAAGTTATTAATTGATTTAGAGCATTCATTAATGGAACAAATAGCAAAAAAGCCTAATGGCGAATACTTGCAAAATAAAAGAATAGATGAAATGGTAATTGAATATTTAAGCGAAGCTCAATATAACATACCTAAAGAGAATTTTGACAAATTATATCATCCATCTGAAATTGAAATATTCCCAAAAGCTAAACCTACCAATATTAATGGAAAAAACTATTATTTATTGGGCAGCCCAAGCACACCATCTGTACGTAATCCTATGGCTATGAGAGCATTATACGAACTTAAATCATTAATAAATGAATTAATTTTAAGTGATAGGCTTGATCCTCAAAATGATACAGTAATAATCGAAACCACTCGTGACCTAAATAATGCAAACGAGCGAAAAGCTATTCAAAAATACCAAAATGAGTTAGAAAAAAGACGTCAAAAATATAAAACAGAAATTTCAGAATTATATTTTGAAGAATACAAAAAAGAATATATTCCAAACGATAGAGATATTTTAAAATTTCAATTATGGATAGAACAAAATAAAAAATGTATTTATACAGGTCAAACCATTCCTCTGCATAGTTTTTTAGGTGAAAATCCTGATTTTGATATAGAGCATACTTTACCTCGAAGCCAATCTTTTGACAATTCTCAAGAAAATATTACTCTTGCTAATAATTATTACAATAGATTTATCAAAAAAAATCTTTTACCTGTGAATTTGCCTAATTATAACGAAGAAGTAACTATTTCACTTGGTGGTAAATCAATAATTTGTCCTCCAATAGTTGAAACAATTAAAATTTGGCTCGAAAAAGCTATTGAATTCGAAAATAGAAAAGAAATAGCAAATGGAAGATCAAAAATGGCAACTACAAAAGACCAAAAAGACGATGCTATAATAGATAGACATTATAACTTAATTCACAGAAACTATTGGAAAGGGAAATTTAATCGTTTTATGATGAATGAAATAAAAGAAGGATTTAAAAATAGTCAATTAATTGATACGGGAATAATTACAAAATATTCTATCCATTACTTAAAAACTGTTTTTGATAAAGTAATTGCAGTAAAAGGCAATATTACAGCCGATTTAAGAAAACTTTGGGGATTACAAAATATCATTGAACAAGATACCGATACAGAAGATGATGCACTATCTACCATTAATCCCACTGGAAAAGATAGAAGCGAACACTCACATCACGCTATTGATGCAATAGTAATTTCCCTAATGGATAGAAGAAATACGATAGACAATAAAACAATATATGAAACTTTAGCAAAATATTTTAGAGAAAAAGAAGATGAATTCATTAACAATTCTCTTCGACCATATTTTCCTAGACCTTGGAAGAACTTTGTAGAAGATGTACTTAAAATAAAAGAAAACATTTTAATTTCTTATAGTTTTAGAGATTCAACATTAAAGCAAACTAAACGCAAATTAAAAATTAATAATAATATTCAATATACAGATCAATTAGATGAAAATGGTAAGAAAATACCTAAATATGAAAAAGGTTTAGGAATAAGGGCTTCTTTAAACAAGGAAACTTTTTATGGAGTAATAAAAAGAAATCAAGTCAATACAAAAAGTGGTGAAATCGAAGAAGTGATAAAATATACAAAAACTATTCCTGTTCAAAATTTAAAAGAAAGTGATATTAAATTTATAGTTGATGATAAAATTAGGAATATGTTTGAAAATCAGGTTCTTTCTAAAATTAAGGAAAATGGAATATTTTTAGAACCAAATTTGAAAAAAAATCCTGAAGGAAAACCTGTACCAATTAAAAATATTAAAGTATTTGCAAATAAACTTAGCCCAGTTATTTTTAAACCTCATACACATTTATCTAAAAAAGATTATAAAAATAATTACATCGTCGAAAACGATGGAAATTATGCTATAGCAATTTATAAAGGCTTAGATAGTAAAAATGAAAATATTACTGAATGTAAACTAATTTCAAATTTGGAATTATCTAATCAATTAAGAAGCGGTTCTGTTCAAAATCTATTTCCGACTGAAATTACAATTACAGATAAAAAAAATAATATAATTACTCTACCATTTTTTTGTAGATTAAAAGCTGGAGACTTAGTAGTTATGTACAATGAATCTCCTGACGAACTTCCTTATTACCAAGCACTAATAAACAACGAACAAATAAATATTAGAGAGCTTCCTGAAGAAATTCGTAAGGAACTAAAGTTAAGAATTTTTAGATTAATTAAATTTTTTATTCCTAACAATCTAATTTTGGGAAGACACTTTTATTCTAATATAAATGCGGATAAGGATACTTCTGTAAAAGATGTCACCAAAATTGATGGAAAGGTAAAAAGATGTAATTCTAATACCTTTAAGGGTATTCCGATTGTTCTAGATGTAACTGGTACATTTATTAAAATATCTAAATATTATAATGATTAAAAGATCAATTTATATAGAATCAGAATGCCATTTATCCATTGAAAATGAACAGTTGAAAATTTCAAATAAATCCACTGGGGAGCTAAATTCGCTCCCCGTTGAGGATTTGGGATTTATTATGCTTGATAATAGAATGATTACATATACTCATTGCGCTCTTCAGAAATTTGCAGAATATAATATAGCAACTATTATTTGCGATGAAAAACATTTACCAATTTCAATGCTAAACCCTTTGATTGGGCATAGTACTCAAACAGCAACTTACAAATCTCAATTAAACTCCTCTGAATCAATTAAAAATAATTTATGGAAACAGACAATAATAGCAAAAATCAAAAATCAAGCAAAAGTACTTAAAAATAACGGTAAAGAATCAATTTTTTTAAATAACTTAGTTAAAAATGTTAAGTCTGGCGATTCTAATAATCGAGAGGCAATCGCAGCAAAACATTATTGGAAAGAACTATTTGATATTCCAAATTTCAAAAGAGAAAGGGAAGGAATTTACCCAAATTCGCTCTTAAATTATTCATATTCAATAATTAGAGCAGGAATAGCTAGAGCGCTTATTGCTTCTGGACTACTTCCCACAATTGGAATTCATCACCAAAACAAGTATAATTATATGTGCTTAGCAGATGATATAATGGAACCATATAGACCCTTTGCAGATGCATTTGTATATCAATTTATCAAAGATAATCCCGAAATTCACAGCATTAACAAAGATTTTAAATTACAAGCTCTTAAAGTTTTAACTTCCGATGTAAAAATGCGAAACCTCATCCGACCAATGATGATTGCATTTAGTTATACTACTTCATCTTTAGCTAAATGTATTGATGGAAAACAAAAGTTAATTAATTTTCCTGAAATTACTAATGGAACAAAATAGATTAAACGGATACCATATTATGTGGCTTTTTGTAATGTTCGATATGCCCACTGAGACAAAAGAACAAAGAAAATCTTCCGCAAGGTTTAGAAAAAACCTTAAAAAAAGTGGTTTTTCTATGCTACAATATTCCGTCTATATTAGGCATTGTGCTAGTGGCGAAGCAACAGATACTTATATTAAAAGAATAAAAAGAATGATAGAAGCTGAAGGAAAAGTCAGTATCTTGAGTGTAACAGATAAACAATTCGGAAATATGATAAATTATTGGGGACATAAAACTACTATTCCATTACAAAAAGAAGTTCAACAATTATCCATATTTTAATAAAAAAAGAGATATTAAAATAATTTTAATATCTCTTTTTTATATTTTATAGTAAATTACCAATAGTATAAATAAAGTTAATTACTATATTTTGCAGTATGTTATAGACTTACTGCTATCAAAAATACAAATTCTACATCAATTCACAACCTGAGATGCTTCTCTAAATGCCTCAACATCTTTATTGTACTGGTCATTACTCCCATCCTTATTGTAATCTCTTATTGCATTTAGTTGATCCTGTAGCTTATTAATCTCTTGCTGAATAGGATTAATAGCAGTATCCATAAATGATTGAGTAAATGTATTTATAAATTTATATTGAGCATTCAAAACAACATCTTCATAATCTAATGATTTGTCTAAATACTCCATATGTAGCCTTAGTTTCTCTTGTTGGAACTTTTTCTCAGCCTCTAACTTTAGATTGTTGTTCCCTTGTGCTAATGCTAATTCTGCCCTATATGTCCTTTCAGCTTCTTCAAGTGCAATCTTACGGCTATAATCAGCATACGACTTAGCATTTATGGCTATTTTAGCTTTGTCAATTTTCTCGTCTATCTCATCATTGCTCTTGTCTAACTCGTAATTTACTTTAATATTTATAGACCTAGCTTCATCCGATTCCTTAATGTTATCAATAGTACTATCAATATCAGATAAAAGGTTACTTGACTTACTTTTTAGGTCGTCAATATCTGCAGATAACTTCTTTATTTCATCAACCTCATTGTTTGCAATAGCATTATCTAAAGCTATAGTCTTACTTGCAATAATTGATCTATACTCAAGTAATTCTGAGTATAACTTAATGATATTTTTGTTTGATTCAATTAATGTATTAACCTTTTGCTTAGCTTCATCTTCTGCAATTTGTGTAGCTAAATCTTTTTGTGAATTAAGATTATTTATATAATCATCACCAACTAGTGAATAACTTTGATTCTTTAATAATTCTAGTGCTGATTTATTCGCATCGTTAATGTATTTAGTACGGGCTGATTTGATTTCTTTATTATTCTTATCTTCTTCCGCCATTCTCTTTTTTGCAATTTCTGTATCATATTTTATCAGCTCATCCTCATTTATTTGCTTTTGTAAAGATAAATTCTCTTTTAATTGCTTGATTAGTTTTTCATTCTTTTTCTTTTCTGCTTCTTCAATTTGCTTTAATATATCATCTTCTGTTTTCTTTAATCCTGCAATTTTTCTTTCTCTTGCCTGCTTCTCTTGGTCTTCGATTGAACGCAACTCTAATTCTTCTCTTTTCTTCCGTCCCTCTTCCTCAGCTTTCTCTATAACCTTTTGAATATCTTCAGTAGTTTTTTTAGCAGTCTTTTTCTCTTTTTCACTGAAAACTTTATTTGCTTGTTCTTCAAGTTTGTTTAATTTAGAAACTTCTCCAACATCCCATCTTGCATTCTTTTCTAATTCTGCTTTTCTTCTCTTTTCTCCTTCGGTTAAGTCTCTTTCAGTCTCTGTTTGCGATAAATTCAAATATTCCATTTTATTGCTCTCTAAACGATCTTTAGCAATAGCAGATGCATTATCATATGCGTTTTCTATGCTTGCAACAGCATTGGCGGTATTCAGTGCTTCTTTTGTATTCATTTGCTGTTGCTTATACAATTTCTCAGCTGCACTTTCGGAAACATTAAAACTATTAGCAATTTCTTTAATCTTATCTTTTGTAATATCACCATCTTTTGATGCTTCTCGTAATTTCTCCGCTAACAATAATCTATTTGCTTCTTCGCGAGTGATGCCAAGAGAATTAGCTAAAATGTCAATACTTTTACTGATATCTAACCCTGCGTCTTTCCCTTTTACTAATTGAGTTACTAAATCATTTGTATTCTTTTTTATTGCCTCATTTTCTTTATTATACAAATCAATGTATTTCTGCTTCTCTTTTGGGTCATTAGCTTGGTCTGCTTTTTCCTTTAGCTCGTATAACTTAGCTTTTTGTTTGTCGATTTCTACAGACTGAGCAGTTATTGCATTTATATATTTCTCTTGTGGCTCTGTATTCCCAATCTCCTTATTAGCTTCTACTAATTCACTTGCTTTTTGTATATTTATATCATAAACTTGCTTTAAATTACCTGCTTCATCTACTATAGTTTTAAAATTAGTCTTGCTTTCTGGAGCAATTGCACCGATCTTATCAGCTGTCTCCTGTGCTTTTTTACTTAATTCATCTAATTGATTTTGTTCATTTACAGTTAGACCACTATCACTTTTCTTAGACCTCAGGTTGTTAATTTCATTCATTGCATCAGAATAAGCATCAATCAATTGTTTGTTTTGTTCACTACTATTGATTTTACCTTTTATTTCTAATGATTCTTTTATCGCATCACCAACTCTATTTTTCTGGACCTCAGAATTCATTTCTGAATACATTTTTCTTAAATCTTCAATAGGGATATTATTTGCTTTTGATAACTTCTGCAATTCGCTTTCTATATCATTAGCCGTGACATTTAATGAATCTTTTAACTTCTGACCTATCATATTAGAATCACCAATAGGAGTAACAAGAGATAATTCACCGCTACCACTATTGATTGCAGAGTTAATAATATCCTTTATCTTATTCCCTGCATCTTCACGCTTTAGCTTAAATTGTTCCTCAAGATTAACCATTGTAGCATCAGCAAGTTTTTCCAGATTTGCTTTGTCTTGTGCATCGATATTTTTAAACTCGCTATTTCCATAAATTGCAGTTTTTAAGTCAGTCCCTATTTTCTTTAATTCATCAGAATTTTGAGCTAATTTCATTTGTTCAATAAAATTATTAGTAGTAGCTTTCGCAGCTGCATCAAATCCAGTCCAAGAATCAAACACATCGTTAATGTCATCCGTTATCTGCTCATTCTGTGCCTTCTTTATTTCAATATTTACTTCTACCTTGCGATCTTCTAATTTCTTAATCTCATTTTGGAACTTATCAACCTCAATTGTGCTTTCGTTTAATTTCGCTTTCAAAGTGGCTAAATTATCGCTAAAAGACTTTGTACTTGAAATAGATCCCGGCATTGTTTTTGCCAAATCTATTTGCACTTGCATAAACTTATCCTCTTCCTCAGCAGTCCTTGAAGCCTTCGTGCCTAGCTCTTCATATGTACTGATGAGAGCTTTTTGAGCATTTACTGCATTTTCCTTCTTTTTATAGTTAGCAATTTGTTTATCAATACTTTCTGATTCTGCCTTTGCGTCATCCTCACGATCTTTAGCAGATTTAGAGAACGCATTAGACAATAACGCAATAACTCCTACTAGGGCAGTTACGCCAAGTATTAATGCTCCTATTGGATTAGCATTCATTGCTGTATTCCACAACCATTGAGCAACCGTTGCAATCTTAACTGCACCTGCTTTAGCTAACACTACAGCTACACTCTTTCCATCTGTTGCAATACCGTTTGCTTTCGCAAAGTTAAGCATGTATTCAGATAATATTAGTTGCTTTGTTGCAACATTCTGTGTCACAAGTGCTGGCAGAAACTTTGATACAAGGTTATTAGTAAACTCTGACAATTGTGCTACTGGTATAATGCTTTTTAAAGTAGCGAATGTTGTTACCATTGGTGCTAACTGTGCAGATACATTAATTACAGCACCAATCCCACCGCTAACTATACTACCCATACCGATCATAAAATCACTTACATTAGCCATCATCCTATCAATCATTCCTTGAGTAGTATCCATCCTAATTTCAGCTTGTTCAAATGCACTCCCAGCGCCTTGCATTCCAAGCTCTATACCGCTTGCAAATTCCTTAAACTTATCAGCATTACCTATTAATATCCCAGCTGCTGCTGCATTCTCCATCCCGAATATTCTCATTAAAGCTGCGTTTTTTTCAGCATCACTGCCAAGAGTATCCATACCATCTCTTATTTTCGCAAGAGCAACATCTAAACCTTGAGTAGTAAGTAATTCTCCTAACTCTTCTGTTGAAGTTCCCAAACTTTGCATTACTTCAGCTGCGGGCCCGGAAGCTTTTTGTAAATAACCGATTACATTTCTCAAAGCAGTACCTGCCTCAGCACCTCTTTTACCACCTAATGCTAATACTTGAATCGCAGCGTTCACATCCACTAATCCAATATTCGCTCCTTTAGCAGCAACACCTGCTACTACAAGTGACTCAGCAACCTCTGGGATTTCAGCCGCTCCTACTTGTGCCGACGCGGCAAGTGCATTAATAACATCTGTAGATTTTTGAGCAATTTCTATCGGTTCGCCAATTGCCAAACCCATTTGAAGCATTGTATCGGTAATTGCTTGCATTGAGGTAGCTGCACTATCTCCTGATGCTTTTGATAATATGTTTATATTTTTACCAAATAATTCAAGTGCTGAACTATCTTTAGCAACTTCAGGTCCTATCTTTGATAAAATTCCTTGAAAGGATGATAATTGGTCTGTCGCTGTACCTCCGAATGATTTAGCTAATCCTCTTGCTTTATCACCAATATCATCAAGTTCCTTACCTGTAAAACCAGTTATAGCACCTACTGCTTTTAAGCTAGCTTCATATTTAATACTTTCGTCTGTTAACTTAGTCATAGCTTGAGAGACTTTGTCCACTGCATCAATAACCATGTTAAATTTAAAAGCATTTGCTAATGCACTTGACGATTTTATCGGCTTTTGCAAACTCTCATCAAGCTTATCAGAAGACTCGGTCGTTTCTTTAAAGCCCTGCTTAATACTATCAAGCCCTTTATTAAACTCATCAGCATCAATCATTTTAATATTTGACCCTGCGTCGCCTAAGCTCTTCTTCATCTGAGCAAGTACATAGTTTAAAGCACCTACATCAAGAGATGGGGACAAAGTAAACTTCATTCCTAAATCACTCATATTAACTCCACCAATTATAAACTCGCCGAAGCATAATTGCTTCATATACTTCAGCTAATGTCCATTTATGATACATATCTTTATATAATCTTGGGTTGCCTTCTGCGGCATCCCAACACAAATATTTCAATTCGTACTCATACGATATATCCGCTGGGTACCTCTCACTAACGCAAGGGATTAAGTTGTCTGGTCGCCACCTCGCATTAGTTCTCTTCTCTAAGTCCGATATTTGAGATTCTGTCATCACTTTTTTTACTGTCATCGCCTTAGAATTTAATACTAAATCAACTCTCTTATTATCATACTCTATACTTCGTACGAAAGGAATTGACTACATCTTCAATCCCATTTAAATCAATATTTTGCCAAAAACTTGACTCGTAATCGCTATTGATTAGATCATTTATCGAACTATCTAATTTATTTCTTTTTATTACTATTTTGAACATATCGCCTAAGCTCCTTAAAGTATAATCTATTTCTTTTGTACGATTATCCGCAGATTCCTCTAACTCAGCATCTGATGCTTTCATAGTAATATGAAGTTT
>ENA-UOOK01005827-UOOK01005827.1-fermentation-metagenome-genome-assembly--contig:-NODE-5827-length-12171-cov-5.195362_pt1 | contig 12171 bp, 7 predicted proteins | sample MGYA00245777_ERZ724023 | MGnify/ENA primary metagenome ERZ724023 (study PRJEB28704, sample SAMN03018312) | fermentation metagenome | biome: anthropogenic terrestrial biome; feature: soil; material... | reverse complement strand
GGTGGCGGAATATATACTTAACAAATAGCAAATCATCCAGGAAGCGGCTCCTTTTTTTAACGTAGGCTTTCTTTTTCCTCCATCCTGACTTTTTGGATATATATTTGCCGATCTTCCAAATAGCCGTAAGTAGAATAAGACCTGCTATTATATAAACAATATTGTTATTAATCCAGGCATCCCTGATTTCCCAAAAGGCTTCGGAATAATCCGTGTGATTATCCGCAATGTAAAAATGTTTCATTGCTTCTTTATAATCCTGCTGATAATACAATGTTTTTCCATAACCATTATGAGCAATTCTTGACATGCCGTTTAGTTTTAGTAAAGATGCCCAGGTATCTTTACTGTCAGAATAATTACCGGCCCTAAGCTGCGTGATCGCTTTATGAGTTAGTACGGCAAATTCAGTCGGATAATATACCTGAATGAGACCTCTTTCATTGTCCAATACATAGATGAAACCTTCGCTGTCCACATCAATAGCAGAAGCATAAGTAAATAACCCGTTTCTTTCACTGGAAACGGCACGTCCGCCAAAAGAAAAGATCAAATTACCTTCGATGTCATATTCATTGATAATTCCTGTATAAGTAAGTGCATAGCTGTTACCATAAGCACCCCCGGCAATATCTACAAAGTTCCATTCCTGAACCATATCCTTCTTTTTATTCAGTATATCCACTCCAGCCAAATTATGTAATTTTACATTATTATCATCGGACCTTTGCGCCTTTCTCCAGGCATAGGACACTCCGGCATCCTGTGTAACACTGTATAATAAATCCCGATCCGTGATATCAATATTTTGAATTGCTCTTGGTGTACGGGTAAAGATACGATCTAACTGTTCTTCGGTAAAAATTAACTCCTGAAACTTTTCGAAAAAGGTAATCGGAGTTGTATTTGCAGCAAAATAGCCTTGGAATTCTCCATCCGCATTAAATTGCATCACTCCTTCATAAGAGCCTTCCCCAATTACATAGATAATATTACCGGACGTAACCGCCACTGCCGTAGGTTTATACCGGCTTCTGGAACTGAATAAATAGCTGTCCGGCCTGCCGATCTCCATGAGCAGCTCTCCATCCTTTGATAGGACAAAAACACTCTCCGCATCATAGTCAGCAACATAGATATTACCGGCATCATTAACGAATAAACCTCTCGGACCTTTTAAAATTCCTTCTCCTAAGAAGCTTGTGTCACCTGTCTTCTTATTAAAGATTACAATTCTGCTATTACCGGTATCTGATATATAGATCAGATCACCTTTTATAAATAAATCCGACGGCTTTGACAGTCCAAACCCCTGTAAATATACCTGACCCGGTAAATATGCATCCTGTGTTCGAATCCATTTTCCGTCTACCGATATGGTATAGGTATACGTAGTACCTTCACTTGCCTGAACAGGAATTGGTGTCAGGGCAATATACAGCAATAGGAATGCCACAATCATTTTTTTCATATCGCACCTCCCCTACTTTAAGCCAGAATGCGCCATTGTATTCATTACCTGGGATTGCAGAATAATAAATAGAATGAGATTCGGCAGAAACATAATGAGTGAGGCTGCAGCTGCAATACCTTGCCCGGCAACCATATTACCGGAAGTATTGCTAAGGGTAGACATATAGAACGAAAATGTTTTTAACGTTTCTTTATTGATATATATCGTAGACGCTTCTGTACTGTTCCATGATGTCTGAAATGCTAAAATGGCGATTGTAGCCAGTGCCGGTTTAATGAGCGGTATTATGATCTTTGTAAGTATTTTATAATCGCTTGCACCATCGATAACCGCCGCTTCTACCAGGGCATCCGGTATCTGGTCAATAAACTGCTTTACAAGGAATAAACCAACCGGCATGGCAAGAAGCGGTATCACGTTAGCTAAAAAACTATCCTGCAATCCGCTGTAAACAATGACAAAATATCTGGGTATCGCTACAGCGATTGGTACAAACATTAAAGCCAGATTATTGATGGAAAAAAGTAATTTCTTTTGTTTAAATGCTTTCTTTGATAATACATAACCGGCTGCTGATGACATGAGCAAAGTTAATATTACTACCAGCAAAGTAGAAATAATGCTATTAAATAAATACCGGGAAGCCGGTACATTCGTGGAAGACGAAATACTAAATAGCTGGGTAAAATTATTTAACGTAGGGTTTTTAACAAAAAACCTCGGAGGATAAGCAAAAAGTTCATCCACCGGTTTAAAGGCACTCATAGTAATGAATATGATTGGCAGCAGCATGAAAGCAGCAAGAGGAATGAGGTAAAGATAAAACTTTATCTGTCCTCTGCTAAATCTCTCGGGGTTAACACCGCCTGCTCTCAATTTGCTGCGTTTTCTTTTTTTCTTCATAATTCTTTCCCTCCTAACAGCGCTTTACTCATCCGCACTACCGAACAGCTTATTGGCTCCTACCGAAGCAAGTCGTATGATAATTAATAGCACTACAGAGATCGCTGCGGCATATCCCATTTCATAACGAATAAAACCATAATCTTCAATATGGGTAACAATTAATTGGCCTGCATAATTTGGGGTTGGATTAGAACCCGACAAAGCAACCCCAACGCCGCTTGACGTAAAAGTATTTACAATCGCCATAACAGCACCAAACAACATCTGTGGCTTTGCAGATGGAATTGTTACATATATAATTTCCTGGAAGCGGTTTTTAACACCGTCAATATATGCAGCTTCATAAAGTTCTTCATTTACGTTCATAATACCTGCTAAAATAGCAAGAAAACCAATACCCATACTGCTCCATAAGGTTACAATAATCATAATCGTCAACAGATATTTATCGGATTGAAGCCATAACACAGGTTTATCAATGATTCCCATATCTAATAGTAAATAATTTAAATATCCGCTTTTATCACCATTGAATATAACACCCCATACCGTACTGAGTAAAACACCTCCGGTCATGGAAGGAGAATAAATAATAATTGCTAAAATCGTCCTCGGTATTTTCGTTAATTGGGATAAACTCCAAGCCAGAAAGAAAGACAGGAGATATCCTCCAATCCCAACGATGGATGCATAAATAATTGTATTCGGTATTACTTTCTGCATAAATACTTTATCGTTCGTAAGTAAACTGATATAATTCGCAAGTCCAATAAAGCGCGGAGATTCAATTGTATTAAAATAGGTAAAGGATAAGGCTACTGCTGCAAGGACGGGTATTATAATAAATAGTGTAAATAAAAATACATATGGAGCTAATAATACTCCTATGGAATGTTTCTCAAGAAATTTCTTCACATTAACACCCTAGCCTTTCTGTTTTTCTATCATAAATTGGTATGTAATATTATCAATCATCATGCTTCTCCAATTCCTGCTGCAATTTTTCAATGGTATTCATAGGATATTTCTTTATCACATTACCATCCGCATCAAGAAAATTAAATTCTTTTAACTTTCTAATAATTTCTCTGTCTGCCGTAATCGTCGAACGGTCTATCGATTCGGCAAGACCTTTTCCATTCGCGACCACATTATTCCATATGTTACTAGATTCTCTTTCCACCATGTAGCCGGCCGGATGTCTGGCATTTTCTTTCTGATAGGATAGCTGTTCTAATATAACTTTTTTATGGCTATCGGGATATGGTAATTGTGAAAATGCTTCCAGATTAGCCGTATTCCATCGGAATTGAACTCCGTATGTGCTTTCTAAGGTATAGGCAAACTTAACCTGCGTTTCATCGGATAACCACCATTTTAAGAACCTCCAGGCTTCCTCTTCTTTATCCGTATTTTCAAATATCATACTTGCCGTATTATCCGCAGCCTGATAACGCAAAATGGAACCATCCTCCTGCCTTTGACCCGGTACAACTGCAATGTCCCACTTTCCTGCCAGTTCAGGCGCAGCCACCTGGAGCTGGATATAGGTTGAAAAGCCATTAATTCCGATTGGTACTTCCCCATAACGAAAACTATTATAGAAGTTTGCAACATACTCCTGCAGTGCATATATCTGGAAAAGTTCTGTCATTTGGGTAAAGCCGTTTACTGTTTCTTCTTTACCAAATGCTGTACTAAGTCCATCTTTTTTATAAAAAGCACCATGATTCTGATATAAGAACGGGCCTGTAGCGTTGAATGTTTTAAATCCTAAATTATTCGCCAATACGGTATTAAAATTCATTGAATATCGAAGCAGCTCCGGCATCATATGCTCCACATCATCCCAAGTCTGAGGAACGCTTAATCCTAATTTATCTAAAATATCTTTGCGATAAAACAGCACCTGGAAATTTATGCTGTCAACCGCACCGTATACTCCTTCATCATAAACAAGCGGTGTCAATGCCTCTAAGTTGTACTGATCATTGTAAAACTGTAAGAAATCATCATATTCTAATAAATTTTTAGCCGCTCCACGAATGGCGAATTCATAAGGAGTATAAAAGTTCAATCCGATCGCAACATCCGGATTGGTCCCCGTTGCATTTGCTAAGATTAGTTTTTGTTCATTCGGCATTACCGATAATTGAATATTGGTACCATATTTTGCATTATAATTTGCATCTACAATCTGCTGTAATATTTCAGTATAAGGAATGGATAGATTAACCCAAACCTGAAGTTGATCTGAATCTTTGGCATAATCGGCAGAATAATTTGATGTAGCCGCATCCTTACGAAATGTTTTAGCGAAGGATTTGACTGATTCAGAAAACGATGTAAATACGGGTACCTTATCCTTCGGCAGTTTTGTATTCGCAAATATGTAAATTCGATCGATACTCAATGGCTGAGTCGTTAATCTTGCAAGTACTTTTCCCAGTGCACTGCTCACAGAGTTATCACCCTCATTTAATAATTCTGTTTTATTCGGGAGAGTCCTTGGCTCCTTTACTAAGTTGCGTATCGTTTTTGAAGCATAAGTCAAATCATTCGCGAATACCGGTTCCATTCCAGTATTTTTTCGTAAATATTCATATAACTGATCAATTCTATCCGCGCAAACTAATAGTTTGTCCGGAACATCCGGTAAATAAGTATTCATATCCCAGGTTCTATTTTTATCAGAAACACCTGCCGTCATCTTCTTTAAATCCATACCCATATCTGATATTTCCTGCATAATGCTTAATGTTTCATAATAAGCATCTTCCATGGGTCCTATTACAGCTTTCATCGCTATGGTATGTTTACCGGGCGTTAAATAAATGCGCATATCCTTACTATTATCGTTAAGTATATAATTTTTGTATTCATTTAGGTTCGTAGGTTTAAATGCCATGGAAGTAAATTCTGTAAATGGAACTTTTCCATCAATCTCTATTTCCCTAAAAGTGACTTTATTCGCTTCGGAATACTGAGAATAACGGAATCCTATATTATAATACCCTTCCTCTTTTACTTCAAATTCCCAAAGAATCTTTTGTCCAATTTTTGACCAGGAAACCCCATCCACAACATTCATTTTTCTCGTATAAGTATCATAGGGTGATAAAACAGGATTTTTAATTCCGATTGCACGGATAAATGAATCGGATTTTATGTTATAAGCTTCCCCTTCAATAACAATTAAATCCTCCACCGTTTTAGCAGAAGTTGCATTTTTTAAATATGTCTCATAATCCTCATATTTATCCTGTTTTACAATATAAGCAGCTTTTATCATCAGATCTTGATTTTCCGATATCATAGTAATCTCCTTTGCTTCCTTGGTTAAAGGTAACATAAGATTCGATCTGCTTATTAAATTACTGTTTTCAACTGCATTATTAACAAAGAAATTCATACTGACTTGATCTCTATTCAATTCATTCCCATACCGGTCTGTATCGTATCCGCCTTCTTTATCGGCCCAAATCATTGGCAGGAAAGCATTATAAATTTCTCCATTATAGCCAACGCTCAGGGTACAATCCATATATTTTGCATCCACTGCCTTATATTCTAAAAACAGCTGATACTCACCCTCTTCTTTTATCTGTATGGGAAGTTTCAACGTACTCCCATGCTTAAGAAAAAATGAGTCGGAAGTAACTTCTTGATCATCTACTTTCATTTCTGTCAAGGGAATTTCATAAACGATATTGTTTTTATTTATGTTAGTCCAATTCAAGGCTCCGAAAGAATTATCACGTAATGCTGCATTTGTATAGGTATCACCATATCTTCCGGTAAAAACTATGGTCAGAATAACAACACTTATTATTACCAAACCAACTATCCCCAGAAGTTTACTTTTTCCTTTCATATGAAATTCTTTCCTCCTTTCTTTCTTTTTGTATGTAACTTTGTTATCTGTAGCAAAAGTCTTCCTAACAAATTGATGATTCCGATAAAAAGGTGCCTTAAAAGATAGTAATACTTTATACCCCTTTTAAGACACCTTAGTTAATCAAAACGGATATACGGTCTTTGATTACTTAAATGCAGCCAGCTTATCTTCAAACTCATTCCAATAAGCCTGGATTGCTTTCGTAGCTACATCATCTAATTCCGCAGCTACAGCTGCTGCATCTTCAATACCATCCCGGACTTCATTACCTCTTGGTGATAGATATTCAGAATTTACTTGATCCCATCCCGGAACAATCTTAGATAAATCCGCACGGAAGGAATTATTCTCATTATCATACATATAAGCAATTCCTTCAGAAACGTTTTCTAAAGCCTTAAATCTCTCTGCTACTTCCGGATGATTTGTTGTTGGTATGTAGAATTTTTCGTTTAATGTATAATCATCCGTATCTCCTGTCTCATACATTGAAATTCTCTCTAAATTTCCCTCCTTACTATAAGTAAAATAGCGAGCGACTTCAAAAGCTGCTTGCGGATTCTTTGTAGAAGAAACTACCCAGCTATTATCTACGTGCATCGGTAAATGTCCTTCTGCATTTTCTCCTTGCGGCCATGGCCATAAGGTCCATTCAAAAGACAAATCCTTTAACCACGAAACATCCCAAGTGCCTCTGGGATCCGTTAAAATTTTACCCATCTTAAATGCCATATGAAGATCATCTAAGTTGCCTTCACCAAATTTCTTTACGTAATCGTTGCTGTCACCGTCTACATTAGAATTTCTTAAAGACCATGCTTCCAAACCTGGATATGCTCTTAATTCAACCATTAAATTCACAGCATCCACCCAGGATTCTGATGTTTTAAAAGTTCTTGATTCCATATCATAACCGTAATAGGATGCTCCCGGTATCATAGAACCCGAAAAAGTTTCATCAATGCCCCATAATATTTCAGTTCCGGAATATTCCTTTGTTGTTCCTTTTTTCAAAAACTCTTTATAATCTTCGGGAGTCCAATTCAATTCAGGTAAATCCAAATTAAGTTTTTCTAATAAATCCAAGTTAATGAATACTGTGTTAAAATGTGCTTGCATAGGTAATGCATATAGCTTTCCGTCATAGGTGTAGCTGTCTTTAATCGGCTGAGGAACATAGGTATAGTCGTTATCGTCTACCACATATTCATCCAAAGGAAGCACCCAGCCTTGGGATGCGTAATAATATAGTTGGGATTCATCATCAATTACAACATCGGGCATAGTTCCGGCTGCAGCCTGTGCTGTTAAAAATTCTGAAGTGCCAACATCATAAGATAATGTCTCAAGTTCAATGTTCGGATAATACTTATTAAAATTAGCAAATAAGTTATAGGTATCTGTACTTCTTCCGGAATTCACAGCTACAACAACTTTTCCGCTTGTCTGGTAACGCTCATCTGCGTTACTCTCATCTGCAGTTTCCCCGGATGCATCATCCGTTTGTGCATCTTCACCACTTTTGGAGTTATTCTCCTCCGTGCCGGCAGTTGGCTGTTTTCCATCCTTTTTACAACCAGCAAAGGATGTAATGCACAATACCATTACCATAAATAAACCCAATAATCTTTTTTTCATTTTCTCTCTCCTTTTTTTAATATATATTAATGAATTAAATGGAAAAGATACCCGCCCTACTGCATAGCTCTTTTCACATTAACCCGTTAATTTACTATTGAATTACTACCATCGTCCAGTATTCCAGAGAAGGCAGCTCAAAAGTTATGTATTTACCAGACTCATCCTTCCCAACTTCAAAATCAACATTTTCATAAATGCCTTGTTTATAATCCGGCGAAGCCACACCTACCCGGGTTGGTTCTATAGAAACATAGTGCTTGACTTTCTTATTTTTTAAAACTTCAGGTTCTGCCTGAGTTCCCATTTTATCTACCCATTCTACATGATTTGCATTCGTAAAATTAATAAGGTGCAGCATTTCGGTCTTGGCATCTTTTACTTTCGTAAAGGACCAGATCCTGCCTACCTCGCTGTTGTATGATGTTAATGTATCATCAACATAGGTCTTTAAAACTTTTTCTTCCAAGCCGGGACCTCTTAAATAATTTTCGTATGCCACCATAAAGGAATAGTAATTACGTAAATCTTCTGCAAGATTTTTATTAATTTTAAGCGTACTGCCTGGATAATATTCACTGGATAACATACCTGTATCACCGAGTTCCAGATGGCTGCCTCCCGCTGCGAGCAGAACTGCATTGGTAAAATTTACACCGGCCGTATTAAAGACTCCGCCGGTACTTTTCTCTTTTTCGTAATTCATATAAGCAGCAATAACAGCGCCTCGTTCTCCTTTTGTACTACGATACAGGTTATCTAATGCAATCTTTAAGGATGCATAGGTACCATGATCGCCCGGCCACACCTCCATATATAAAATGTCGTAGGCTACTTCCTTTAATTGCTGGCTCATTCCATAACCCGAAACCGGATTAAATAGTACCTTTACTTGTAATTCATCATGCAGGCGGTTTAATAAACTTGCATAAGTTTCATTTAGCTTTACTTGATTTCCATCATAATCATAAAGATCTCCTCTGCCTCCCAAAGAATCCACCTGAATCCCGTCAAAAGGATAAACTTCAAATAATTCTTTATGAATATTCAGATAATAATCTTGCCAACCTTTATTGGCAGGGTTAAACAACCATAATTTCTTGGTTTCCCAACCCAGCGCACTTAAATCATGGGCATCTTGATTTTGATGATTCGGATCTCGATACAAACCCCATTCTTTTTTGACTCCCAAATCCTCATATTTATCATAGGCGCCAAAAATCAGGTTATAAATAAACGACTTCATGTTATATTCATGGCCAATTTCTATCATATCCATGACCGTTTTTCGTGAAGCCTGTTTCCATGCCAGGGTATTCCACTTCTCATCTGGTTTTTTGGCGGTACCTGCCAACGGTTTATCATGCCTGTCGATAACATCGTAATAGAACAACCCATTAATATGATGCTTCAATAAACGATTCAGGATTTCTCTGCTCTCTTCCTCTGTCCTTTCTTCCATATTCGTCAAATAACCATATCTGGGAAATACATTCCAGTCAGATGATACATCAATCGCCGTCATCTCCATATCCAGCATGGATTCATTACGGTATAAATATGCTTCAACGGCATATCCTTTAAAATCGTCTGCAGGCATGGAAAAGGTTAATTCACAAGTTCTTTCTTCTTCAGGATTCAATACTACATCAATTTGTTTTTCTTCAATCGTTTGATCCATATGTTTTACAAAGACTTTAAGGTTTCCATTCAGCACATCTTTGTCCGGATTCTCAATTTGTAAAAGTATCTCTACGGTATCATGCGGCTTATAAGCACTTTTATCGGTATAAATATCTTTAATATACTGACCGCAAACCATAACAGAATCCTCTTTTTTTTCAGCATTCGAAATCTGCGTATTACTTATGCTATTATTACTAACCTCAGTTGGTATAGTACTATCTGATTTCATCTTCTCATCTCCTCCATTTTCTAGAGTTTTTTCACATCCACTAACCAGTACCGTTATGAATAAAATAGAAAGAATAAAACAAAATCTAAAATTCTTCATTTAACCTCCTTTTGTATAATTTATTTATTTTTTATTACTTTTGCGCATAAGTTACTCTTGTTAATTATAATATCACAATAATTTTATAATTTCAATACTTTAACGCAAAAGTTTTATATAAACCTTATCTTTTTAATCAATTTGAACAACGTAAAAGCAATAGGGCCAATTCATTACTACGGTTTATAATGATTATATTGTATAATATCATTTTATTATTACTTTTGCGCAGAAGTGTACCTGATTTTACCTTTCTAAATCTTGCTTACGATATCCTATTCTTTTTAAAACAGCACAAATATTGTATGAATGTTTTACATAAAAATATATATTATTCCATCTGGCGTACAACCGTGCTATAATTTGGTATATCCTTCAAGGTAACTTCGGTCGGAGTGCCTCATTACGCTTTTATTATATTATAGACTTTATTGGGGTGTGAACAGTAACAAAGAAAAGCATGTTTAAATTAAGAAGATTGCTAATTATAATATGATAATTTATAATTATTGAATAATGGAAATGATAAAAGTATCAATCCGTCAATGCAGCTACATAAGCAGCATGGCCTTTGGCACCTTAATCATGAAAATAATTATACTCATAATTACAGGAGGTTGTTATGATCACAATTAAAGAAATGGCAGATAAAATAGGTGTCAGTCCCACAACTGTTTCGAACGTGATACATGGTAAAACCAAAGAGGTATCGCAGCATACAATTGATAAGGTTATGCAGGTTGTTAAAGAAAATAATTATATCCCGAATATGAGCGCCAGAGCCTTAGCTCAGAATTCGTCAAAGATTATCGGTGTTGTAATGAAATATCAACAAATAGAAGAAAGGAATGCCGTTCAGGATCCTTTTCATAGCGAGATCATTGGTTCCATAGAGACTAATATTAGAGAATCCGGCTACTTTATGATGCTGTATTCCTCTGATACTGTTGAAGATATTTTAAAATTAACTGCTACTTGGAGTGTAGATGGTTTAATTTTATTGGGTGTTCATGCTCATGATTATCAGAGTATTAGAAGACAAACAGAAAAACCGATTGTTTTTATTGATTGTTATTTTTATGATGATGACATTCCTTATGTAAATGTTGGCTTGGAAGATAGGAAAAGTACTTATGAAATGACAAATTATATAATAAGTCAAGGACATAGCAAAATAGCTTTTGCAGCAGATAATAGAATAGGTGTTGATGGAGAACGATGGCTGGGCTATTACCAAGCAATGCAGGAACATAATATCATTTGTAATGACCATAATTTTGTTAAATTAGATAATGATCCGGTAAAACTCTCCGAATGTTTAGAGCAGTTATATAATCGCATTCATGATTTTACTGCACTCTTTTTTGCTTCTGATTATTATGCAATCAAAGCAATAAATTACTTTATAGACCGAGGATTAAAAGTACCTGAAGATATATCGGTCGTAGGATTTGATGATAATATATTGGGAAGAAATATGAGACCTAGATTAACTACAGTCAGACAAAATCCATCAGAAAAAGGTGAATTGGCTGTTAAACAGCTAATTAAATTAATTAATAATGAAGAATTAGATCAGTATAATATAAAGTTATCAGCTAAATTAATGATACGTGATACTGTAAAAAATTTAAATCAATAAACTATGATGAACGGTAGACCAGTGCACCCTGGATTGCTCCTTACAGAGCAATATCCCATAAAGTAAAAATATAAAATTTCATATAACATAAAATTCCAAAACATATCATTCTGAGCATATATTTTAACATAACAAAAAAACCCAAAACAATACTGTCTTGAGTCTCTGCTTTAACCTGTTCAATTGACTTTCCTCTACACACGAAAATGAAATCATCCATAAATGCAATGTAAAGATACCTGCATTCTCTAACAAACCATTTTAGGTCAAGCCCTCGACCTATTAGTAACAGTCAGCTCCATACATTGCTGTACTTCCACCTCTGTCCTATCTACCTTGTCGTCTTCAAGGGGTCTTACTGACTTCTGTCATGGGATATCTTATCTTGAGGGGGGCTTCACGCTTAGATGCCTTCAGCGTTTATCCCTTCCAAACTTGGCTACTCGGCCATGCACTTGGTAGTACAGCCGATACACCAGCGGTTCGTCCAACCCGGTCCTCTCGTACTAAGGTCAGCTCCTCTCAAATATCCTACGCCCACGCCGGATAGGGACCGAACTGTCTCACGACGTTCTGAACCCAGCTCGCGTACCGCTTTA
>ENA-UOOK01005826-UOOK01005826.1-fermentation-metagenome-genome-assembly--contig:-NODE-5826-length-12173-cov-97.665044_pt1 | contig 12173 bp, 6 predicted proteins | sample MGYA00245777_ERZ724023 | MGnify/ENA primary metagenome ERZ724023 (study PRJEB28704, sample SAMN03018312) | fermentation metagenome | biome: anthropogenic terrestrial biome; feature: soil; material... | reverse complement strand
AGGATTGCCGAGTCGATAACGAGGAGGCACTCAAGGCCAATATCACCGACGCATGCAAGGACGGCAGGTCATATCTCCGCGCGAACTCGCCGAAGAGGACGGGCGACTATGCCAAGGGCTGGGCCTACAAGGTGGACGAGGACGTACCGGGAAGCTACACGGGACACGTATACAACAAAACAAAATACCAGCTCACGCACCTCCTCGAGAAGGGCCACGCGAAGCGCAACGGTGGCCGCGTCGATGGAATCCCGCACATCGAGCCTGCATTTGAGCAGATGCAGGCTGACCTTGATAAGGGGCTTTAGTTATGAGGACGCTCACTGATGCCGTGCATGCCGTCAAGTCAACAGGCACCCCCGTCGTGGCCGTCCGATGGCCCAAGGGGACCTCGCAGGCGACACCCTACGTCTGCTGGGTGCTCGACGCGACCCGCAACGCCTACGGGGACGACTCGGTGCGCCTTGTCGTCGGGGGCTACGACTTTGAGCTCTACTGCGACCAACGCGACCTCGCGCTAGAGCGGTCCATAGAGGCTGCCCTCGACACCGCAGGAATCGCCTGGTCTAAGTCAGGTGCTTACGTCGAGTCAGAGGATCTGATAGAGACCGTCTACTCGATGGACCTCATCGAAAAGTAATCAACTGAAAGGAACACATATGAGTAACACCGTACGCTTCGGGCTATCGAAGCTCGCTATCGCCGTCAAAGGCGTTCCTGCGGGCTCCACATGGGCGGCAACGACCGTATATGCCCTCAACGACTACGTAACTGCAAATGGCAATCTCTACAAGGTCACCACCGCAGGAACCAGCGGTTCGACCGCCCCGACGTGGCCCGCGTCAGGCACAGTCACAGACGGGACTGTCACGTGGGCCTATGTCAGCGCATACACAGGCTATGGCGTTCCAATTATGATCCCAGGTGCTAACACGCTTGATATCTCAGCTGAGGGCAAGAGCACGACTGAGTATCGTGACAATGGACCGTATTTCTCGAGTTTCCCGAACGGTGGTTATTCCGGCACGCTTCAGGTAGCGCGTATGCCAGAAGAAGCCATGGTCGCTGTCTATGGTTGGTATATCGATAGTGGTGGAAAACTTATCGAAGTTGCCGATGCAAAGGCTAAAAATGTCGCATTACTCTATGAGATCGAAGGGGACGAGGACGGGGAGCGTTATGCTTTCTACAACACCGCCATGGGTCGTCCCACATCCAAAGAGTCTACAACCTCTGACAGCATCTCACTGGTGGATCAGTCGATAGACATAACTATGTCCCAGACCAAGATCGGCGGCATTAATGTCATCAAGTCCAGTTGCTCCGCCGGATCAGCAGATTACGATGCCTGGTATGACGCAGTGCAGCTTCCGAAAGAAGCCGCTGCTTAGTAGACCTGTATCAATATTGACTCTAGAGTGCCCCGGTGATCTTAACATCGGGGCATTTTTGATAGGAGATATATGAGAGAAATTGATTTTGTGGGAAAGAAGCTCAAGATCAAATCCGCTCCTTGGTCGCTGGTTGTCTATGAGGACCAATTTGGGCGCGATTTGAGTATGGACTTTCAGTTCATGTCGGTGACATTTGCCAAAACGGGTCGTGTTGACATGGCGACCTTTACGCGCATTCTATGGTGTCTCGCGCGGACCGCAGACCAGGATCTGCCTGACTATGAGGCGTGGATGAAGGGTTTGCCGGATGACGCGCTAGACGGTATCGCAACTGATCAATCTGATAATGGCATATGGGGGCAGGTGCAGCTGGACTATATGCAAGCCTTCTTTCGTTCCGCCCTCGGAAGCGCAAAAGCTCGCACGAAACGGGGGCAAAGAAACGGTAAGACCGCCTCAGGAAGCAACGTGGTGGCCAGCGGCGAACATGGTGCTCAACGCGCGTGAGCTCGGGCTTAGCCCGGAGTCATTGCGTAATGTCTCATATCGCACAGTCCTTAGGATAGACCGTATCGCCGCCGCGTGGCAGCACCTATCTAGACCAACCAGCAACGATAATGTCCGTATGGCTACGCAAGATGACATCAGGTCGATGATCCAATAACAATCATTTTGAATAGGGGGCCTTGAAATGGCGAGTAACGTCTATCGTGGCCTTACCATCGAGATTGACGGCAAGACTGACAAGCTCACCGCCGCGCTCTCAAGGGTAAATGGCGAGGTCAAGACCGCGAACAACTCACTCGCCGGACTCAACCGCGCCCTAAAGATAGACCCCGGCAATATCACCCTAATGGGCGACAAGGTCAAGGCGGCGGGCGCCAAGGTCGATGCGACAAAGAAGCGCGTGGACTCCCTCACCCAGGCGCAGCAGAGGCTCGCCGCCTCGGGCGACACGGACTCCGCGACCTACCAGCGGCTCGGCAAGGACATCGCGACCAGCCAGGTCTACCTGGACAAGTACACCAAGGAGCTCGGACAGGCCCGCGTGGAGTACTCCGCGCAGGAGTCTGCCCTCGGCAGGCTCGGCACCAGGCTCACCGAGGTGGGGAAGACGCTCGAGCCCATCGGGCAAAGGGCCGAGACGATCGGCAGGGCCCTGACTGGCACCCTCACCGTGGGGGCGGTGTCGGCGAGCGTCGCCGCCACCAACCTCGCGCTCAGCTTCGACACCGCCATGAGCCAGCTCGCGGGCGCGCTCGGGGAGCCAGTGGACAAGCTGGGAGACCTGCGCGAGCTCGCCATCCAGACCGGTCAGGACACCATATACTCCGCCCAGGAGTCGGCTGGCGCCATGGTCGAGCTGGCCAAGGGGGGCCTCACCGAGGCCGACATAGCGGGCGGGGCGCTCGCGTCCACCATGGACCTCGCCGCCGCAGGCTCGCTCGGGCTGTCCGACGCGGCGGACGCCGTCGTGCAGACCATGGGGGCCTTCCACCTAGGCGCTGACGAGGTCGTGGTCGCCGTCAACGCCCTCGCGGGCGGAGCCAACGCGTCGTCGGCGGACGTGGGCGACCTCACGCAAGCCCTCTCGCAGGTGTCGGCAGTCGCATACGGCGCGGGGTGGAGCATCTCCGACACCGTCGCCGCCCTCGCGTCGTTCGCCGACGCCGGCATCAAGGGCTCGGACGCGGGCACGTCGCTCAAGTCCATGCTCACCAAGCTCGAGGGGCCGTCCGACGCCGCGGCGGAGGCCATGGACGCCTACGGCATCTCGCTCTACGAGGCGGACGGCTCCATGAAGTCCGTGGGAGAGGTTGCCGACAACCTCAAGGAGGGCCTGTCGGGCCTCTCCAACGAGGAGCGCAACGCCGCCCTCACCACCATCTTCGGCTCCGACGCCGTCCGCGCGGCGAACGTCCTCTACAACGAGGGGTCCGAGGGCCTCTCCAAGTACACCGACGCGACCGAGGACCAGACGTCCGCCCAGACCATGGCCACCGCGCAGATGGGCGAGGGCCAGAGGGCCATCGAAGACGCCAAGGGCGCGATCGAGACCGCCGGCATCGAGCTGGGCGAGAACTTCGCGCCCATCGTGGCCGAAGCGGCGGGCGCCGTGGGCCACGCCGCCGAGCAGTTCGGCAACCTCGACTCCCAGGCTCAGGTGGCCGTGGTCGGCGTGGCCGCGCTCGCGGGTCCCATCACGACCGTGGCCGGCAAGGTCCTCAAGGGCACCAAGCAGGTCGGCGAGGGCCTGACCAGAGCCGCACAGTTTTTTGCCAAGCTCGGCGGGGCTGCTGACGACGCCTCGGCAAGTGAGCTTGCCGCGGCCACTGCGACAGGGGTGCTTAGGGCGGCTCTTGCGACAGTCGGCACCACCGTAGCAGTGATGGCCATAGCCGAGCTTGTCTCAGAATTCCAGAAGGCTCAGCAATATGCGTCTAATCTGACAGAGGCGACGACAGGCCTCAAGTCGGCCACATCAAATGCCACGCAAGAGATCGAGCATGGCAAGAGTGCTGTGCAGGACCTTAGCCAAGAGACGGCAGCGTCAACTGAGAGCGTGTCTGATGCGGTATCAGCTCAAGCGCAGCTCGCGGGGTCTATTGAGAATACCAACAGCGAGGCGGCTGCCAATGTGTCGCAACTGCAATCGGCTAAAGACGTAATCGACGAGTACGCTAATAAGACAGATCTATCCACGCAGGCTCAAGGAGAGCTGCAAGCCGCGATCCAGATCGTCAATGCCCAGTGCGGCACACAGTATAGCGTCGTAGATGCGGCAAACGGAAAGATAGAGGATCAGACCGGGGCCGTGCAGGACGATACGGATGCGATAGACCAGCTCATCGCCAAGCAGCAAGAGCAGATCAGGGTACAAGCCCTCACCTCTGAGCTGACAGACCTTTACTCCCAACAGGAAACAGATATAAAGGCCGTCACTGAAGCCCAACAGGTCTATAACGATGCGCAGGAAAAATATAATGAGCTCTCGGATGAGCATTTTGCTAATCCTAATGATTACACAACAACAGCAAAATGGCACGATGCGAAAGACGCAGTAGATGCAGCCTCGTCGTCTTTAAACGACGCAAAGTCAGCAGCAGACGCGAACTCAAGCTCCATAGGCAACCTCAACACTGAACTTGGAAACGTCTCTGCCACAGCGGACGGAACGGCATCAGACCTACAAGAATTTGCCTCATCGACACTCGGTGAATATATGACTCAAGGCGTCGAGACCGCGGGAGGCAGCCTTGATAATTTCATGGCAGATCTTGCCAGCACGGGGGTGTCGACAGAGCAACTCAAGACGCTCAGCTCAGACCAACTTGCGCAGCTTGGACTCAGCTACGACGGGACTACAGGCAGTATTATCACAGCACTCGGAGGTATGATTGATGGATTCGACACCACGGCGGCGCAGACGAATGTCGACGTCTCAAACATGTCGGCATCTATCCAGAGCCTTTCTGACAATGGAAAGATAGATCTCAGCTCGCTTGGGATGTCGGCGGGCGACCTATCGCAATCGCTATCCGACGCGGGAGTCACGGCTCAAGCTCAGACAGCTGTCGCAAATGGTGCTTTTGCCGGGATGCTCAGCCAGTCTGGCGGAGATATCAATAGCCTTATCAGTATCCTACAGGGATATAACTCGACGCCGATTGTAGACAAAGACGGCAATGTGACGGTCAACGAAACCTCGCTCACGGACGCCCAGGGAAACGTCTACACCTGGAACGGGACGACGGTTTTAGATAAGGACGGCAACGCCGTCGTGGATGACCTCAGCCTTACCGATGCGCAGGGCAACCTTGTAACGTGGAATGGGTCTTCGCTCTCATATCAGAGCTCATCTGCGACTGTGGATGACGGTAGCCTTGCCACCGCACAGGGGAGGCTGGATAACTGGGACAGCTCATATCTCGTCGACCAAAACGGCTCGGCTAATGTCGATGACTCGAGCCTTCAAAACGCCATCTACAAACGTAACGACTGGAACAACGGCGACTTGTGGGACAAGACAGCCACCGCAATCATCAACTTCGTGGCTGGCGGTGGCGGAGGCTTTGGCGGTGGCGGAGGAGGTGGCGCTTTTGCCTCTGGCGGAATCCGCACGCACGCAGACGGCGGCATACGCTACCACGCAAGCGGGTACATCGCCACGAAAGCGCAATTCCTGCCACGCGATGTAGTCGGAGAGGACGGGGCCGAGGCCATCGTCCCGCTCACGAACCGCCACTACGTGCGGCCATTCGCCCGTGCCGTAGCCGAGGAGATGTCGTCGATGATGCCGAGATCCGCGCAGGCGACTCTCGCACAGCAGGCCTCGATGGCAGAGGCCATTGGCAAGGCCCTATCGGGCACTACGGCGTCCGGAGCATCACAGACGAACGTCACCATCTCTGCCCCGACCAAGATCGTCGCTTCCGACGAGGACGTATACGTCGCGCGCACGATATCCGACCGCGCTCTCATGAGCACGGTGGCGTCATACCTCTAGGGAGGTAGTATGTCAATATCTCCGTACCGTATCGTCCTCTCCGGAGGCTTCGGATCGGTCACTATCGCCTCAGACCGTCAGGCGGCCGAGGCGTCCTCCGGCCTGAGGGTCGACTGGGACTCCGGCGGCGTCGCCGGCTGGGACTCTGCGCCGGACGCTAAGGTCTCATCGACCGAGCGGCAGGCCGGCGACGGAGCACACGACGTGTCCGAGTCAGACATCGAATACGAGAGCCGCGTCGTGACCGTCAACATCGCGGCCTTCGGCGAGACGCGCGATGAGGTCCTTGCCGCGATGCGCAGGCTCCAGGCGGCGCACAAGCAGCTCGTCACAATGAGGGTCGTGGATGCCTCCAGTGACACATACTGCGAACGCGGGTACGTGGTCGTCAAGTGGGACGAGGAATGGCACGAGCAGACGGCCACGGGCACGCTCACGGCCATCTTCGTCAGGCCCTATCGGCTCTCCACGCTGCCATCCGAGGGCATGATGGTCCCCGCGACCAGTGACGGTGGGGGGCTAGTCTTCGACGACACCTCCAACCTCACGCCCTTCTTCTCCCGCAGCTTCTCGGACGCCACCTACTGGACTAGTATCGACACGAAGCACATCACGCAGCTCACCGACGGATGGGCGCACGTCGCCTGCGATAACTCGTCCGGGACGGAGACGTCCTTCTCCAGCTGCTCCCCGAATCCGCTCTCCGCGCTCACCGCCGAGACGAGGTACACCATCCTCGCGGAGGTACGCAACAACACGTCCGCCAAGCTCTCCGCGGACAGCTTCGTGAAGATATTACAGAACGAGTCGACGGGGGTAATCAACCAGCTGGTGACACAGAACGAGATACACGACGCGATTGCCAACGGGTCACAACGCTTCTCGGTGACGACCAAATCCGACATGTCGGATTTGGTCGTCACCGAGAAGCGTTGTGACCCGTTGGCAATCGCGTCGTGTATCTCGTTCTGTGTCACCAGCTGGTTGATTACCCCCGTCGACTCGTTCTGTAATATCTTCACGAAGCTGTCCGCGGAGAGCTTGGCGGACGTGTTGTTGCGTACCTCCGCGAGGATGGTGTACCTCGTCTCGGCGGTGAGCGCGGAGAGCGGATTCGGGGAGCAGCTGGAGAAGGACGTCTCCGTCCCGGACGAGTTATCGCAGGCGACGTGCGCCCATCCGTCGGTGAGCTGCGTGATGTGCTTCGTGTCGATACTAGTCCAGTAGGTGGCGTCCGAGAAGCTGCGGGAGAAGAAGGGCGTGAGGTTGGAGGTGTCGTCGAAGACTAGCCCCCCACCGTCACTGGTCGCGGGGACCATCATGCCCTCGGATGGCAGCGTGGAGAGCCGATAGGGCCTGACGAAGATGGCCGTGAGCGTGCCCGTGGCCGTCTGCTCGTGCCATTCCTCGTCCCACTTGACGACCACGTACCCGCGTTCGCAGTATGTGTCACTGGAGGCATCCACGACCCTCATTGTGACGAGCTGCTTGTGCGCCGCCTGGAGCCTGCGCATCGCGGCAAGGACCTCATCGCGCGTCTCGCCGAAGGCCGCGATGTTGACGGTCACGACGCGGCTCTCGTATTCGATGTCTGACTCGGACACGTCGTGTGCTCCGTCGCCGGCCTGCCGCTCGGTCGATGAGACCTTAGCGTCCGGCGCAGAGTCCCAGCCGGCGACGCCGCCGGAGTCCCAGTCGACCCTCAGGCCGGAGGACGCCTCGGCCGCCTGACGGTCTGAGGCGATAGTGACCGATCCGAAGCCTCCGGAGAGGACGATACGGTACGGAGATATTGACATACTACCTCCCTAGAGGTATGACGCCACCGTGCTCATGAGAGCGCGGTCGGATATCGTGCGCGCGACGTATACGTCCTCGTCGGAAGCGACGATCTTGGTCGGGGCAGAGATGGTGACGTTCGTCTGTGATGCTCCGGACGCCGTAGTGCCCGATAGGGCCTTGCCAATGGCCTCTGCCATCGAGGCCTGCTGTGCGAGAGTCGCCTGCGCGGATCTCGGCATCATCGACGACATCTCCTCGGCTACGGCACGGGCGAATGGCCGCACGTAGTGGCGGTTCGTGAGCGGGACGATGGCCTCGGCCCCGTCCTCTCCGACTACATCGCGTGGCAGGAATTGCGCTTTCGTGGCGATGTACCCGCTTGCGTGGTAGCGTATGCCGCCGTCTGCGTGCGTGCGGATTCCGCCAGAGGCAAAAGCGCCACCTCCTCCGCCACCGCCAAAGCCTCCGCCACCGCCAGCCACGAAGTTGATGATTGCGGTGGCTGTCTTGTCCCACAAGTCGCCGTTGTTCCAGTCGTTACGTTTGTAGATGGCGTTTTGAAGGCTCGAGTCATCGACATTAGCCGAGCCGTTTTGGTCGACGAGATATGAGCTGTCCCAGTTATCCAGCCTCCCCTGTGCGGTGGCAAGGCTACCGTCATCCACAGTCGCAGATGAGCTCTGATATGAGAGCGAAGACCCATTCCACGTTACAAGGTTGCCCTGCGCATCGGTAAGGCTGAGGTCATCCACGACGGCGTTGCCGTCCTTATCTAAAACCGTCGTCCCGTTCCAGGTGTAGACGTTTCCCTGGGCGTCCGTGAGCGAGGTTTCGTTGACCGTCACATTGCCGTCTTTGTCTACAATCGGCGTCGAGTTATATCCCTGTAGGATACTGATAAGGCTATTGATATCTCCGCCAGACTGGCTGAGCATCCCGGCAAAAGCACCATTTGCGACAGCTGTCTGAGCTTGAGCCGTGACTCCCGCGTCGGATAGCGATTGCGATAGGTCGCCCGCCGACATCCCAAGCGAGCTGAGATCTATCTTTCCATTGTCAGAAAGGCTCTGGATAGATGCCGACATGTTTGAGACGTCGACATTCGTCTGCGCCGCCGTGGTGTCGAATCCATCAATCATACCTCCGAGTGCTGTGATAATACTGCCTGTAGTCCCGTCGTAGCTGAGTCCAAGCTGCGCAAGTTGGTCTGAGCTGAGCGTCTTGAGTTGCTCTGTCGACACCCCCGTGCTGGCAAGATCTGCCATGAAATTATCAAGGCTGCCTCCCGCGGTCTCGACGCCTTGAGTCATATATTCACCGAGTGTCGATGAGGCAAATTCTTGTAGGTCTGATGCCGTTCCGTCCGCTGTGGCAGAGACGTTTCCAAGTTCAGTGTTGAGGTTGCCTATGGAGCTTGAGTTCGCGTCTGCTGCTGACTTTGCGTCGTTTAAAGACGACGAGGCTGCATCTACTGCGTCTTTCGCATCGTGCCATTTTGCTGTTGTTGTGTAATCATTAGGATTAGCAAAATGCTCATCCGAGAGCTCATTATATTTTTCCTGCGCATCGTTATAGACCTGTTGGGCTTCAGTGACGGCCTTTATATCTGTTTCCTGTTGGGAGTAAAGGTCTGTCAGCTCAGAGGTGAGGGCTTGTACCCTGATCTGCTCTTGCTGCTTGGCGATGAGCTGGTCTATCGCATCCGTATCGTCCTGCACGGCCCCGGTCTGATCCTCTATCTTTCCGTTTGCCGCATCTACGACGCTATACTGTGTGCCGCACTGGGCATTGACGATCTGGATCGCGGCTTGCAGCTCTCCTTGAGCCTGCGTGGATAGATCTGTCTTATTAGCGTACTCGTCGATTACGTCTTTAGCCGATTGCAGTTGCGACACATTGGCAGCCGCCTCGCTGTTGGTATTCTCAATAGACCCCGCGAGCTGCGCTTGAGCTGATACCGCATCAGACACGCTCTCAGTTGACGCTGCCGTCTCTTGGCTAAGGTCCTGCACAGCACTCTTGCCATGCTCGATCTCTTGCGTGGCATTTGATGTGGCCGACTTGAGGCCTGTCGTCGCCTCTGTCAGATTAGACGCATATTGCTGAGCCTTCTGGAATTCTGAGACAAGCTCGGCTATGGCCATCACTGCTACGGTGGTGCCGACTGTCGCAAGAGCCGCCCTAAGCACCCCTGTCGCAGTGGCCGCGGCAAGCTCACTTGCCGAGGCGTCGTCAGCAGCCCCGCCGAGCTTGGCAAAAAACTGTGCGGCTCTGGTCAGGCCCTCGCCGACCTGCTTGGTGCCCTTGAGGACCTTGCCGGCCACGGTCGTGATGGGACCCGCGAGCGCGGCCACGCCGACCACGGCCACCTGAGCCTGGGAGTCGAGGTTGCCGAACTGCTCGGCGGCGTGGCCCACGGCGCCCGCCGCTTCGGCCACGATGGGCGCGAAGTTCTCGCCCAGCTCGATGCCGGCGGTCTCGATCGCGCCCTTGGCGTCTTCGATGGCCCTCTGGCCCTCGCCCATCTGCGCGGTGGCCATGGTCTGGGCGGACGTCTGGTCCTCGGTCGCGTCGGTGTACTTGGAGAGGCCCTCGGACCCCTCGTTGTAGAGGACGTTCGCCGCGCGGACGGCGTCGGAGCCGAAGATGGTGGTGAGGGCGGCGTTGCGCTCCTCGTTGGAGAGGCCCGACAGGCCCTCCTTGAGGTTGTCGGCAACCTCTCCCACGGACTTCATGGAGCCGTCCGCCTCGTAGAGCGAGATGCCGTAGGCGTCCATGGCCTCCGCCGCGGCGTCGGACGGCCCCTCGAGCTTGGTGAGCATGGACTTGAGCGACGTGCCCGCGTCCGAGCCCTTGATGCCGGCGTCGGCGAACGACGCGAGGGCGGCGACGGTGTCGGAGATGCTCCACCCCGCGCCGTATGCGACTGCCGACACCTGCGAGAGGGCTTGCGTGAGGTCGCCCACGTCCGCCGACGACGCGTTGGCTCCGCCCGCGAGGGCGTTGACGGCGACCACGACCTCGTCAGCGCCTAGGTGGAAGGCCCCCATGGTCTGCACGACGGCGTCCGCCGCGTCGGACAGCCCGAGCGAGCCTGCGGCGGCGAGGTCCATGGTGGACGCGAGCGCCCCGCCCGCTATGTCGGCCTCGGTGAGGCCCCCCTTGGCCAGCTCGACCATGGCGCCAGCCGACTCCTGGGCGGAGTATATGGTGTCCTGACCGGTCTGGATGGCGAGCTCGCGCAGGTCTCCCAGCTTGTCCACTGGCTCCCCGAGCGCGCCCGCGAGCTGGCTCATGGCGGTGTCGAAGCTGAGCGCGAGGTTGGTGGCGGCGACGCTCGCCGACACCGCCCCCACGGTGAGGGTGCCAGTCAGGGCCCTGCCGATCGTCTCGGCCCTTTGCCCGATGGGCTCGAGCGTCTTCCCCACCTCGGTGAGCCTGGTGCCGAGCCTGCCGAGGGCAGACTCCTGCGCGGAGTACTCCACGCGGGCCTGTCCGAGCTCCTTGGTGTACTTGTCCAGGTAGACCTGGCTGGTCGCGATGTCCTTGCCGAGCCGCTGGTAGGTCGCGGAGTCCGTGTCGCCCGAGGCGGCGAGCCTCTGCTGCGCCTGGGTGAGGGAGTCCACGCGCTTCTTTGTCGCATCGACCTTGGCGCCCGCCGCCTTGACCTTGTCGCCCATTAGGGTGATATTGCCGGGGTCTATCTTTAGGGCGCGGTTGAGTCCGGCGAGTGAGTTGTTCGCGGTCTTGACCTCGCCATTTACCCTTGAGAGCGCGGCGGTGAGCTTGTCAGTCTTGCCGTCAATCTCGATGGTAAGGCCACGATAGACGTTACTCGCCATTTCAAGGCCCCCTATTCAAAATGATTGTTATTGGATCATCGACCTGATGTCATCTTGCGTAGCCATACGGACATTATCGTTGCTGGTTGGTCTAGATAGGTGCTGCCACGCGGCGGCGATACGGTCTATCCTAAGGACTGTGCGATATGAGACATTACGCAATGACTCCGGGCTAAGCCCGAGCTCACGCGCGTTGAGCACCATGTTCGCCGCTGGCCACCACGTTGCTTCCTGAGGCGGTCTTACCGTTTCTTTGCCCCCGTTTCGTGCGAGCTTTTGCGCTTCCGAGGGCGGAACGAAAGAAGGCTTGCATATAGTCCAGCTGCACCTGCCCCCATATGCCATTATCAGATTGATCAGTTGCGATACCGTCTAGCGCGTCATCCGGCAAACCCTTCATCCACGCCTCATAGTCAGGCAGATCCTGGTCTGCGGTCCGCGCGAGACACCATAGAATGCGCGTAAAGGTCGCCATGTCAACACGACCCGTTTTGGCAAATGTCACCGACATGAACTGAAAGTCCATACTCAAATCGCGCCCAAATTGGTCCTCATAGACAACCAGCGACCAAGGAGCGGATTTGATCTTGAGCTTCTTTCCCACAAAATCAATTTCTCTCATATATCTCCTATCAAAAATGCCCCGAT
>ENA-UOOK01005825-UOOK01005825.1-fermentation-metagenome-genome-assembly--contig:-NODE-5825-length-12174-cov-28.843634_pt1 | contig 12174 bp, 9 predicted proteins | sample MGYA00245777_ERZ724023 | MGnify/ENA primary metagenome ERZ724023 (study PRJEB28704, sample SAMN03018312) | fermentation metagenome | biome: anthropogenic terrestrial biome; feature: soil; material... | reverse complement strand
TTTTCTTGCTCATCTGTGGTTAATGAGTTTATTAGAGCAAATAGTTTCTTGAAATTTTCTTCGCTTTGTGCAATAAGTTGTGCTTTTGTTGTCGGGCGTGCCATGAAATTTGATTTTTTTGTGTTTGATGTGCTATCGTTTGTCGTTTTACAATGACCGCTAACGGTGCGAGGCTTTGCGTTCGGACGGGTTGGCTGGACGAAGTCCTGTCAACACGAGACGAACGCACGTGCGAGGTACGAAACTTCGCAAACCACGTTACACCCGCCTGACGCCAAAGCCCGTGTTAGCGGTTCGTTGCTTTTTTCGTAATTATCTTGTTTTTGAAATTTATCCGATTTTCAATCCATTTTTTACTAATTTGTCCGTAGTCAGCAGGGTTACTTCGTCTTCGTTTACAGCGCCTAAAACAAGACACTCGCTTTGTATGTTAGCGATTTGTTTTGTAGGAAAGTTCACAATTGCAATGACCTGCTTTCCGATAATTTCACTTGGTAAATATAGTTTTGTAATTTGTGCAGAAGTTTTCTTAATCCCAAAATCGCCAAAATCAACGGTTATTTTATATGCAGGTTTTATAGCTTCTTTAAATATTTCGGCACTGACAACCGTTCCTACTCGCATTTCAATTTTTGCGAAGTCGCTCCAACTTATCAATTCGTTATTTTCTTCCATTTGTTTAGGTCGATTTAGTAGTCTGTTACAATGACCGCTAACGGGCAGAGGATTTGCGAGGTTGCGGGAGGGTGGGGATATTCACTATCCATCGTAATCTCGCAAATCCTGTGTTCTACAATGTCGCCGTAAGGCGAGGAGTAGAATGCAGGATGTAATCCTCCGATGTTAGCGGTTCGGCATCATTGTTTCAATGTTACTTTATAATTCATTGGAGTATTACAGATATTTGTCAATTCTCCTTTTATTTTCAAAATCTTACCTTTTTCAGATTTTTCATCATATTCATATACTCTGTACAAGAAGTATCTATCTTTTTCAATAATACTTTTTTCTAATTCGTTTCTTGTTACAAAGAATGTTGAATTTTTATTTCCTTTTGTCGTTTTTACTTCAATGTATTTAGGTTTCCCTTCTAAGTCATATGATAGTATATCAAATCCCAATCCGTCTCCTTTGTTTTTTGCGACATGCTCAACTTTTTCGGCAAGTTTTTTTCTCCCGTGAGATTCTAAAAACTCCTTTTCATGTTTAAAAATCCATATTTCACCTAAATCCCCAATTCTCTTGTTTTCAACATTATTTTGAAAATGATTGACAATACACGGAGTGAAATTTATGTTTTCAACCATGGTTTCTAATTTGTTTGATGAAATCTCATTTTCTTTAACAACCTCAATTGTCCTTACTTTTGGTGTGTTTATACTATCAAAATGTTGAGAAACAGCATAAATGAAATCTTGTGTTAATACATTATAATCCTTATCCCTATAGCAGGTTTTGTCAAGTCTATTTTCATGAAGATTTAATAATTCTTGGTCTTTTTCTATTTCATACCGAACAAGTTCACACAGATTTTGATATAAACTGATATTCTCAATTCGTCCTTTAATTGGCTTATGTGCATAATCAATTCTTTCAGCAAACTGTTTAAACATCCCGAACTTGTAGAAGAAATATCTTTCTGGATACATTAGAGTCAAGTATACAATTATTGCCCTATGGTCTTGGTAATGGTTCTTTTTCTCAGGAAATACTTTATGACTCAGTTCTCCAAAATCTTTCCGAAAATTCTCCACTCTTTCAAGTATATCAAAATCCTCGTCATAAAGCAATTGAAACATTTCTCTAATTTGCTCTGGTGATTCCTTTATATTTTCAAGAAGCATTCTTTTAGGAAAATACAAATTCGAATCAAGAAGATTATCCGATTTACTAAGAGATAATTCTACATTTGAATAAAAATCCTTTGAGTTAATGTCAAAATTATCTTGAAATTGTTTTATTGCGTGCCATTTGTAAATCTCCTGATTATGTACACTTTCAAAATCGTTTTTGTATTTCTCTATGTATGACTTTATTATTTCAATATTCATTTTGCAGTATGTTTTTTTGCTGACCGCTAACGGTTTGCAATATGACCAGTGGCGGAATGCGGGCGACATCCCTGTCAACCGTTACAAAAATTTGCGCGGGGCAGATGCTTTCAAGCTACCACTGCGCCCGACATTGGTTATATTGCTTGTTGGCAACTGGTGTTCATTCATATCCGTCTGTTTGTCATTTATTTAGTTTTTATTTTCATGTCATTGTCAAACTGCACCAACCTATCCACGAAGCACAAATTTATTTTGTTTTTTTGAGCGTGGGCAATCCTAAAACCGTCCTGAAAGGCGGTTACGTGGGCAGAAAAGGCGGAAGCTCTTTTGCAAGCCTTTGGTTTGAGCGTTGGCTCGTGTGGGCTTGCAAATGTGCTTACGACTGTGGGCAGGCTGTTCATATCAATTATTTATTTGTCAATTCGTTTGCAATCATTTCAGCTTGTTTTAATACGGTTTCGGTTGCGAGCATTTGCATGTCGGGCGGATAACCGTATTTTCTTAAAAGTCTTTTTACAGCGACTTTCAGTTTCGCTTTTACGCTTTCTTTAATAGTCCAGTCAATCGAAGCATTTTGTTTAATGGTTTCAGTCAAAACAACGGCTAATTCACGCAATTTGTCTTTTTGCATGAGTTCTCTTGCGCTGTCGTTGTTTGCAACTGCTGTGTAAAAAGCATATTCAAAATCTGATAAGCCCATTGCTTTGGCTTCGCTGTCCATTTCAACAATGTCTTTGCTCAGGTTTATCAGTTCTTCTATTACTTCGGCTGCTGTAAGGATTTTATTGTGATACTTCTTAATGGCGTTCTCCAACATTTCCATTAAGGACTTGCTTTTAACAAGGTTCTTTTTTGCCCTTGATTTTATTTCATCGTTGAGTAGTTTTTTCAATACTTCGAGGGCAACATTTTTGTGTTCCATTCCTTTCAGTTCTATAAGGAAATCTTCTGAAAGTATTGAAATGTCAGGCTTCTTTAATCCTGCGGCATCAAAAACATCAATTACTTTTTCAGTTACCAATGCTTTATCTATTACCTGACGAATGGTTGTTTCAATTTCTTCATCGGTTTTGCCTGAACCTGTGCTGTCAAATTTTGCTAAACGTGCTTTTACTGCCTGAAAGAAAGAAATTTCATCTTTGGCATCCATTGCCTGGTCGTGTGGTATGGCTATGGCAAAGGCTTTTGACAATGCCGAAACTTCATTTATGTAGCGTTTTTTGCCATCTTCCAAACCTAAAATGTGTTCTTCTGCTGCTAAAATCATTGAAAGCTTTTTGGAAGTTTCGGCTTCAAAATAATCTTCATAGTTGAATCCATGATACATATTTGAAACAACTTCCAGTTTCTCCAACATCAACAGAACGGCCTGTTCCTGTAAAATGGTTGGGTCTCCTTTCCCTCCAGCATCAGAATAAAATGAAAGTGCCTTTTTCAAATCAGATGCAATGCCTAAATAATCGACAATTAAGCCACCCGGCTTGTCTTTGTAAACACGGTTTACCCTTGCAATGGCTTGCATCAGGTTATGCCCTTTCATAGGTTTGTCTATGTAAAGGGTGTGCATACTTGGTGCATCAAAACCCGTAAGCCACATATCCCGAACGATAACAAGTTTTAATTCATCATCGGGGTTCTTCATTCGTTCGGCTAATGTACGGCGTTGTTCTTTGGTTGTATGATGTTTTGAAATTTTTGGACCATCGGAAGATGAAGAAGTCATTACTACTTTTATAATACCTTTGTTCAGTTCATCGGAATGCCATTCAGGTTTTAGTTTTATGATGGCTTCGTACAAATCGGCTGCAATTCGGCGACTCATGGTAACAATCATCCCTTTGCCTTCAAAAACGGCTTGCCGTTGCCCGAAATGTTCAATAATATCTTTTGCAATCTGATTAATTCGGTTTTCACTACCTACCAATGCCTCTAATTGTGTCCACTTGGCTTTTGCTTTTTGGGTATCGGTTAAATCTTCTTGGTCGAGTTCATCGTCCAAGTCATCAACTAACTTTTTGCCTTCTTCGCTCAAATTTACTTTTGCCAAACGACTTTCATAATAAATGCGGACAGTTGCCCCATCTTCAACGGCTTGGGCAATGTCGTAAATATCCACATAATTGCCGAAAACGGCAGGAGTATTTACATCAGTGTTTTCAATGGGTGTGCCTGTAAAGCCAAGATATGTTGCATTTGGCAAGGCATCACGCATATATTTTGCAAAACCATAAACTATTTTTTTCCCAATAACATCGCCTTTTTCATTTTTATCGTCAATGGTTTTGGCTTTAAAACCGTATTGGGTGCGGTGTGCTTCATCGGCAATAACCACAATGTTTTCACGATTAGAAAGCAATTCATAAACATTGCCATTATCAGGTTGGAATTTTTGAATGGTTGTAAAAACCACACCTCCCGAACCAACTTTTAAAAGTTCTTTAAGTTGGTTTCTATCTTCGGCTTGTACTGGCTCTTGCCGTAATAACTGTTTTGATGCTGCAAATGTATCAAAAAGCTGGTCGTCCAAATCGTTACGGTCGGTAATTACCACAATGGTTGGGTTATCCATAGCTAACACGATTTTACCCGTATAAAAAACCATTGAAAGCGATTTTCCGCTACCTTGTGTGTGCCAAACCACTCCACCTTTGCGGTCGCCAATAGGTTGTTTTTTTACTCCCGGCACGCCGTAACTTTCTGGTGATTCCATTACCATGCTCAACGGCGTTTCTTTTTCAATAGAAAAGCCCGATGCCCGCAATGTAGATTCAATAGCACGGTTTACAGCATAGTATTGATGATAAGCCGCAAGTTTTTTAACGGTGGTTATTGTGATAATTCCCGTTTCGGTATCTTCTCTTTTAGATTTTTCAAATACAATAAAATGACGGATTAAATCAATCAGTGTTTCTTTATTGAGCATACCCAAAATCAGGGTTTCTAACTGGTTAACCAAGTGCGATGCTTCGGCTTTTCCATCGGCAGATTTCCATGCCATAAAACGGCTGAACCCAGCAGAAATAGAACCTGCTTTGGCTTCTAATCCATCGGAAATTACTACAAAACTATTGTATGTGAAAAGTGTTGGGATTATTGATTTGTAAGTTTCAATTTGTTTGAATGCTGAATTGATGGTTGCATTCTCATCGGCTGCATTTTTTAATTCTATTACCACCAACGGAATTCCATTGACAAACAAAATGACATCGGGGCGTTTATTATTGTTATTCTCAACCACTGTAAACTGGTTGGCAACGACAAAATCATTGTTGTATGGATTTTTGAAATCAATCAGCCAAACACGGTCGCCACGGTCATCGCCATCAACACGTTTTGAAACAGGGATACCCTCGGTTAATAGCCTGTGAAAAGCTTCATTATTTGCCAATAGTTCGGGCGAGGCAATGCGTTGAATTTCCTTTATAGCTTCGGCTTGTGCATCGGCAGGCATGGATTTGTTTATGCGTTTTACGGCATTTTGTAAACGCTCAACTAACAAAACCTGCTCGTAGCTTTCCCTTTCAGGTGTTTCTCCATCAGGGGCAATATTCGGAGCATAAATATATTCGTAACCGAGTTTGTCCAACAACTCAATTGCAAATGCTTCAATACTATGTTCTGTAATGCGGGTCATATTTTATTCACCTGTATAAGAGAATAGCACACCAATTATTGCTGTTTTTGATTCTCTTATTCTTTTTGAAACTTCTTCGTCATACTTGGGCTTAAAAGCTAAGTTTATGCCTTCATCAAAAATTGTATTTGTTAAAGAATCAATTAACTCATCAATTTTTGATAATAACATTTTGTATAAGTTATCATCAATTGCCAAAAACATATCTATAAAATTCTGCCTTAATTCAACTGCTTTTTCTTTTATATTTTCATTAATCCTACTTTTGTCTTCATTGGATAAATTATTTGCTAATAAAGCATTGGTTTCTTTATGAATTTCTTGATAAAAAGAATAAAACTTTGACATATTATAGTCTAGTACAAGTGTTTTTAGTAGATGCTGCCTCCTTGTTTTTTCTTTATCAGAATCATCTTTCTTGTTGTTATGTCGAAATATAAAAATGATTAACACAACATTTGCAATTGCAATAATAATACTTGCGACAGAACAAATATTATCTAGTAAAGACTTTTCGGGCAATACCCCTTTACAACCTAAAGTGCAACATATTGCATCGATTGTATCTTTAATTATTAATGTATCTTGCATAAATATTGATTTTTAATCTAATGCGGTTAAACTTCTAAGGATTCTATCGATTGCTTCATTTAAAGGCTTTTCATAATCGTAATCACCCAAAGATGTGAATTTGAATTTTTTTAGAAACTCATCTTTCCCTAGTTTTTTAACTACGTTTACAAATAGTTCTTCAAAAAATGATGGATTTATTGAATAAATATTATCAGGAATAATAATTTCAACTATGTCATTATTTTGTTCAATGGAATCGAGTTTTGATTTTTCACGAACAAATTTACCTCTGTCTCGACCAGTAAAAACCTTTGATATTTTATTTCCTTGAACTACCCTAAAAGTTTCAAGATTAATTACATTATTTGCAGTTTCCATACTCTTAATTTTTTAATTGTTCAACATCATCATCATTTAATAGTAACTTGGCACTAATTAATGTCCCAGGAAAATATTCCTTTGTTTGATACACAAATTTACTATTAGGTTTATCTTCGATGTTACCTGAATCATTAAATGTCATTACTTTATATGATTCATTGTTTGAATTTATTTTATTTACAATGCTGTACTCACCATTAAAATGAATTCTTGTTCTACCAGATTGGATTGTTAGATATGAGATATCGTCAATAGTTTGCGACCCTTTAATGTTAAAAAAGCTGTCAATAAAACGAATTGAACCATTTCCACGTTTATATTCAGTTGGCGAGATTGATGAAACTTCTTCTTGCAAAGCATATAAAGTCCACAAATTTTCTTCTTCAAATTCACGCTGAAAGAACAAATTTCTTTTGGTGTATGATTGTGAAAGATTTTTCATTTTTGTAACAATTTCTTGATTGGGGCAGTCTTCAGATTTAAACTTCTCATATATTGTCTTTCCAAAATTCAAAATTACTAATCTAAAAATACCAAAATGATTATTATCGATATTCACTTCTTTAAAATAGCCTATTGAAAAACGATATTTAGTTGTTGAATGTTCTTCTGCATTTATTAAAATTTCACCAATTACAGTACATAAGTCATCTCGCTTAACAGAAGTTAACTTCTTATTCATTCTAGCTAAACATTCAATTACATAATCTGCCATTTCTGTTGTATCAAGCTCTTTTTGCTCTATTCGTTTTTCATAATTTTGTTCTTTTTCGTTATCATGAATGCAGAGTTTGTAGGGTATTATATCGGGAAACCTATGTTCTTTAACTTTTAAAGTTACTGGCGAACCAACAGAAAACATCATTTTTTTAACTTCCTCATTATCAATATTAATACCGCCTATACTGATAGGGAAATAATTCCTATGATTCCTATCAATCTTTTGACATTTAGCTGTGAATTGCATGAAATCTTTTAGGATAATATCTAATAACACTTGAGAACCCAATTCAATTTTCTCACATTTTTTATAGTCCAACAAAAAGGAAGTATTGTTTTCTAGCAATAATGCGGAAATTGTTTTTTGAATCGTAATATAGCTTTCTTCTGGTTCTTCAATAATTGAGAAATTTTTTGGCAACTCAACAATTCCATTCGATTTGAAATTTTGCTTACGAATATCCTCAATATTAAAAGGACTTTCGCTTGTTTTAAGAAGGTAATTTAAGTTAGTTGGTAAATATTTTTTGATAAATAAATTTCGCTTATTATTTGACGATTCTTTATTTTGTATGCTGTTTATGTTTAAACTTGTACTTTGGCGTCTAAATTTTCGAGGTACAGGCAATCCGGTTCTTGGTTCATGCACCTGAACTTTTCTTTTATGTAGCTTCTTTTCTCGTCGCTTTCTTTTTTCCCAAAGCTTTTGTTTTATTCTTTGGTATATTATATTTCTATTTTTCCTTTTCTTGGTCATAAATTAGCATTCAATAGTAACAACCCCACTCATCAGCTTCGGCAACAAAGTATTTCGCAAAGCAGAAAGGGTGCGGATTTGGGTTTGATTTGTTAATATCTTGGAAAAATAAGGTTCCATTGACTCATTAAATCGAATGATGTATTCTTCTTCTGGCAGTGTAATCGTCAAACCTTTAAAGGTATTTGTTGTGATTGTATCAAAAACGCTTCCATAGGCAGCAGATTGTAATTCATCAACTGAATGAGCAACAAGTAGGTAGGTAAAGAAAAAGCAATTTTTAAATTTTGGCAAAATGCCATAATTTGATTGACTAAAAGTCATTGGTTCCGACAACATACAATATTTCCCGACTGTTCCTCTAGCAGAAATAACAGTTGAAAATTTAGGTAAAAGTTTGGCTGAACTATTCTTCAATCCCAATTCTGTAATTGACTTTTCTGAACTAACTACAAAGTTTTTGTGATTACCAGCAATATCACCACCAGAAAGCCATTTTATATTTCCATCCCAGTATTCATTGACAGTTGTTTTTGGTGTTCCTCCTCCAACTAATTCAATTGCATCATATAAGGAGATTTCCTCCCAATCCTCCTTCGCTTCCTCTACAAACCACTGTCTAAAAAGCGTTTCAGCCATTTTTTCGAGGGTGATATTTTGGCGATGGAGCAAGTCTATTTTATCATCTAGGCTGGAAAGGATGGTGGCGATGGATTTTTGTGTTTTTATATCGGGAAGTAATATTTCAATTGTTTTAAGGCCACTTATTGTTAGAGCTGCTTGTGTTGAACCTATTGAAACTTCATCCAATTTTTGCTTTCCAACGTTAGAAGATATCCAAGTAAATAGAAAATCAGGTATTACTTTACTTTTATCTAAATTCCTAAACCATGTAAGGTTACCATCTTTAAAATAAAATTTATCTTTAGGTTTTACTTTGTAGGGTACTCCTAAACTACCAACAGAAGTTAAAAGAATATCATCTTCCATTGGCACTCCGAACTTCACTTCAATTTCATTAAATCTTTTTTCGGTTATAAAAAGTTCTGTTTGAATATCACGTCTGTTAAACAAGTCAATAATTTCTTTTGACCGATAAAATGGCACACCATTTTCAACATATTCAGAATAAAAAATTCTTTTACTTGAAGTAATTTCAGCAATATCCCCCAACTTATACTCTTTCCACTCACTCATTTGTTATAATCTTTGAAAGGTTAGCGGAAATGATTTCATTTAACCGTGCTTCCTCCTTTAACTGTTCTTCCAATTCAGCTTTCAGGGCAGTAAAACGCTCGTTAAAATTAAAGTCGTCCTCGTCGTCGGGCAATCCAACGTAACGCCCGGGAGTAAGCACATAATCCAGTTCTGCAACTTTGCTAATTGGAGCAGAAGCACAAAAACCAGCAATATCTTCGTATTTACCATCAGGGTTTCTCCAATTGTGGTAAGTTTCAGCAATTTTCTGTACATCGTCTTGCGAAAGTTCTTTGGTTCGGCGGTTTATCAAATAGCCTAAGTTTCGAGCATCAATAAACAAAATATCCTTGCTGCGGTCTCTGTATTTACCGTTTGTACGGTTGCGGTTCATAAACCAAAGCGAAGCTGGAATTTGAGTATTCAAGAAAAGCTTTGCAGGCAGGTTTACAATGCAATCAATCAAATTGTTTTCAACCAATGCCTTTCTTATATCACCTTCTCCCGAAGTTTTGGTTGTGAGCGAACCTTTAGCCAATACAAAACCAGCTTGCCCGTTGGGTGCTAAATGATAAAGGAAGTGTTGAATCCAGGCATAGTTAGCGTTGCCAGTTGGCGGTACACCATACTGCCAGCGTCCGTCTTTGCGAAGCAAATCGCCTCCCCAGTCGCTCACGTTAAACGGCGGATTGGCAATAATATAATCGGCTTTCAGGTCTTTGTGTGCATCGTTCAAAAATGAGCCTTCGTTGTTCCATTTTACCTGCGAACTGTCAATTCCACGAATAGCAAGGTTCATTTTGCACAACCGCCATGTTGTTTGGTTGCTTTCCTGTCCGTATATGGAAATGTCGTTAATCTTTCCTTTGCGTTCTTCTACAAATTTTTCCGATTGCACAAACATTCCACCTGAACCACAACAGGGGTCAAATACCCGTCCTTGATATGGCTCTAACATTTCTACCAACAATTCAACAACACTCCGTGGGGTGTAGAATTGTCCGCCCTTCTTGCCTTCGGCAAGTGCAAATTCACCTAAGAAATATTCAAAAACGTGCCCGAGTACATCGGCACTTCGGGCTTTGGTGTCCCCAAGTGCAATGTTACCAACTAAGTCAATCAACTCGCCTAAACTTGTCGGGTCAAGATTCTGTCGGGCATATACTTTCGGTAAAACACCTTTCAGTGAAGCATTCTCTTTTTCGATGGCATCCATTGCATCGTCAACAAATTTTCCAATATCGGGTTGTTTTGCTTTTGATAACAGCATTTTCCAACGGGCTTCCTGCGGCACAAAGAAAATATTCTCGGCTTTGTATTCGTCCTTGTCTTCGGGGTCGGCTCCCAGTGCTTCTTCGGCTTTCAGTTTAGCAAACAATTCTTCAAAAGCATCGGAGATGTATTTTAGAAAAATCAATCCCAAAACTACATGCTTATATTCGGCAGCATCAATATTTTTTCTCAATTTGTCGGCTGCTTTCCAGAGTTGTTTTTCTAAAGGTTCTTCTGTGCCGTTTCCGTTTTTTTTTGCCATTTATATTTTTTCTTTTTTAAAATTCAACAAGTTTCAATTAAAACTCAAAAGTAACAATTTAGCACGGGTGCGTAAGCAAAATTGCAGCTCTTTTGCAAGCTTTGGTTTTGAGCGTCGGCTCGTGGGGCTTGCAAATGTGCTGCAATGTGGGTGGGGTTTCCTTCTTCTTTTTTGCGGGAGGGAAGAAAAAAACAAAATAAATTTCCATCAAATTTGCACTGTCCTGTCAAAAAGCTAAATCCTTTCTATTTTCAATTTATCACTATCGTATCTGTCTGGTCGTCTGTCTTTTTACACTTGTTGCCAACGGTCCGCATGTTTGTTTTGTTTGGGGGATTGAAACGAAGTTTTATCCACTAGATATAAAACTACCAAAAAGCAGTTAACTTCCCAAACCCATTTCAGCCCAAATAAAATAAACACGCTGTTGGCAATAGTTGCTCTGATACTAAATTCAACTCATTTATTCATTATTTATAGGCCAAACAATATTCCAGTTTTTCAAATATTCACTGAGAGATTCCATTCCCATTTCTCTGCGTATTTTATTTACATTTATTTCATCTTCTATAGGATATAAAAAACAATTTCCTTTTGAGTCACACTGAACTTGGGTTCCATATATTTGTTTTTCTTTTCTAAACATTTTAATTCGATCCATCATTAAAGCATAGTGCTCTGGAGGTGCGTTTTGTTTTTTAACAGCCTCTGCTAATAAAGGTAAATACTGCTCAATAGTTACATCATTTGCATGCTGAATAATCAAAAAAATAGTCAAATATGGTTTATTTCCAATTTCACTAGGTCCAAGCCATCCATACGTCTCAATTATCTTCAATACCTTATAAATATTGATGGAATCAAATATTGATATGCTATCTAACAATTGTTCAATTTCTTTTGGAGGATTTGCATACCCATTTTTTTTAAAAAATTCACTTCTTTTTATCCTGAATTTCTGATCATTCTCATACATACTAAGAATATTTGAGCGAAAAGGGTACTTCTTGTCTCGTTCAGATATAATTTTTTGAAGAGAATCTATTATTCCATTGAAATTCTGGCATTTTCTTATATTATTAAATGAATTGTCTTCGAGAATAATATCTATATTATCAAAACCACTTACATATGCTAAGTATAAATATTTAATCGAAGTGATAGAGTCATCAAGCATTGATGATGTACGAGCAGCGTTCAAATAGTCTTTACTAAAGCCTTTTCGATAATTGAATGCAGTGACGTAACAATTATAGGCTTCACTATATTTGTTCTGGCTATAAAAAGAATCCGCCTTAATCACATTAGCGAAATAATTAACCTG
>ENA-UOOK01005823-UOOK01005823.1-fermentation-metagenome-genome-assembly--contig:-NODE-5823-length-12177-cov-2.962547_pt1 | contig 12177 bp, 11 predicted proteins | sample MGYA00245777_ERZ724023 | MGnify/ENA primary metagenome ERZ724023 (study PRJEB28704, sample SAMN03018312) | fermentation metagenome | biome: anthropogenic terrestrial biome; feature: soil; material... | reverse complement strand
CATAGTAATAATTCAATGAGTTAAATCCAATTGGCATACTATACGATAAATCCGCTGTCCCATCAGCGTTAAATCTTCTTATGGTGTTATTGTTTAATTTAATTAACTTATACTATACCACGTAATTTAACCGCATCAGCAACACGTTTGATTGCAATTAAATAAGCAGCATCATTTCCACTTCGTAACATTAATCCATATATTAAATCGATTAATTTAATTTGATCATTTAATTGTAAGTACAAACTCGAGCCTACTTGAAGAGTAGTTTTCTCATCTACTTTACAATAACTATTTAAATCGCCATTTTCAATAGCGACAATGGCAGTCATTATTTTAGCAATACTAGCTGTTAAATAACTTTGATGGATATTCTTTTCATATAAAACCCGTTTACTATCTGCTTCCATTAAAACGGCACTTTCGGCGGAAACAGAATCATTACCTTCTATTTTTATACTGATAAAAACAAATAAAATCAAAAGCAAAAGAATCTTTTTCATATAGTTCACCATTTATAATATATTAAGTAATGTCTTGAATTAGAAGGATAAGCTAATAAAAAAAGCAAATATTTCTATTTACTTTTTAAATGATTTTCTATTAAATAATATATTTCATTTGGGTCTTCTTTTCCTAAATCAACAAAAGTACAATCCATTTTATTTTTAAACCATGTTATTTGTCTTTTCGCATAATGACGTTGCTTTTGTTTTATTAACTCAACAACATCACCAAAACTGACATTTCCTTCTAAATATTGATTTATATCTGCATAACCAATTTCTTTAATGAGACTTAAATCTATACCTTTATTTTTCAAATCAAGGCATTCTTCGATCCATCCATTAACGAACATTTGATCGCATCTTTTATTGATATTATCATATAATATTTTTCTGTCTGTAGTCAAGCAAATTGTAAGCACATCATATAAAGGAATTGGGTGGGAAGTTTGCACTTTACCACGGTCTCTAATTATCTCTAAATAACGCGATACTCGGCGACGATTATTAGGGTGAATTTTAACTGCTGCTTCACTATCTTGCTCTTTTAATAAAGTATGCAGTTCCTCATTCGATAGGTTATCAAATTGAGATTCATCTCTAGAACTAGTGTCAAGTTGATAATCAGTAATCAATGCTTGAATATATAAGCCACTACCACCAACGATAAACGGAATTTCTATTTTATCAATTAAATCTCTACCGATTTTTTGAAATTCTTTTATTGAAAACTTATCCAGTGGATCCAAAAAATCAATTAAATGATGCTTAACATTCTTCATTTCATCGATAGAAATTTTTGCTGTACCGATGTTTAAATCACGGCGCATTTGTGAGGCATCAGCATTAATGATTTCACCATTAAACTTTCTAGCTAAATCAATTGACAAAGCGGTTTTTCCAACCGCTGTTGGACCTGTGATTACAATTATTGGTTTCATAAAATTCTCTTAAACCATTTTTCGATTTCATATTTAGTGAATTTTATTATCACTGGGCGACCATGCGGGCAGGTGTAAGGATTCTCTGCGTTTGATAAATCATCCAATAAATATTGTATTTCGATTGGAGTGTGGTATTCATTGGCCTTAATTGATTTCTTACAAGCAAGATTTCTTGCTAGATTAAGTAAAAATTCAAATTTTTCTTTCTTCTTATTGGTAAAGATAGCGGTGATGATTTCATCAGTGTAATCGACTTCTCTACCTTTTGTAATCCAAACTGGAAGAGTTCTTACTGTAAATGTTCCTCCACCAAAATCTTCAATACCTATTCCTAAATTTTTAATCTCATCAATATGTTCATTAATTAAAATTGCTTCAGATATTGTATAAGATAACTTAAATGGAACCAACAACTCATATGTATGAACATCTGGTTTCTGTAATTCCTTTAATATCTTTTCATAATTGATACGTTCAGCGGCAGCATGTTGATCAATAATATAAAAATCTTCTTCACTTTGGGTTAATAAATAGGTTCCATATAACTGACCAATATAATCCATTTTTGGTAATTTATATTTTTTTGATTCTTCGTTAACTATCTCATTACCAACAAATGAATATGATTGTTGTTGGAAATCTTCTATATCTAAGTTTTGAAGTGGTTTTTTTTCTTCACTAACTTTAAAATCTGATGTTGAAACATTAACATATTCTTCTTCAAATTCTGTTTCATTAGGATAGGTATCCTTATCAACTTCCTCTGATTCAACTTCTACAGGCGTAATTTCCTCGTATAAATCTTCATAATCATCATATTTACTATAATCAAAACTATTAGTTACATTTACAATCAAATCTGTAGATTTTAATGTATCAGAAACATTATTAGCAATTAAATCTAAAAGTTCTTTCTCATTCGAGAATCTAACTTCTAATTTAGCAGGATGGACATTAACATCAACTAAACCAGGATCAACAGTAATATTTATTACTGCAAGCGGATAACGACCAATCATTAATCTTTCACCATATCCTTTAATCACGGCGTTGATAATATTAGTGTTTCTAATTACTCTACCATTCACAATAATAGTAATATGGTTTTTTGATGATCTAGTAACATTAATCTTTGATATGAAGCCATCAATTCTAAAGAATCCATCATCATTAAAAACATCAATCATTGATTTAGCCACTTCATTGCCATAGACCGAAAAGATAGTTTCTAATAAATCACCATTGCCATTCGTAAATAAAATTGACTTTTCATTATTTACTAAAGTAAAACTAACATCTGGATTTGCTAGAGCAATTTTACCAATATATTCGGTTACATAACTCAGTTCAGTTGATTGAGGAAGCAAACTTTGTAATCGTGCTGGCGTATTATAAAAAAGATTACGGACAGTGATTTCTGTACCTTTACTACTTGCTACCAGCGCTTCACTTATAAGTAGACCATCTTTTAAATTATACATAAATCCTCTGACACCATCAATGGAAGTTTTCATTCGAAAATGAGATACAGAAGCAATTGAAGGAAGGGCTTCACCACGAAAACCTAATGAGTTAATTCTAAACAAATCATTCTCATCTTTAATTTTACTTGTAGCATGAGGTTCTACAGCTAATTTAGCATCAGTTGAATCCATACCACAACCATCATCTGTAACAATGATTTCTTTCATTCCTGAATCAATTAAAGAAATACGAATATTATTCGCTCTAGCATCGATGGCGTTTTCAACAAGTTCTTTTACAACTGAAGTAGGACGTTCAATTACTTCCCCAGCTGCAATTAAATTTGTTGTTCTCTGATCTAATTTTTTTATAACTGCCATAATCTCACTTCAACTTTCTTTGTATTTCACTTAATATATTTAATGCCGACAATGGGCTTATTTCATCAATATTAATATTTTTAACCTCATTTAAAACATCAGTTTCTGATTCCGTCTTTGAATCATATACAAGCGGAGCAACATAGTTATATGGAGATAATTTTGATTTATCATAATTTTCATTATCATGCAATTTATTTAGGATATCAGTTGCTCGTAAAATAACCGGTAAAGGAATTTGAGCCAACTTAGCAACATTAATTCCAAAACTTTTATCTACAGCACCAGGTTTAACTTTATGTAAAAAAATAAGTTCTCCCTTATTTTCTTCGGCTGATACATGAACATTTTTTAAATGTTTTAATTCCTCTTCTAAGAATGTAAGTTCATGATAATGCGTAGAAAATAACACAATACAACCAATCTTATTATGAACATATTCGATAATTGCTTGTGCTAACGCCATACCGTCATAAGTTGCCGTTCCTCTACCAATTTCATCAAAGATAACTAAACTGTCTTTTGTAGCATGTTGGAGAGCATTATTAACTTCCATCATTTCGACCATGAATGTTGATTGACCACTAACAATATCATCAGCAGCACCAATTCTTGTAAATATTTGATCAAAAATCGGTAAAATAGCTTTCTTCGCTGGAACAAAACATCCAATTTGAGCTAAGATAATTGTTAGAGCTATTTGACGCATATAAGTAGATTTCCCACTCATGTTAGGACCAGTTATTAATAAGACACGATCTTTGTCCAAAATAATATCATTAGCGATAAAATCACTTGCGTTTATTTCAATAACAGGATGTCTACCTTGAATAATTGATATAGATCTATCATCATTTATTATAGGTCTAATATAATGGTTTTCTTTTGCTATCTTTGTTAGTGATTGCATCATATCTATTTCGGAAATAGTTTTTGCAAGCTTTTGTAATTGGGGGATATAATCTTTACATATATTACGAATATCGGTAAATAATTCTTGTTCTAATTGAATTGTCTTTTCTTCAGCCCTTAATATTAATGCTTCTTTTTCTTTTAACTCTTGGGTAATATATCTTTCAGCATTTGATAAAGTCTGTTTTCTTATATAACCATATTCATCTTTAATTAAATTACTATTCAATTTAGATACTTCAATAAAATAACCAAATACTTTATTAAATCCTACTTTTAACTGTTTTATCCCAGTTCTTTCACGTTCTTTAGCTTCTAATCCAATTAGATATTCTTTACTATCAGCATTAATTAATCTCAATTCATCTAGTTCTTTATTAAATCCTGAATTAATAATGTTTCCATCTTTAATTACATATGGAGCATCTAAAGATATCGCTTTATCAATTAGATCAAAAAGTTCTTTATATAAACTATAATCAGTTTCTAAATCAAAATAGCTATAAATTTCAATTAATTGGACAACTTTCTTAATTTTAGGGAGAAATGATAATGATTTCCGCAACTGTAATAGATCTTTTGGATTTGCGGATTCATAAGATATTTTTCCAACAATTCTTTCTAAATCATAGACTTCACTTAAATATCTTTCAAGATCAGCTGTTTCAAGGAACTTCTTTTTCATCTTGTCGATAATATTATAACGTCTTTCAATTTTTATTCGATCTATTAGGGGGAACATTAAAGCTCTCTTTAAATATCTGCTTCCCATTGCTGTCTGACATTTATCCAAAACATATAAAAGTGAATTCTTTTTATTTTGAAAACGAAGCGTTTCTAATAATTCTAAATTTCTTTGTGAAGACAAATCAATCTTCAAATATGAATCAATATCATATTTTTCTACTTTTTGCAAATGAACTAAAGTACGCATTTGTGTTCTAGTAATATAGTTCAATAATCTGCAGTAATTCTTTTTTTCTTCGCGATCTAAATTTTCAATTAAACTATTAAAATACGAAGGAGTGTCATAATTGTTTTCATAAGAAATTGTTATCGGAAATATCTTCTTTAAATCGTCAAAAATACTTTCGTTAAATTCATCATAAATGACGACTTCCTTACCTTTTAATTTTATTATCTCTGCGTATAACAAAGATTCATCAAATGGAATATTAGTAAGATTACCTTCACCAGTTGATAAATCTAAATAGCTAAAGATATAACGATCACGGTCGTAAGAAATTGAAATCAAATAATTATTTTCATTTGCTTCCAGACTAATTTCATCTACAATCGTTCCGGGAGTAATTATTCTTACTACTTCTCTTTTAACAATACCTTTTGCTTGTTTTGGATCTTCAACTTGTTCAACAATTGCAACCTTATAACCTCTCCCGGTTAAAGTGTCTAAATACCCATTAGCTGCATGATAAGGAATACCACACATTGGAACACGTTCATCCGCTCCGGCATCTTTACCAGTTAGAACAATTTCTAATTCTTTTGACGCAACTATTGCGTCGTTAAAAAACATTTCATAGAAATCACCTAATCGAAAAAAAATTATTGCATCTTGGTTTTGTTCTTTAATTTCTAAATATTGTCGCATCATCGGCGAATATTGCTGTTTATCGATATTTTCATACATTTTCTATCACCATATATATAATTATACCATTTATTAATGATTTTTTAAAGGTTAATAACAAAAAAAGAAAGCTATTCGCCTTCTTCTCTATTTCTTAAATCATTTAAAACCATAATTGATGGTGTTCCAATTACTACCGCAAGAACAAGTTCAATTAAAGTATTAATTGAAAATATTGCTAACATGAATATTGCGAATGAATCATTGTTATTCCATGGATTACCTTCAGCTCCAAAATAAAAGCCAGACTTTCCAACAAAGAATAATATTGCAATGACAAGAATGCTATGAATAAAATAACTAATCACAACGGCAATTGAAATTGCTACCGGTTTAGAATTTATCCTTTTAATAAAGAATTTGTAAAGTGGATAGATAATAAATCCAAATAATGCCCTAGGTAATACCGATAATATTGGGTTAGTAAATGGAGCATTAGGTCCAAGTGTGAAAAAAGCTAAAACCATCGAGCTTAATCCAAAAACTGTTCCTAATAGTAATCCATATTTCTTTCCTAAGACGACAGTCCCAACCAATACTGGAATATGGATAATCGTAATCGCTGAAAGAAGTCCAACATTGATAAATCCCCATTGTGTAGCAGTTAAAACCACAATAATGCCAATAATAATTGACGCAAATACCAAATCCTTAATTGTTTTGTTTCTCATTTTTTTCTCCTTTTTAGGCCATAAAGGTCCCATAAGTATATTTTGGTAATTTATATTAAAATTATAACATCCATAAGGTATGTTTAATCTAAATATTCAAAGTCAAAGCCTAAGATTCGAACTGTGTCACCATGTTTAATACCACGTTTACGCAATTCATCTTCAACACCTAAACCTCTAAGTTTCTTCGCAAATAATTTTACATTTTGATCCCGATTAAAATCAGTCATATCAAAATATTTTTTAATCATTGGACCATCTACATTGAAGATACCATCATCATCAACTGTAATTTCATATTTAGCATCTTCTGGAACAAATTTATATTCTACAGTCGCTTCAGTAACATTTTCTTCAAATTGATCTAAAGAAATAGTGTCTAAAATGTCTGCGATTTTGAATAATAAATTACTAATATTATCATTAGTATACGCTGAAATAGGAATTATGTCAACGTCTTTACATTGATTTTTAAACTTTACAAAATTTTCTTTTGCAATTGGTAAGTCCATTTTATTAGCCACAACTATTTGTGGGCGTAATAATAATTTTGGATTGTATTGCTCTAATTCTTTATTAATCAAAAGATAATCATTATATGGATCGCGATTTTCTAAACTAGCCATATCAACAATATGTACTAAAACCCTACGTTCTATATGTTTTAAAAATTGCGTACCAAGTCCAGCGCCTAAAGAGGCACCTTCAATTAAACCAGGCATATCAGCTACAATAAAACTTCTTCCGTCGCCAACGTTTACAACCCCCAAATTAGGTTGTAATGTTGTAAAAGGATAATCTGCAATCTTAGGTTTAGCAGCGGAAATAACAGAAATTAGCGTTGATTTACCAACTGATGGAAATCCCACTAATCCTACATCAGCCAAAACTTTTAGTTCGCAGCGAAGGTCTTTTGTTTCGCCTGGTTCACCTTTTTCACTGTATTCAGGGGCAGGAATTCTCGAAGTTGCAAAGGAAGAATTTCCGCGTCCACCACGTCCGCCTTTAGCAATTACAACTTCTTGATTATGTTTAGTAATGTCTGCAATAACAGTATTAGTCTTAAGGTCACGCACAATCGTTCCAATAGGAACACGTACGTAGATATCAATCGCATCTTTTCCAAACATATTTTTAGCCATTCCATTTTCGCCATCTTTTGCTTTAATTAGCCTTTGATAACGAAAGTTTAATAATGTAGTCATTCCTTCATCACCAACAAAAATAACTGATCCACCTTTTCCACCATCGCCTCCTGCAGGTCCTCCTAAAGGAACATGCTTCTCGCGACGGAAAGCGACAACACCATTTCCACCTCTACCACCAGCAACAATTATATTAACATCATCTACAAACATATTTCACCGCCTTTAAAAAAAATGCACTAACGCGCATTTTTATCTTGTTTCGTAAACAGACACTTGTTTTTTGTCTCTTCCTTTACGTTCAAATTTAACAACTCCCTCAATAAGAGCAAATAGTGTATCATCCTTACCTATTCCAACATTTATACCGGGGTGAATTTTTCCTGGGAATATTTTTGTTCCACGTTGACGGAAAATAATTGATCCAGCAGTTGCATACTCGCCATCTGTCTTTTTTACACCTAAGCGTCTTCCTATAGAATCACGGCCGTTCTTTGTAGAACCACCCGCTTTCTTAGATGCGAAAAATTGTATATTTATTCTTAACATGAGAGCTTACCTCCTACTTTTCATTTATTTTTAAATATTTAGAATAATCAATTGATATTCCTTTTAATGTTTCCACAAGATTCTCTAAAACAGTATTAGTAATTTCTTGTGAAGACTCTATTTCTAATTTCATTATTGGCGTTTTATCATCAGAAGTAAAACGATGATTTGTATTTAATTTCTCTAATAAACCTATACTAATATACATTGCAGTCGAAACTGCGCTACATACAATATCTTTACCAATTTCATCATACCCAGAATGTCCACTAACCGTTATTAAATTAATAACTGATTGTTTATTTCTAGTTACATCAACTAATATCATTATTAAGCCTCAATAGATACTATTTGTACTTTAGTAAAAGGTTGACGGTGACCTTGTTTTTTATGGTAGTTTTTCTTTGGTTTATATTTGAAAACAATAATCTTCTTAGCTTTTCCTTGTTTAACAACATTGGCTGTAACCTTTGCGTTTTTAACATATGGAGTACCAACTTTATCATCTACCATTAAAACTTTATCAAAAACAATTGTGTCATTTTCATTGGCTTCTAATTTTTCAATAAATAAGAAATCATTTTCTTGAACACGGTATTGTTTTCCACCAGATTCGATAATTGCGTACATATGCACACCTCCTCATAATAAATTTAAGACACGCCATTAAGGTGGAATAAATCACTTAAACCTTTTCAGTGCGGTTGTGCTTGACAACAAAATTATTATACCTTAATCATTATTAAAAGTCAACTTTTTCTTTAAGTAAATGCTTAGGAAATATTTAAAGAATTATATTTATATTTTACCATTATTTAAAATTTTATAAAACTAAATGGGAAAGAGACCGCGATTATTGCGGTCTCTTTCGGTGGGCGGAAAATTTATATTTTTATCATTTATTCTGATTGATAGATACCATCTTTATATTTATTTAGGAATATACCAAAATGATATTCATCTAAAGGTTTAGTAAAATAGTACCCCTGAACATAATCAACTTTTAATTTGAGAGATAATTTAAGATTGTCAGCATTCTCAATTCCCTTGGCCATTACTTTGCTATTCATCACTTTTGAAATTCTTACTAATGTTCGGTAAAGATTATACTCACGTAATGAATAATTGTTGTCTTCATAGATGCCTAATCGACCAAATTTTATTGTGTCAATGTCAATTAATGTTAATAAATCAAGGGAGATATTTTGCAGATTAAAAACATCAATTGCAATTTTAAATCCTTTTTGCTTTAGAGCATTGATTGCCTCAATTTCAAATTTACTAATATCATTTTCGATATCCAAATCGAACTCTACATTACTAGGTGATAAACGAAAGGTGCTTAAATTTTTAATTAGGTCTATGTTATCAATATCTAATAATGTTTGCCTACTTAGGTTTATCGAAAGCATGAAGTTTTCATCAATTAATCGGAGATTACGCCATTTTAAATATGCTTGGAATGTTTTTTCGATAACTCGTAAATCGATTTTATCAAATAAATTTCTTTCAATAGCGATTCCTTTAAACTTTGATGCCTCTATAACACGGTACTTATCTTTTCTCCATCTAGCTAAACTTTCGCATCCTATTACTTCCATCGAGTAAGGATTTAGAATCGGAATAAAGAAAGGTGAAAATTCATCTAACTTAAATCCGTTTTCGATTTCTAAATTAAAATCATCTAAATCCATTTTAACAGTTCTAATAGCTTCATCAGCTATTAAAATTTTTCTATTTTTTTCTTTAGCTTTAATCATTGAGAAATGCGCTAATTTAATTAGAGAATCAATATCCTTCTCCTTATTAATAATACCTATTGACCCAGATCCTATTGTCAAATCAACATTATAGTATTGTTCTGTATCTTTTAGGGAATATTTTTGATTGGATATATAATTTATGATTTCCTGGCAAGTATGCCTTTGTTCATCAGCACGAATAGTTCGATCAAGAACGACTTTATTTGTAAATTCATTTATAACGATAATTTGATCAGATTTATACAAAAAAACAAACTTCTTAGCAAACATTTTCTGTAAATCATTATAGACGTTTCTTGAAATCCTATCACTAAGTGTTATATCATAAAATAAGCTATAAGTATTTAAGTTCGACACTTCAATGAATAACACATAGTAATTTCGCAAGTCTTTATCCCTAAATGTGCTATTAATTTTTTTTTTGAAATTAACAACCCTTAATCCATCATCGTTTTTCATATTTTTATTCTACAGGTTTAACGTAATAGTTACCACGATTTTGTAATAATACTTTAGTTCCTTCAACAATTGCTGTCAATGGATTTTTAGATACTACTATTTTTAATCCGATTTCACGTTCAAAGAATTCTACAACTCCATCAATTAATGAACATCCACCATTAATGATAATTCCTCTTTCGATAATATCTGATGATAATTCCGCAGGAGTTTTTTGTAATACTTTTAACACTGTATTAGATAAACTATGGAATGCAGGTAATAAAACATCCCTTATTTCTGTTTGTTTAACTTCGATACGGCGTGGTAATCCAGATACGATGTCACGTCCATTTGCATAAGTATTTCTCTGTTCAATAATGTCTTCTCTTAATGTGGCAATTTCTTCCTTAATTCTTTGAGCAGTTCTTGTACCTATTAATAAGCCATGATTGTATTGTAAATGATTAATAATTTCGTTATCCAAATAATTTCCAGCGACACGGATTGAATCACTAACAACAATGTCTCCAAGAGATAATACACCTATATCAGTAGATCCACCACCAATATCAATAATCATAGATCCTGTTGTACCATAAATATCAACTCCGGCACCGATAGCACCTGCTTTAACTTCTTCTTCGATGAATACATCGGAAATGCCTAGTTGGTGAGCAAGTTCAATCATTGAGTCACGTTCAATTTGTGTAACTTCGCTTGGACAGCAAATTAAACAAGTTGCTGTTTTTAAATTTATATCAGTGTTTTCAGCTTTTCTAATAGCAATTTCGATTAGTTTCTTTGCTGCATCCATATCTGAAATTACACCTTGATTTAATGGTCTAACAACTCTAATACCATGATGTCCTCTACCAATCATTTGTGCAGCATTGTTACCTACTGCAATAACATCGTTTGTTTCGTAATCCAATGAAATTACTGATGGTTCATTAAAGATGATTCCTTCACCGTCAACATAGACTAATAAATTTGCTGTTCCTAGATCAATACCAATTTTACTATTTTTACGACTAGGAAGTTTTTTAAATTCAACTTTATTCATTGTCATACCTCCTATAATTCCATAGGATTAATTAAATAATCCCCACGATTCTTAAGCAAATATTTAGATCCTTCAGCAACACATGTAAGAGGGTTTGGTGCAAGACGTACAGGCACTTTAACTTTACTGCTTATATATTCAGCAACACCCTTAATTTTTGCTCCACCACCAGTTAACAAGATACCAGATTGATAAATATCAGCTGCTAATTCTGGAGGAGTATCTTTTAATAATGCCATAATCAATTTTATAATTTCGTCAAAAACAGGTGTTAAAACTTGTTCGATTTCTTTACTTGAAATATTTATATATTTTGGTACACCACGAACAATGTCACGTCCTGCATATCGGTTTGTTATTACTGATGCATTTTCACGAAGATCGCTTAAATCTACTTTAATTTTTTCAGCAGTAAGTTCACCGATTTCAACTTTTTCATCTCTTTTAATTAATTTTGCAATCTCATTATCAATGTAATTTCCAGCCATTCTAATAGTTCTAGATAGAACGATATCACCAAATGAAAGGATACCAACGTCTGTTGTTCCACCGCCAATATCAGCGATCATAACACCACGAGATTTGAAGATATCAAGGTTTGCGCCTAAAGCACCAGATTTGATTTCTTCTTCAATAAATACATCTTTAATTCCCATATTACGTGCTAATTCCATAATGATGTCTCGTT
>ENA-UOOK01005822-UOOK01005822.1-fermentation-metagenome-genome-assembly--contig:-NODE-5822-length-12180-cov-2.664742_pt1 | contig 12180 bp, 8 predicted proteins | sample MGYA00245777_ERZ724023 | MGnify/ENA primary metagenome ERZ724023 (study PRJEB28704, sample SAMN03018312) | fermentation metagenome | biome: anthropogenic terrestrial biome; feature: soil; material... | reverse complement strand
CGGACGGCGCACATCTTAAGCGATATCTATCGGCAGAACCTGCCTTGGTAGCGGGCGCATAAGGTAAGCCAAACAGATACTGCCATGCGCGAAAGATTACGGTATATCCATTCTCCGAATCTCGGTTTTACTGTTTTACTAAAGATGATTTAATGGCTATAATGATGTACATAAGTTAACCGCGGAAATATGCCGAAATTCAAGATAAAGTCCAAATTCAAGCCGGCGGGGGACCAGCCGCAGGCGATCGAGAAGCTTCATGCGGGCCTTCGGAAAGGCTATAAGCACCAGGCGCTTTTGGGCGTGACCGGGTCGGGAAAGACATTCACGATGGCCGGGGTGATAGAGAAGATGCAAAGGCCGACGCTGGTCATCGCGCACAACAAGACGCTGGCGGCGCAGCTGGTGAGCGAACTGCGGGAATTCTTCCCCGAGAACGCGGTCGAATATTTCGTGTCCTACTACGATTATTACCAGCCGGAAGCGTATATGGCCACGACCGACACTTACATCGAGAAGGACTTGAGCATCAACGACGAGATTGAAAAACTTCGTCTGAGCGCTTCGACCTCTCTCCTTTCCGGGCGAAAGGATATAATTGTAATATCCTCAGTATCATGCCTATACGGTATAGGAAATCCGGATGATTTTCACAGTACCACCGTCACTCTCCACAAAGGTGATGTTATAAGTCGTCAGAAACTGCTGTATATGCTCGTAGATGCACTTTATTCGAGAAACGAGGTGGAATTCAACAGAGGCAATTTCAGGGTAAAGGGGGATTCGGTCGATATATACATGGCATACGGAGATACAGGGTGCAGGATTATATTTTTCGGAGACGAAATAGAGAGTATCGAGATGATTGACCCTGTCAGTGGCGCCACCATCGAATACCTCAATGAAATATCCATATTCCCCGCAAACAATTTCGTTACAACCAAAGAGAGACTCAAAGGTGCCGTGGGCAGGATTCAGGACGACATGATGCACCAATACAATTATTTTCAGGAAATAGGTAAACATCTTGAAGCCAAGAGATTGAAGAGCAGAGTGGAATATGACCTCGAAATGATAAAGGAGATAGGATATTGTCCGGGAATAGAAAATTACTCCCGTTACTTTGACGGCAGGACAGCCGGGATGAGGCCATTCTGCCTGATAGATTATTTCCCGAAGGATTTCATGACATTTATCGATGAAAGTCATGTTACGATACCGCAAATCAGGGCAATGTTTGGTGGAGACCGTTCTCGCAAGCAGACATTGATAGAATACGGGTTCCGACTTCCGGCAGCCGCCGACAATCGACCTCTCAAATTTGACGAATTTGAAAATCTTATAGGGCAGAGGCTTTTCGTAAGCGCCACACCCGGTGATTATGAACTCGAAGAATCGGGAGGAGTGATTGTAGAGCAGGTTGTAAGGCCTACCGGTCTTCTCGATCCTCCGATTGAAGTAAGACCTATCAAAAATCAGATTGACAACCTCCTTGAAGAGATTCAGGTTAGAGCCGAAATTGACGAAAGAGTACTTGTCACCACCCTGACCAAGAAGATGGCCGAAGAGCTTGAGAAGTATCTCACTAAAATGGGAGTCAGAACCAGATATATCCATTCCGATGTAGATACTCTCGAACGCGTGGAGATACTTGAAGATTTCAAGGCCGGGAGATTTGACGTACTTGTCGGAGTTAACCTGCTGCGTGAAGGGCTTGACCTCCCCTCTGTATCGCTTGTTGCCATATTGGATGCAGACAAGGAGGGATTTCTCCGTTCCGACAGAGCTTTGACCCAGACAGCGGGAAGAGCGGCACGAAATGTGAACGGAAAAGTGATTATGTATGCAGATGTTATTACAGGCTCCATGAAAATGACAATCGATGAGACAAACCGGAGAAGAGAGAAGCAGGAGGCTTATAATAAAGCACACAACATAACTCCTACGCAGGTGGGGCAGTCCGGCAGAAATATTCTTGCCGGGCCGAAAGCGTATGAGGCTGACAATCAGACGCAGCAGAGATTTTTGGCGGAAGATCCCGTTATTGAGAAGATGTCGCGGAAGCAGCTTGAACAGGCAGTTGCTGCTGCAAAGAAGAATATGGAGGATGCCGCAGGTGAACTCGATTTCCTCAGAGCTGCAAAGTTTAGAGACGAAATGAATGCCTTAAAGAAACTTATCGAATCGAAATATCATGGTGCCTGACAGATTAAAACCGATTATCGGCAACTTTTCAGAAACTGAAACAGAAATGGTTGTTTCAGCATATCGGATTGCCGAAAATGCCCTGAAAGAGAAGGTCAGAGGCAACAATAAGCCATTTATTGAACACCCGCTCGGTGTTGCCGGCATATTGTGTAATGAGATGGGAATGATGGCTGACTCCGTTACGGCCATGTTCCTTCATGAGGCCAATCGATTTCAGGCCGATAATGCCGCGGATCTCAATAAATCCGAGCTGTTAAACACACTCAGAGGGTCATTTCCGGCTGATATTATCGACATTGTCATAAGCCTCAACAACATCTCATTTATCACCCTTCAGGAGACTAATCTCGATGAAGAGCGCTACCGCAAACTCATTATCTCCTACTCTACCGATCCGCGGGTGGTATTGATCAAACTTGCCGACAGACTTGAGGTGATGAGGCATCTCGATATCCTCCCTCCATCAAAGCACAAATCCAAAATAATGGAGACGATACTTCTGTATATTCCTCTTGCTCACCAGCTCGGCCTTTACAGGCTGAAAAGCGAACTTGAAGATCTGTTTCTCAAATATGCAGAGCCTGAGCAATACAGAGCCATCAACAACCATATCATGGCCACGGAGCGTGACAGAGAGAAACTCGTAAACAAATTTGTGATTCCCCTCAGGGAGAAACTGACCAATAACGGCATTAAATATACCCTCAAAACGAGAACGAAAAGCACCTATTCCATCTGGAAGAAGATGCAGGCCCAGAAAGTGACTTTCGACAAAATATACGATGTATTTGCAATCCGGTTCATTATCGATTCACCACCGGACAAGGAGACTGAGCACGCACTCTGTTGGAAAGTATATTCTCTTGTAACTGAGGAATATACTCCCGATTCGAGCAGATTTAGAGATTGGCTGTCGTTTCCTAAGGACAACGGATACGAATCGCTTCACACTACTGTAACGACCAAAGAGGGAACAAGCGTGGAAGTTCAGATTCGTACCGCAAGAATGGACTACATTGCAGAACAGGGACACGCCGCCCACTGGTCCTATAAGGGGATTAAAAGCGAAGAAGGACTGAGCAGCTGGCTGAACAAAGTCAGGAACATGATGCAGAGTACCGACTCCTCAAAATATCAGCAGATCTCCCCTATCGTACTCGGGGAAATATTTGTATTCACACCTACAGGCGACTTGAGGCAGCTTCCGGAAGGGGCCACGGTACTCGATTTCGCCTTTGACGTTCACACCAATCTCGGTGTTAAATGTTCCGGAGGACGTATCAACGGCAAAATGGTTCCCATCAAGGAGAAGCTCAAAACCGGAGACGTGGTCGATATCATCAGCAATAAGAACCAGAAGCCTACAGCCGACTGGCTCAACATTGTAGTCACATCCAAGGCAAGAAACCGTATCAAGCAGAAAATCAAGGAAGAAGAAAATAAAAGAGCCTCTATCGGAAAAGAACTTCTTGAAAGAAGACTCAAAAATTGGAAGCTTGAGATGGGAGATGAAGACCTTTCTTTCCTTGTAAAAAAATATAAATATCGTACAATCAATGAATTTTTCGGTGCTGTTGGAGATGAAAGCATTGATTTGATGGAAATTAAGGAATTTCTGTCAGATGATAAACGATATGACAGGGGCAGAGAGATTGACAAGAGCGACAAATATCCGATAAAGGAGCAATCTTCAGACTATCTGATTATCGGAGGAAAGCTCAACAACGTTGACTACAAAATGGCCAAATGTTGCAACCCTATCTACGGAGATGAGGTATTCGGCTTTGTCACCATCAAAGACGGAATCAAGATTCACAGGATGTCCTGTCCCAACGCTGCACGACTTATAGAATCGTATCCGTACAGAATACAAAAAGTCAAATGGAAAGAATCTATCGGAAAAGGGAGTTTTCAGGTTGCAGTCAAAGTTATTGCTGACGGTGACGAATCGATTTCCAATCAAGTAATTACAACAGTCAACTCATTCAAGACGTCCATACGTGCTTTCAGTGCAAACGAAAGAATGAAGGGAGATTATGAAATAAACCTGCAATTATTTGTTCCAAGCAATCTCGAACTCGACAAAATTATCGCTTCACTCAAGAAAATCAAAGAGGTAAAACAGGTATCACGATTATAACATGGCAGATGAATTTATCCACATAAAAGGTGCAAGGGTCAACAATCTTAAAAACATTGATCTCGACATACCGCGCAACAAATTTATAGTAATAACGGGGATTTCCGGGTCGGGAAAGTCGTCGCTTGCCTTTGACACTCTGTTTGCCGAAGGGCAGCGGAGATTTGCCGAAAGTCTCTCATCATTTGCAAGACAATTTTTGGGAAGGATGAGCAAGCCGGCAGTTGACTACATCACGGGGATTCCACCTGCAATTGCCATTGAGCAGAAAGTCAACACTCGCAATCCTCGCTCCACAGTTGGCTCAAATACAGAAATATACGACTATCTAAGATTAATCTATTCTAAGATAGGAAAGACATATTCCCCTGTTTCGGGGAGATTGGTCACCCGCGATACTGCAAAAAATGTTGAAGATTACATCCTATCCATACGGGAAGGAGAGTCTGTCCTGATTCTCTCAGAAATAAGATGGGAGGAAGACAATAAAGTCGAAAAACTGCTCGGACTTAAAGAGGAAGGATTTACAAGAGTCTCTACCTCAAATGGGAATATTTTCAAAATAGATGAAGTTCTGAGCGAAATCAAACGATTTTCCGGAGAAAGTTATAACGACTTGAAACTTCTCGTGGACAGAATTATTGTAAGAAATGATGAGGATACCGCAACTCGCATTCTCGATTCGGTACAAACCGCTTTCAATCAAGGAAATGGATATATTTTTGTGTATTCGGGAGAGAGGTGTATAAGTTTTTCAAACGTGTTTGAAGCTGACGGGATAAGATTTGAAGATCCGACCGAATATCTGTTCAGCTACAACAACCCGCTCGGTGCGTGTCCTGTATGCGGAGGATACGGGAAGATTATCGGAATTGACGAATCGCTTGTCGTTCCCGACCCGTCATTGAGCATTTATCAAGGAGCAATTGCCTGCTGGAAAGGGGAAATCATGAAGAAATACAACAGTGACCTGATCATGTCGGCAGACAAATTCAACTTCCCGATACACAAGCCTTACAGAGAACTCACTCATGAACAGAAACATCTCTTGTGGAGTGGAAACGAATATTTTACCGGAATTAACGATTTCTTCAAATGGGTTGAAGCAAATAAATACAAAATACAGTTCAAATATCTGCAAAGTCGCTATTCCGGCAAGACAATTTGTCCGGAATGTGAAGGAAGCCGTTTGAGAAAAGAGGCATTATGGGTTAAAATTGCAGACAAGAACATTTTTGAACTTATGGAAATGACCGTAGGAGAGCTGTCGGTGTTTTTTGACAATCTTCTTCCATCGGCGCAATCCGTCTATTCGCTTAGCGAATACGACTACTCAATCGCTTCACGCCCGATAAAGGAGATTCGCAACAGACTTGAGTATATCAACTCTGTCGGTCTTTCTTATCTGACACTCAACCGTCCGTCAAATACCTTGAGCGGTGGAGAGAGCCAGAGAATCAATCTGGTAAGCTCTCTCGGCAACAATCTTGTCGGGGCTCTCTATATCCTCGACGAACCGAGCATCGGATTACATTCACGTGATACACAAAGACTTATTACTGTTCTGAAAAAGTTGAGAGATCTTGGCAACACAGTTGTTGTTGTCGAACATGATGAAGAAATTATACGGGTAGCAGATGAATTGATTGATATAGGCCCATTTGCCGGCATTAACGGAGGTGAAGTCGTCTTCCAAGGGAAAATTGACGACAATCCCGCTTCCGGCAGATCGCTTACCCTCGATTACCTTTCTGGCAGAAAGAGTGTTGTTACTCTCTCACAGAAAAGACATTGGACATCCTCTTTAGAGGTTGTCGGCGCCATGCACAACAACCTTAAAAATATTTCCGTCAAATTTCCGCTAAAGTGTATCACAGCCGTAACGGGGGTGAGCGGAAGTGGAAAATCTTCACTTGTCGGGGAAATTCTCTATCCTGCATTGTACAGACATATCAACCAGTTTGGCGGCAAACCTGGAATATTCCGCGAACTTCGCGGGGATCTCGGCAAAATCACTTCTGTCGAATATATAGACCAGAATCCCATCGGAAAAAGCACAAGGTCCAATCCTGTCACATATCTCAAAATATATGACGACATCCGAAAGTTGTTTTCAGAGCAGCCTTACGCCAAGCTGAACGGATACGGACACTCCCACTTCTCATTCAATATTGACGGTGGAAGATGCCCTGAATGTCAGGGAGAAGGATATATCACTATTGAGATGCAATTTATGGCAGACGTCAAGATGGTTTGTGAATCGTGTGGCGGAAAACGTTTCATTTCGGACATTCTCGAAGTCAAATATCATGACAAAAACATCAACGATGTCCTGAATATGAGTGTTGACGAAGCCATAGACTTTTTCGGCTCACAAAAAGACCTTACTGCCAAACGTATTGCCGAACGGTTGCAACCTCTTCAGGATGTGGGACTTTCTTATGTTCAGCTCGGACAGAGCAGCAGCTCGTTAAGCGGAGGGGAGAGCCAGCGCATCAAACTTGCATCATTTCTCGAAAAAGACAACGGCAATTCAGGCAAAGGGACCATTCTGTTTATTTTCGACGAGCCTACCACAGGTCTTCATTTTTATGATATAGACAAGCTGCTGAAGTCATTCAACGCCCTTGTCAATAAAGGGCACTCTATTATAGTCGTAGAGCATAATCTTGATATTATTCGAGCTGCCGACTGGGTCATCGAACTCGGTCCCGGAGCTGGAGACAAGGGTGGCGAAATTATTTTTGAAGGGACACCTGATAATCTTGCACTGCATCCCGAACTTCCCACAGGAGCAGCGTTATACAAATCACAGCCGGGAGCCTGCCGTTAAAGCATCCTTCTCTTTCTGAAAATAAGAACGGCTGCAAGTACCGATACGAGCATTACAGAGCCGACAATAATCAAATCCAGATTACCTCCGAGAAGAGGGAGTTTTATATTCATGCCGTAAATACTTGCAATCAGTGTAGGAGGCATCAGCAACAACGAAACGAATGTAAATATTTTCATTATCTTGTTCTGCTCCAAATTAATAAGACCGAGTACAGTATTTTGCAGATACTCAAGACGTTCAAAACTGAAATTCGTATGGTTGATGAGTGAAGATACGTCCTTGAGCAGGATATTGAGCTTGGTGGTGATACTTTTCGGAGTTTTCTCACTCTTCAAAATACTTGAGATCATCCTCTGTTTATCTACTATGTTCTCTCTGACGAGCATCGTATTCTCCTGCAACTGATTGATATCGAGAAGGAACTCGTCCCCGACGTCTTCACCCAGACTGACTCTCTTGCTGTATTGAGCTATCTCTTTGGACATCAGCTCAATCATATCGGCATCCAAGTCTATTCTGTTTTCAAGGATACCTATCAGCACATGAAATCCTGTAGGGTAAGTCCTATGGTTTGCCACAATTCTGCGTTGTATATCGGTAAAGCTGCGTAAAGGTACCTGCCTGATGGAAACTATCGTGTTGCCGCACAAAATGAAAGAGACCGATTCCATATTGTAATTTTCAGGACTTGGAATCAAAAAGTTGGTATTCACGAAGATAGAATTGTCCGTCTCCGAATAGCGGGAAGAACTTTCAATCTCTTCTGCCTGCGCCCTGCTCTGCAAAGTGGTATTCAGAAAATCCTCGACACTGCGCTTCTCCTCTCCTGTCGGAGTAAACAGGTCAAGCCACAATACCTCCTTTGGAGTTATATTTTTCAGTGTGTCTGTTACGTCTGAAGTAACTATTTGTCCGTTGGAATTGTAAAATATTTCGATCATTATCTTCAGTTTAAAGTGGTTAATAAATTCGTTTCAGAATTAATTACCACCAACTGACTCGAGGGTTCAGCCTTTCCAATGAAACGCGCCTTCTATTACTATTTATTATTGCAGATATTTGAACCATGATTCCCTCTTTTTGGATTCAACGTGCAAAGATAAGAAAATTTCTAAACAACAAGATGCTCAATCAATATTTTTATTCCTATTGCAAGTAATATTATTCCACCTATCAAATTGGACTTGGGGCCGATACATTTTCCGAGTTTCGCCCCTCCCCTCAATCCTATTTCGGATGCTAAAGCCGTTATAAATCCGATAATCAGCAGTGAATACAATATCCTTGATAATGACATTTGAAGCATGGAAAGTGATATTCCGACAGCCAGAGCGTCTATACTCGTCGCAATAGAAGCCAATACAAGTTTCTTGGTATTGAGCAGATCCACACTGTCCTCATTACATGACGATCGAAATGAATCGATTACCATCTTCCCTCCTATGTATGCCAATAATATAAAAGCAACCCAGTGGTCATATTTATCAATATATTGACTTACACTTGAACCTAACCCCCATCCGACAAAAGTAAAACCGGCCTGAAATAAGGCAAATGAAATGAGAATCTTTACCCTTCTCCAAAAATCTATCTTTGAAATGCAGGCCCCACCTGCCAGAGAGACGGCAAGGGTATCAAAACTAAGCCCCACTGCAAGCAGGACAATTTCTAAAAAACTCATCTTTTTCTTGTTTTATTTTGCCGAAGGCTTGATTCGGCAAAGCCACAAAGCTAAAAATGTAATAGCGCCATTAACAATCAGAAGGGTGAATCCGAGGTCGAAACCAAGATATTTTTTACCTATAAGATTGATAATCAAGCATAACAGTGGCGCCCCAACTGCTATATAAGGTGTGGCCCCGTCTTTAATTTTGTATTTTGTCAAAATGCCGAAGAAGAACAATCCAAGCAATGGACCGTATGTGTATGACGCAAGTTTATAAACCAGATTGACTACAGCGTCATTGCTCACTATAAACAGTACCAGAATAATAATGAAGAAGAGGAATGCAAATCCTGCATGAATCCATTTTCTCATCTTCTCTTTTCTCTCTACAGTCAAGTCGCTGCGATTGTTGAATCCTATAAAATCGACACAGAAAGATGTTGTCAATGAGGTAAGTGCGCCACCTGCACTCGGATATGATGCCGAAATCAGACCGATCAGAAACAGAATACCGACACCTACTCCAAGATACTGACTTGCAATGGTAGGAAACATTTCATCCGTTTTAGTGATTCCGAGAGCATCAAAACCGCCCTTATTTGCCACGTAGATTGACAGCAAAGCACCAAGGAGCAGGAAGAAGAAATTGACAACCACAATAATGATGCTGGTGGTGTACATATTCTTCTGAGCAGCCTTTATATCCTTGCAGGCAAGATTCTTCTGCATCATCGTCTGATCGAGACCAGTCATGGCGATTGTTATGAATATACCTGCGATAAACTGTTTGATGGCATTTGTGCCGTGTCCCCAGTTCCAGTCGAACATATCTGAAAATGATGTTCCCGGAATCTGCGGATTTTCTGCTGAGGCCACAGCTGAGGCCATTCCCGAAAACGACCATCCCATATCCCTACATACGTAAAATATCGTCAAAAACACTGCAAGCAGCATAAATGTGGTCTGCAATACATCGGTCCAGATAATAGTCTTTACTCCTCCTTTAAATGTGTAGAAATAAAGGAGTACTAAAAATATAAAAGTCACTATTGCAAATACCACAATGTCAGAGGTTCCGGCAATCATCCCTTTCGGAATAAAGGCAAAGAACACTACAACAACTACGAAGATTCGCACGGCAGCTCCGAGAATCCTCGACACCATAAAGACGGAAGTACCCGTCTTATATGATTTTGTGCCGAATCTCTCTCCGAGATATGTGTATATTGAGGTCAGATTCATCCTATAATAAAGAGGCAGAAGCACTTTTGCTATGATAATATATCCTCCCACAAATCCGAGGACCAATGGCATATAGTAAAAATTCTGTGCAAGTACATTACCTGGAACTGATATAAACGTTACCCCGGAAATTGAGGCCCCAACCATTCCGTATGCAATTACAGGCCACGGAGCTTTTTTATCTCCCGAAAAAAATGAACTGCTGCCCGCTTTGCGTGCTGTAATCCATGAGATAATGAACAACAAAGCGGTATAGGCTGCAAAAGCCACCAAAAACCATACAAAAGGGAACTCGTGTCTCATACTACGTATTATTAAGGTTTAAATATTTGTCTGTTTTGAATAGAGCGTCCGAGTGTCAGTTCGTCCGTATATTCGAGGTCATCTCCGAATCCGACACCGCGGGCAATTGTAGTAATGTCTATCGGATATGAAGAAATCTGTTTGTAAATATAAAAAGAGGTGGTTTCCCCCTCCATTCCTGTATTGAGCGCCAGCAGGACTTCTTTCACCCCTTCTGACTTTATTCTTTCTATCAATTCTCTGATGTGCAAACCCGAGGGGCCGACTCCGTCCATTGGAGATATTATACCTCCCAAAATATGATACAGCCCCCTGTATTGCCCCGTGTTTTCTATACTTAGCACATCTCTCAAACTCTCCACGACACATACGAGCGAATGATCGCGTGTCCTATCATTGCAAATCGGACATAAGCCGCCATCTGCAATCATGTTGCACACAGGACAAAATTTCACTTCGTTCTTGAGATTTGTAAAAGACCTTGAAAACCGCTCTACATTCTCTTTTGGCTGTTTTAATAAGTGCAAGGCAAGCCTCAACGCAGTCTTTCTTCCGATACCCGGCAAAGAACTGAACTGATCCACAGCCTCTTCCAATAAAGACGATGAGTAGTTTTGCTTAAACATTTATTTTTTCTCTGCAAAATATGTGTCAACTGCTTTCCTTACAGAGCCGTATTTGAGGAGCAATGATTTTGCAAATTCATAATCTGTAATTTTGGCCTCTTCCATAATAATTTTGGTCCCTCTGTCAACAAGTTTGGCATTTGTCAGCTGCATATCCACCATCTTGTTGCCCTTGACGTGACCGAGACGGATCATGACAGACGTGGAAATCATATTCAAAATCAATTTCTGGGCTGTACCTGCTTTCATCCTCGTACTACCGGTAACAAATTCAGGTCCTACAACAGCGACAATAGGAATGTCGGCCTCATCAGCGACAGGAGATCCCGGGTTGCAAGTGATACACGCCGTCAAAAGTCCTCTCTTGCGTGCATGACGCAATGCTCCAATCACGTATGGAGTAGTTCCTGATGCTGCAATACCGACAACGACATCGTCATCACCTACAATAAACTGCTGCATATCTTCCCATCCTCCATCCAGACTGTCCTCTGCAGACTCGACAGCTCTTCTGATTGCCTTGTCTCCACCGGCAATCAGACCGATGAAAAGATCGAAAGGAGCCCCATAAGTCGGAGGTATCTCCGATGCATCAAGAATGCCGAGCCTTCCACTTGTACCTGCCCCAAGATAAAATACTCTTCCTCCCCTCTTCATCTTTTCAGAAATGGCATCAACCAATTTTTCAATTTGAGGAATACACCCCTCAACGACCTGAGGAACGGTTTTATCCTCACGATTCATGTTTTCCAACAACTCATGTGTCGGCATCTTATCCAAATTTGCGTAATAAGACGCCTGCTCGGTAATTTTCATATTTTTATTAAATAACTTCTTTATGATACTCAATCAGTCCGTCGATAGGACTTTTCAATATTTTTCCCATTCTCATACCATTGGCAGCAACTGTTTTTTCCAATATTTCCTTGTAATAGTAAGCTATAGAACCCACAAAATTAACTTCATATTTTTTATAGTCGTAGCTGACAATATTACGCTTCAGAAACTCGTCAAAACTTGATTTGATAAGGTTTGCAATATGAGGATGATTCTTAAACTCGAAAATGAACGGAGAGAAAGAGGCAAGAAATCTGCTTGGAAGCTGCTCTCTATAGACTTTCTGCACAATTGCCGGATAATCGAGATTATATCTCTTCAC
>ENA-UOOK01005821-UOOK01005821.1-fermentation-metagenome-genome-assembly--contig:-NODE-5821-length-12180-cov-3.591670_pt1 | contig 12180 bp, 8 predicted proteins | sample MGYA00245777_ERZ724023 | MGnify/ENA primary metagenome ERZ724023 (study PRJEB28704, sample SAMN03018312) | fermentation metagenome | biome: anthropogenic terrestrial biome; feature: soil; material... | reverse complement strand
AGCGCCATCCTACAGTAGAAGACAATGTTGTAATTTATGCTAATGCTACAATTTTAGGAGGAAAAACAGTAATAGGACATGATTCTACTATTGGTGGAGGCGCATGGCTCACACAAAGTGTTATTCCCTACTCACTTGTTTACAACTCAGTGGATGTTAAAATACGTACTGTTAAGAGTTTCAATGAACCCCATGATTTTGTGATTTAACAAGTTATTTATTTGCGGAAATACTTATTAAGATTATACTATTAAAGATTTACAGAAAATATTTAAAGCTATAATAACAATCAATTTTATTAAAACGAGCATGAAAATTGTTCATAAACAATTTTATCCAGATGAAATACAATAGCATATTAGAAACAGTTGGAAATACAGCACATATAAGGTTAAACAAAATGTTTCCGAATCATGAAGTATGGATAAAACTTGAAAAACAAAACCCTGCAGGCAGCATAAAAGATCGTATTGCATTATCAATGATAGAAGATGCCGAAAAAAAGGGAATAATAAAACCCGGGCAAACAATTATTGAACCAACATCTGGAAATACCGGTGTCGGACTTGCATTTGTTGGAGCAGTTAAAGGGTACAAAGTTATTATTGTAATGCCTGAATCCATGTCTTTAGAAAGGAGACAACTGATTAGTATTTACGGTGCGGAGTTAATTTTAACCCCACGCGAGAAAGGCATGAAAGGAGCTATTGAAAAAGCCGGGGAACTGCAGAAAGAAATTCCTGACTCATGGATACCTCAACAATTTCAGAATTCATCAAACCCTCAAATTCATGCCAAAACAACAGCTCAGGAGATTATAAAAGATTTTCCTGAAGGGTTTGATTATCTGATAACAGGTATAGGAACAGGTGGTCATATCACCGGCGTTGGTCATGAGCTCAAGAAAAAGTTCCCCAAGATTCAGGTAATTGGTGTAGAACCTTTTGATTCTCCGATTATTACAGAAGGCAGATCAGGACCTCATGCAATACAAGGTATAGGAGCAGGATTCATTCCAGATACGCTAGACCTGAAAGTTTTAGATGATGTGATAAAAATCACTAAAGATGAAGCCTACGAATATACCCGTCAGTTGGTAAGAAAAGAAGGTATACTGGGAGGAATATCAACTGGAGCAACTATTGCAGCGATAATTAAAAAAACCAGCGACTTGAAAGATAATAGTCGTATAATTGCATTTAACTATGATACGGGCGAAAGATATCTTTCACTTGAGGGATTGTTCAAATAATCAATAGTTATTATTTTTTTCAGAAATCTCCTCGAGTATTGTAACTGCATTCTCCACAGTTTCAACATTACCAATCAAAAGGGATCTCTTTTTACCCTCTTCACGTAGTTTACAATTTCGAGGATGTTCCTGAACATAATTCAGGAGACTTCCAAATGCAAATGACTGATAATAAGGCGATTCAATATCCGACACTAGGTTTAGAGACATCTTTCCATTTTTAAGAACTATCTTTTCGATTCCAAGTGGCTTAGCCAGACGCCTTAAGCGTACTATACGAATGAGTTCCCTCGCTTGTTGAGGCAACTTACCAAATCGGTCCTCCATCCTTATAGTGAAATCGAGGATTTCTGTCTCTGTCTCCATATTGTCCAGTTCACGATAAATTGCGACTCTCTCTGCATCATTTGGAATATACATAACAGGAAACATTAGCTCAAGATCACTTTCCACGTGAACATCTTGAACATATTCGTTTTCTTTAGCCTTTTCACTAAGTACTTCTTTATACAGATCTGAGAACTCATCTTTCCTCAACTCCTGGACTGCTTCAGTAAGAATTTTTCTGTATGTCTCATAACCAAGATCTGCTATAAATCCACTCTGTTCGGCTCCAAGAAGATTACCGGCACCTCTTATATCCAAATCCTGCATTGCAATATTAAGACCGCTTCCCAGTTCTGCAAAGTTCTCGATTGCTTGTAATCTACGGCGTGAATCGGCACTCAAAGTGTACAAAGGAGGAGCAAGCAAATAACAGAAAGCTTTACGGTTACTCCTCCCTACCCTTCCTCTTAACTGATGTAAATCACTTAAGCCGAAGTTTTGAGAATTTATCACAATAATAGTGTTAACATTAGGCATATCAATACCCGACTCTATTATGGTAGTAGCAATAAGAACATCCTGTTCCAGATTCATGAAATCAGAAATTATTCCCTCCAACTTTTTTGGATCCATTTGTCCATGTCCTACAGCTATTCTTACGTCAGGAATCTCTCTCTTTATGAGCTCTTGCATTTCGTAAATATTCTGGATGCGATTGTTTACAATAAACACTTGTCCATTTCGACTTAACTCAAAATTTATTGCATCGCGAATTATTTCAATATCAAAAACGTGAACCTCAGTCTGAATCGGGTAACGGTTTGGTGGAGGGGTACTAATAGTAGACAAGTCACGAGAACCCATTAATGAAAACTGCAACGTGCGTGGTATAGGGGTAGCAGTCATTGTAAGAGTATCCACATTAACCTTCATTTGTTTAAGTTTCTCTTTTGTTGAAACCCCGAACTTCTGCTCTTCATCAATTATAAGTAAGCCTAAATCTTTAAACTTTACATCCTTACCTACAATCCTGTGAGTACCAATCAAAATGTCGATCTTCCCTTCTTCTAAGTCATTCAGTATCTTTTTTTGTTCTTTTGATGAACGAGCTCTGCTTATATAATCAACTTTTACAGGGAAATTTTCCAGTCTGTCTTTAAAAGTATGATAGTGTTGAGTGGCCAACACTGTTGTCGGAACTAAAACTGCTGTCTGCTTACCATCAGTTGCCGCTTTAAATGCTGCTCTGATTGCTATTTCTGTTTTACCAAACCCAACATCACCACAAATAAGTCTATCCATAGGCTGCTCACTCTGCATATCAGCCTTCACATCACGAGTAGCTTTCACCTGATCAGGTGTATCTTCATACATAAAAGAAGCTTCAAGTTCAGTTTGTAAATAAGTATCTTTTGAGTATGCAAAACCTTTCTCCTGCTGTCGTTCAGCATAGAGTTTAATCAGATCACGAGCTATATCCTTTATCTTCGACTTAGTCTTTGCCTTAACCCTTTCCCATGCTCCACTCCCAAGTTTGTTAAGTTTAGGAGATTCTCCTTCTTTACCTTTATATTTAGAAACTTTATGCAATGCATGAATAGATACGAAAACTGAATCATTATTAAGGTAACTAATCTTTATGACCTCCTGAATCTTATCACCTATAGGCAGTCTTACCAGTCCGGAAAACCGTCCAATACCATGATCCATGTGAACTACATAATCACCGGGCTGTAACTGATTAATCTCTTTAAGAGTTAAAGCAACTTTACCGGAACGTGTCTTGTCTGATTTAAGACTATACTTGTGAAATCTGTCGAAGATCTGATGATCTGTGAAACAGCAAATCTTAAGCGTTTCATCTGTAAATCCTTCGTGCAGAGTTTTGTTAACAGGTATAAAAGGAATCGAATCATTCCTGTCTTCAAATATATGGAATAGGCGTTTTTGCTGTTTCTCACTGTCACTTAATATATAAATAGTATATCCTTCATCCAGATATTGACGAAGTGATTCTGACAAAAGGTCGAAATTCTTATGATAAAGCGGCTGTACGGAGGTATTAAAGTTTATTACAGCATCAGGTGTATCCTGCATTTTAGTATCAAAACGGATATGTCTAAACGGTTTGATTGCTGTGAGAAACTCCTCTTTAGTCAAAAGATCTGCTTTAACATAATTCACATCATTTGGATTAATATCGATATGCAAATCATCCCCATTAAGCGATTCAACGCGACTTGCAATCCACCGGATATCCTCTATGCCGATTATTGATGATGAAGGCAGGGAGCTGAATAATGAAGAGTTCTTATTACTGTTTCTTCCAAACTCCGGAACAATTCGTATTGTATCGAATTTCTCTTTAGAAAGCTGCGACTCCATGTCGAAATTTCGTATTGTTTCAACTTCATCACCAAAAAAATCAATTCTATATGGGTATTCAGAAGAAAATGAAAAAACGTCAAGGATGCTACCTCTTTGTGCATACTGTCCTGGTTCGTAAACGTAATCCACAAACTGAAAACCGTAGTCGTCCAATATCTCACTTACAAATGTTGCGTCAACTTGCTCACCCACAGAAATTGTTAATGTTTGCTCTTTCAAATGCTCTGCCGAAACTGTCTTTTCTGATAAAGCATCGGGATAACTTACAATAATCAATGAATTATTATCATCTTGCAGCCTGCTCAATGTTTCTGTACGAAGAATCTCATTTGCTGCATCCAGTTGACCATATTTTGCTGCCCTTTTGTATGCTGAAGGGAAAAAAAGTATATTCTGCGAACCCATAATCTGTGTCAGATCATGATAAAAATAGCCTGCTGTTTCAGCATCATTTAAAATATAAAGGTAGGTATCAGGGTTTTTATTAAACAGTGAGGTGGTAAACAATGCACGCGAAGATCCTTGCAAACCCTTCACCGATAAAACATCCACTTTTTTCAGTAATGAGCCTGCTGCTGCTACTTCAGGAAGTTTCTCAACTAATTGCCGTAGTTCTGTAATGTCTAAAGTCTTAACCATTAAAATGAAAGTGCAAAGGTATACTTTTTTTCTTATCTTTGTCCCGACAGGAATATAAAATATATTATGCAAAAAGAAACCAAACTTACACCTGATATTATATTTGAAAGTAGTTGGGAAGTATGCAACAAAGTAGGAGGAATTTACACAGTGTTATCAACTCGTGCAAATTCTCTGCAAAAAACCCACAAAGATCAGATCTTCTTTATTGGACCGGACATCTGGAAAGAACAAGAAAGCACATGGTTCATACCTGATGAAGAGTTATATGCCGAATGGCGAGATCAAGCATTTAAAAATCAAAACCTCGAAATACGTGCGGGAAGATGGGATATTCCCGGCCAACCAATAGTTTTTCTTGTAAAATTTGAACAGTTCCTTGGCCGTCAAAATGAACTATATGCCAGGATGTGGCAGGATTATGGCGTTGATTCTATAGCTGCCTATGGCGATTACCATGAATCAACTATGTTTGCATACGCCACAGGAATTCTTATCGAAAACTTTTATCGGTTTCATCATCTGGAGTCATATAATGTAGTTGCCCATTTCAATGAATGGATGCTTGGTGCAGGAGCACTTTACATCAAGAAGTTTGTTCCGAAAATTGCTACAATATTTACTACTCACGCAACCTCAATTGGTAGATCAATAGCAGGTAATAATCTTCCTTTATACGGTCACTTGCATGAATATAACGGTGATCAGATGGCACGCCAACTGAACATGTCCGCCAAACATTCAATTGAAAAAAAAGTCGCATTAAATGTTGATTGCTTTACTACTGTTAGTGATATTACTGCTGAGGAGTGTGCACAGTTTTTGCAACGCAGTCCTGATGTTGTAACCCCTAACGGTTTCGAAAAAGATTTTATACCTATAGGGAATGAATATATCAGAAAACATAAAAAAGCAAGGAATTTACTAATTGAAGTAGCCGAGAAAACTCTGGGGCATTCTGTACACAGGGATGCATTGCTCGTTGGGATTAGTGGTAGATATGAATACAAAAATAAAGGAATTGATCTGTTCATTGATTCATTAAGACATTTGCAGTCGATGAAAGAGCTGACGCGCGACGTTATTGGTTTCATAATGGTACCTGCATGGATTAAAGGACCACGAAAAGATCTACAATTACTTCTCAAAGATAAAACAAAGAATGGCAAGCAGGATAAGAAAGTTTTATCTGCAAGCATTTGTCCTTTTGTAACTCATGAACTTATGGATCCTCATAATGATAAGATTGTAAATCATATTAAACATGCCGGATTCTGTAATGAACCAAAAAATAGGGTCAAAATTATATTCGTACCTTCATACCTTAATGGTGATGATGGTATTTTCAATCAAAACTATTACGATCTGTTAATAGGACTTGACATGTCTGTTTTTCCCTCTTATTACGAGCCTTGGGGATATACTCCTCACGAAAGTGTAGCTTTTTCAATTCCTACAATAACTACCAACCTCTCAGGGTTTGGAGTGTGGGCAAAGAAAAAAGGAGACCGAAAGCCAGGTCTTAGTGATGGAATAGAAGTTATTAATCGTAACGACGATAATTATTCTGAAGTTTATGAAGAGATAGCATCTGTTATTTATGACTATACACTAAAAAGTAGTGAACAAATTGCTATATTAAAGGGAAGTGCTGCCGAACTGTCCGATAGAGCAGATTGGGCACATTTCATCAAATATTACTACGAGGCTTATGACAAAGCATTGCACAACTCATTTATAAGATTATCTAAACCTTATAAACTCAATTCAGATTAAATTAATTATCTTTGTTACGTTATTCTTTTATAATTAATAGGTTATCACCATCTATTAGAAAATAAACAAATCAAATCAAATCAAATCAAAAGCTATGATTATTAAATCAAGTTATTCAAATACTCCAGTATGGAGAGATATTCATGTACATGCAGTATTACCCCCCGAACTTCAGCCATTAGAAGAGATTGCTCATAATCTTTGGTGGGTCTGGAATGAAGAAGTAAAAGCAATATTAGAGACTTTAGATCCAGATGAGTGGGAAGAAAGTGATAAGAACCCGGTTGTAATGTTACAAAATCTACGATCAGATGTAACAGAGAGATCGATAAAGAATACTGAATTAGTAGAGCGTATACAAAAAGTTTATAATGATTATAAAGAGTATATGAACGTTCCATTTAATAGCGAACGTCCTAGTATTGCATACTTCAGTATGGAGTACGGCTTATCTCATGTATTAAAAATATATTCCGGAGGATTGGGTGTGCTTGCCGGCGATTATTTGAAGGAGGCTAGCGACAGCAGGGTAAATATGACAGCTGTAGGTTTTCTTTATAAATACGGCTATTTTACTCAAACCCTTTCCGTGGATGGGCAGCAGATTGCAAAATACGAAGCACAGAATTTTGGCAACCTTCCTATCAGTCAGATTATGAACGATGACGGTACTCCTATGATTTTGGAAGTCCCCTTTCACGACAGAATTATATACACGAATATTTGGAAGGTTTCCGTTGGGAGAATAAATCTTTATCTTATGGATACAGATTTAGATCTTAACAGCGATTTTGACCGTTCAATAACGCACCAGCTTTATGGTGGTGACTGGGAAAACAGAATGAAGCAGGAATATTTACTCGGTATCGGTGGTATTTTACTTTTAAAAAAACTTGGCATTAAAAAGGATGTCTATCACATGAACGAAGGTCATGCTGCATTTATTAACGTACAGCGTCTTCGTGATTATGTTGTAGAAGAAAAACTTCCTTTCAATGTAGCACTTGAGATAGTACGAGCATCTTCATTATATACAGTTCATACTCCAGTTCCTGCAGGTCATGACTATTTCGATGAGGCACTAATTGGAAAATACATGACCCCGATAGTTCAGAAAATTGGCATACCATGGCAGCAGTTTATGGATATGGGTCGCTCAAATCCGGGAACAAATGAGAAATTCTCAATGAGTGTATTTGCTTTAAATACAGCTCAGGAAGCTAATGGAGTAAGTAAACTGCATGGGACAGTCTCACAAAAAATGTTCCAACCAGTGTGGAGTGGTTATTTCCCTGAAGAGCTGCATGTAGGCTACGTTACTAATGGTGTTCACCTTCCAAGTTGGGCAACATCATCTGTTAAAGAATTGTATGGCAAGCATTTCGGACCTGACTTCTTTAAAGATCAATCGAATCCGGAACTGTGGAAAAACATATACAATGTAAGTGATGATGAGCTTTGGTCATTACGAACTCATCTCAAACAAAAGCTTGTTGATTATATACAGGAGGAATTCAAAGAAGGCTGGCTTAAAAATCAAGCCGATCCTTCAAGAATAATGAATATACTGGAAGAGGTGAATCCTAACGCTTTACTGATTGGGTTCTCCCGAAGATTTGCAACCTATAAGCGAGCTCACCTTCTTTTTACCGATTTGGATAGATTATCCAGAATAGTAAACAATCCTAAGTATCCTGTTCAGTTTATATTTGCAGGTAAAGCACACCCTGCTGATGGTGGTGGTCAGGGACTTATCAAGCAAATTGTAGAAATTTCAAGGAGACCTGAGTTCTTAGGTAAGATTATATTCCTGGAAAATTATGATATGCGACTTGCAAAAAGGCTCGTTTCAGGAGTAGATATATGGCTCAACACTCCTACTCGCGCTCAGGAAGCATCGGGAACTTCAGGAGAAAAAGCTGAAATGAATGGTGTATTGAACCTCTCTGTTCTTGACGGATGGTGGTATGAGGGTTATAAAGAAGGTGCAGGATGGGCTCTGACAGAGAAAAAAACATATGATAATCAGGATTTTCAGGATGAACTGGATGCTTCTACTATCTACTCTATGCTCGAGAATGAAATTATCCCACTTTATTATGCACACAACAGTAACGGTTTTTCTCATGAATGGATACAATACATTAAGAAGTCAATGGCTTTGATTGCTCCTAAATGTACTACGAAGAGAATGATGGATGACTATTTCGATCGTTTCTATAATAAACTGGCAGATCGTTCAAAGGTATTACAGGCAAACAACTTTTCTAAAGCAAAAGAAATTGTGTCATGGAAAGAAGACACTGCAGCAAAGTGGAATTCATTTGAGGTTGTCAAACTCGATTTCAATCCTAATCAGAAAATGAATATCAACAACGGAAAAAACGAAGTTTATGGCTCTGTTGTTATCAACAAGAAAGATCTGAAATGCGATATTGCAGTTGAGTGTGTAGTTGTAGATATAGACCACATGAATAATGCACCTCAGTTTGTAGAATCTTATGAATTTGATCTGGTAAAGAGTGAGGGTAGTTTGCTCTATTTTGAAACGGACAAAGCACTTAACGATCCCGGTACACATCAGTACGGATTACGTGTTTATCCAAAGAATGCCGACCTTCCACACAGAATGGACTTCGCTTACATGAGGTGGATATAATTCTTTATTTTATATAATATAATGCGAAAAAGCGTCTCTCAAATGAAGACGCTTTTTTTATAGAAAAAGATTGTGTTATGTATAATTAAAAGGTAGAGTTAGATAGCATCCAATAATCTGCTTTTATGCGGTGAGGTTCCAAATCGTTTGCTATACAGATTCACTAAATGTGACACACTCTTGAAGTCATACATTTTTGCAATTTCTGTAATACTCATATCTGAATTTAATACCAGAGACTGAATTTCCTCCATTTTACGGTCAAGCATCCACTGATAAGGAGTCTGCCCAAAGCTCTTCTTAAAATGGCGTGTAAAGGTTCTCACGCAGTCGTAGTTGCATAATTCTGCTAATTCAGTGACATTTTTTGTTGACATGTAGTTCTTAAGAACTTTATCTTCAAATGTCTTTGATTTTGTTGAGTGAGGAATAAGTTTAACAAGTACTATTTCTTTTTCTGAGGATGACTTAACTTTACTTGTCAATCCATCTGAAAATGTGAAAGTACACGACTCAACGTCAGTAAGCAAATATTTGCGAACTTTATTTAGATTTTTATTTTCTGTTTCCATATTTTCCTTTATAAATAGTTCCTGAATATATAGAATCTCCAAGTGTCAGTCTAATTCTGTATTCACCTGCTCCCAGTCCTGAAAGGCTTATTACATCCATTCCCATATCATATACCTCGAAAAAGTGTACTTTACTTCCTTTATCTCCGTATATTTCCACTATCGCAGTTCCACGGTAATTTTGTACCGAAACAGTAACCATGTTATTACCCATTTGTGCTTCTACTACCGGTTCAACTGCAATTGCGAAAGATTGAATTCCGAATGTGCTTCTTGCCACTCTTGTTGTTCCACCCTCTTTGCTAAGAGCAACATGATCTTCCCAGTCATCCTGTACTTTATTGCTATTTTCTATAGTAGCCGGAAATACAAGAACGGTACATACAGTCATCAAGAATAACATTAAACTTGTTTTTTTCATTTTATTAACCCTTCTTTCCTTTACAATTGCTTCGGGTATTCACCCATTAAAACAACATCCAACAATTCATTTACCGTTACTTTAACCCTCCCGTCTCCCCAAAATACATAATCCCCATCAGTCTTTACGCTGCAAAATACCTTCTCATCCGTCAATTCCTTATACTTCATGGTATTGAGTTTAACCGAAAGGTCAACAATCACAACGCTGCCGCTTTCCATGTCCATGAACAGCCTATAGTCTTTCATGGGTATGATTGTCTTGATATAGCTCATGATAATGTCTCCTTTCCAGAAAATATTAAAAACCTTATAACAATGCTCCGCAATTTGCTCTCTTATATATCAGATAAATACAAATGATATAAAATAATAATCTGCTCTCTTATATAATCAGAGAAATGCAAAATCTTATAAAAGAATACAAAAAACCCATTCTACAATCATTGTAAAACAGGTTTTAAAAATTAACATCGTACTAATGGATGATATTTATGGATGATATTGATGATTTACATAAGCTTTTCAGCTAACCTGCTGCGTCTGTCAATATCCAATTTTTGATATGCCGAATGCAGATGGGTTCGCACGGTATTTTCAGTTATAAACATTTTTTTTGCTATCTCGGTGTTTTTTAATCCTTTAGCTGCAAGCAGGGCTATTTCGCGCTCTCTTGGAGTGAGGCTGTCTGTCAGAGAATCAGGCACGAGGTTGGTATGAAGCTTAATATACCCTTTAAAAAACCTCTCCTTAATTTTTATATACAGCTTTAAATATTCCGGGAATTTGTCGGCAATCAGGTCTTCAGACAGTCCTTGAAGCAGCCAGTGATGAACAGCAAACAGAAATATAAAACCGTCAGGTATTGCATTTTTCATAGACCTGTTTAAACTTTCTACTGCAGTGTTTTTATCTCCTCTATTTATTTGTCCAATTGCAACAAATAAGGATATCAGCGCATCCCAAAAGGCTGAGTATGGCAAATGCATTTCGCGGGCTGCCTGAGCAACACCGGTCAATTGTGCATATTGGCCTTCATGCATTAAATAGCTTAAATGTACATAAATTGCGTTATTTCTTATAGAAGGAAAAAAAATCTTTTCTTTATCAATGTTTTTAAGCCAATCAGCAATTTTTTTCTGGCATCCTAATTCATTAAGCAAAAGTCCCCTAATTATATTCAGCACTGTACGTATAACAGCATTGTTTTGCATGGAAGCAGCATGTTCCATAGAATCAAAGGCACTATTCCACATTGAAAAATCAGATTTTTCCACAGCTATTTCGCAGAGATGCAAAGTTGCACCTAACTGCACAATACTCTGCCGGTTGCTTTCAGCAAGAAAAACTGCCTTGTATATAAGAATCTCCGCAAGGTCCAAATCGCCCCGGTAATGTGCCAGCTCAGCCCTGAAAAGTACATCGGCACCGCTGCCGTGGCCGCCCGTAATCTTGGAATACAAGGATAGAAATTCCTCAAGCTCGTCTGCCTCTCTGTCTCCTTCACCGGGGCTTCGGTGAAATACAGATAACTGGGAAAAGTCCCCGAAACACCAGGGGGTGCTTGGCAATACTACCTGCTTCTTTTAACAGGGGCATCATTTTATCAATATATGGATAGAACTTGTAGGCATATAAAAGCAGCCATTCAGCCCGTAACAAACCTCTTGGCTCAAGTATTAAATCCATTTCATCCAATAAATCGGAAAATTCCCTGTCTAAGCTTCCTGCCTTCAGTGCCCAGGCAATGCGGAGCATTGAAAGGGGAGCTTCTTTTTTTATTTCAGCAGAACAATTCTGCATAATATCCAATGCAGCATGAAAAAATGGTTTATCATGAATTTCATCAAATATTAAATCGGAAAAGTCTATGGAAAGAATCTTTCTGTAGTCTTTTATCCTTAAATAAAATGTCATTGCCTCCTTAATACTGTCCTTATGACGGCACCAGTCTCCTGCACGCATAATGCATTCACGTTCAAAAGCCGGACTGCTTTCTCTTAATTTCTGTGACATGAACTCGGACAGTATACTGTGAAATTCATATCTTGAATCAGCTCTTTCATACCTGATAAAGGGGATATTCAAAGCATCTACCGCATATTCCGGCAATGTCTCAAGTCCCGCCAAAAAACATGCCTGCTGCA
>ENA-UOOK01005820-UOOK01005820.1-fermentation-metagenome-genome-assembly--contig:-NODE-5820-length-12183-cov-61.950280_pt1 | contig 12183 bp, 13 predicted proteins | sample MGYA00245777_ERZ724023 | MGnify/ENA primary metagenome ERZ724023 (study PRJEB28704, sample SAMN03018312) | fermentation metagenome | biome: anthropogenic terrestrial biome; feature: soil... | reverse complement strand
TTCAAAATATTTGCTGATGTGTCATTTAATATTTGTTTGTAAATATAGGAAGAAGTTATTGGTAATATTTGAGAAAGAAATTAAGCAAATATTTCTAGACATAGCTGAAGAAAATGGCTTTGGTATTATTGAAAGTGATGGATATTTTGCTTGTAGTATAGGAAATGTGAGCAAAGAAGCTATAGAAAAGTACATTCAAGAGCAGGGATAAGTCTTCATCCACTACCCTAAAGGGATAGTGGTTTTTGGCTAAGACTTTATAAATTTTCACTACTTGGTGGGTGCAGTGCCTTTTGGGTTAGGACTAAAGGAGATAAGGGAAAAATCAATATAAAGGTTAACACCAATTATTATGAGAAAGATATAGATATAGAAGTGAAATAGGGATAGCTGTGGATCTGCAGGCAAGTGCAATAATACTTGCTCACAGATCCACAGCCTTTTTAAATTCGTCTGTTTTGCTGTGCCTTTGTCGGAATTTTATAACCGCCGCATTATATTTTGATACTTGGTAAAAAAGAGTTCTTGCAATATTTTTGCAAAGCTTTTTTTTATTAGAGTGCCAAGGATGCTGTGTTAAAACCCGTTTTTGTATTCTTTGATAATAATTTAAATTTTCATATATTTTGGGAAATTATCATTGACAACTTGGTCTATATGACATAGACTTATAATATAAGTTGATATTGTATAGACCAAGGAGGGTTATCATGAAGGAATATAAACTTACAGAAACTGAAGAAAAGTTTGCAGAATTAATCTGGCAAAGTGAGCCAATTGGCTCTGGCGATCTTGTAAAGCTATGTGAGAAAGAAATGAACTGGAAAAAGTCCACAACATATACGGTACTAAAAAAGTTATGTGAAAAGGGCATCTTTCAAAATGAAAATGCTGTAGTATCATCACTAATTTCAAAGGATGAATATTATGCCAAGCAAAGCATATGTTTTGTTGAGGATACCTTTGGAGGATCATTGCCTAAATTTCTTACTGCTTTTATAGGAGGGAGAAAATTAAGTAAACATCAAGCTGAGGAGTTGAAAAAGTTGATTGATGAGCACAAGGAACTTTAAATGGTTGCAAAGAATCATAACAAATCAGCACATATAGGTTGTTATGATAACTGTTTGGTGTTCCCAAGCCTAAGTGAGTGTAAGATTATGAAAATAATCCAGCATGATGAACTACAATTGTAAAATCATAAAAGTTAACAAAATAAAGAAAGGGGTATGGTTACGTTTTGTTATGATTTTTGTAACCAGGTGTAGTAATTGAGCGAACTATTTCTCTCTGTTTTAAATATGAGTCTAACAGCAAGCTATGTAATCCTTTTTGTGATACTTGTCAGACTATTACTTAAAAAAGCTCCAAAAGTTATCTCCTATGCCTTATGGGGTGTGGTTGCCTTTCGCCTTATAATCCCATTTTTCTTTGAAGGCATATTTAGTCTTATACCGCGGAATATGAATACTGTTCCAATCCCCCATGACATCATATATCAGCAAAGCCCGAAGATTAATAGCGGATTAGATGCAGTCGATTCCTTAGTAAACCAATCACTTCCTGCGCCGGCTATCGGGGATAGTGCAAATCCATTGCAGATTTATACAGAGATAGGTGCATATATCTGGGTTTTAGGCATAATAGCGTTGCTTGTTTATAGCCTTATATCTGTTTTACTCTTAAAAAGAAAGCTTAAAAGTGCAGAATTAATAGGGCAAAATATCTTTGAAGCTAAGAATTTGAAAACACCATTTGTACTTGGACTAATAAGACCAAAAATATATTTACCAGCTGGACTTAGCGCTTCCGAAAGAAGCTATATTTTGCTGCATGAACAGACTCATATCCATCGAAAAGACCATATTATAAAAATATTTGCTTTTTTGATATTGTCCATACATTGGTTTAATCCGCTTGTGTGGATTGCTTTCATGTTGATGAGTACGGATATGGAGCTATCCTGCGATGAAAGAGTTTTAAAGGAAATGAATGATGATATAAAAAAGCCTTATGCTAATTCGTTATTATCCCTTGCTGTCGGAAAGCATATCTTAAATGGCAGTCCCCTTGCATTTGGTGAAGGGAACGTAAAGGGGCGAATTAAAAACGTGTTAAACTATAAAAAACCTCCATTTTGGATTATTGTGCCAGCTCTAGTTGTTGTAGCTGTAGTAAGTATGGGGTTACTTACAAACCCTAAGAAACAGGAACCTATTTTAAATGAAAAAAATTCTGTATCCTATGAACTTATGCAATTTGTTAATGGCGAAGCTCAGTATAAAATGTCACCATTATCAGGTGATAATGCTCAGCTTGCCAAAGATGTAATTATGAATTATATAGCAAATTCAAATACATTTCCGAGTATTGATCTTAGTACTTTGGATGAGTATTATCTTATACGCGCAACTTATTCTAACGGCAAAACATCTGACTATTACACGTTTTTGTATGATGGTAAAGCCGCTATGCAGAGGGGTACAGACGTGGGTAAAGATGGTCGTTGCAGTTTCATAATGAATGATGAGCTTTATAAAAAACTTATTGAAATGGTAAACAGCAGTAAAACAGCAGCTGTTGGTACAGATACTTGATTCTTTTAGCAACTCTGAATTTAGATGTGCAAACATAACCTCAGTAACCGACCGTCAATCAGGAGATACATTCTTTTGGTTGGCGGTTTTTCTTTTGTTAATTGATTAAATTTAACAGCATATATATAATATTAATTAAAGATGCTTCGGATAAAGACTAATTTCGGATCTGTGATAGAAATGGCAGTATTTATTAAAGGACGATTTGAGGGAGGATCTATAGGAGGTATATATATATGGTACAAAAATAAAGTAAGGAGGTGTTTGTATGACCATAGAAGAAATCCTAGCTGGTGAATCCAAGAGTGTGGAGTTTAAAGAAACGGTGCCGGAGAAAAGCAACAAATATATGAAGACTGTGGTTGCTTTCGCAAATGGACATGGGGGTAAGCTGATATTTGGAATAAAGGATGACAATCATGAAGTGGTCGGAATAGATGATTTCTCAATTTTTAAAACGATGGATGCCATTACAAATGCAATTTCAGATAGCTGTGAACCTTTGATTATACCGGATGTAACATTGCAGACAATAAATAAGAAAACCATTATTGTAGTTGAAATCAGTGCGGGGAAACAACGCCCTTACTATATCAAATCCCTTGGTATGGAAAAAGGTATTTATGTTAGGGTGGCAGGAACTACCAGACTTGCTGATAACTGCATGATTAAAGAATTGATGTTTGAAGGTGCAAATCGGTGCTTTGATCAGACACCTTGTATTGGGTATGATGTTTCAGAGGAAGATATTAAAAACCTATGCAGTTCTTTAAGAAAAACTGCAATAGAAAATTGCAAAACAGATGCAGAAAAAGCAGAGGTAAAGGAAGTAACTGCTAATACTTTATTATCATGGGGTGTTTTAGCAGAAGAGAAAGGCGCACTGGTTCCGACAAACGCTTTTGCACTGCTTTCAGGGAACCCTATATTGCCAACAAAAATCCAGTGTGGGGTATTTAAGGGAACAACGCGAGCTGTATTTGTAGACCGCCGTGAGTTTACAGGGCCAATTCAAAGTCAAATAGAAGAAGCTTATAAATATGTACTTGGAAAGATTAATCTTGGAGCAAAAATCAGCGGATTGTATCGCCAAGATGAATATGAGCTGCCAATTGGAAGTATACGTGAAATAATTGCTAATGCTGTTACACATCGCAGTTATTTGGAGCCTGGTAACGTGCAGGTGGCTTTATATGATGACCGCTTGGAAGTCACTTCTCCGGGAATGCTGCTCACTGGTGTCACCATTAAAAAGATGCGTGAAGGATATTCAAAAGTGCGTAATCGTGCAATTGCCAGTGCATTCGCTTATATGAAAATTATAGAGCAATGGGGCAGTGGTATTCCACGTATATTTGAAGAATTTAAAAAATATGGTTTGAAAGAACCGGAGCTGATTGATTTGGATGGCGATTTCAGAGTGAATTTTTATCGGGTAGTATTGGATACCACCCAAACCACCCAAAGTTCCACCCAAACCACCCAATCCATACAATTGACGGACTTGGATAAGTCAGTGATTGAAATTATCACAAAGAATCCAGCAATTACACAGTCTGGGATTGCATTGGAGCTTGGCTGGGCAGTAAATAGGGTGAAATATTATATAAAAAAGCTAAGTGATAAAGGTATTTTAGAGCATATAGGAAGCAGTCGTAGTGGGACATGGAAGGTGCATTTAAAAGATGAGCAAATCAAAAAGTAAGGAGATGCCAGTATAGATACCAATAAAGTAATACAAGATTTAAATCGCCGCTTTGCCAGAATTTTATAATCGATGCATTATATTTTATATTTTGATACTTGGTAAAAAAGAGTCCTTGCAATATTCTTGCAAAGCTCTTTTTTTACAGGCTCTTTTAACTTTGTCGATAAAAATTAACAATATATTTAATCAACTTGATATTTTAATTATTTGCTAATAGAAAGAGAATACACAAAAATTATTTACACAGCCAAATTTTTGATGGCGATTTTTTTGCTAATCCTACACAGTCTGACATCCCCATATCTTTTGCTTATAGATTTCCTTCTAACCCAATGTTCTCTGCAACATCCCTCATACCTTTAATTGTTTCTTCAATGACTTTGCCCAAATCCATTCCCAACATTTCTGCTCCTTCTGCAATAACTTCTCTATTTACTCCTGCAGCAAATCTCTTGTCTTTCCACTTCTTCTTGACTGATTTTACTTCCAAATCCAATATACTTTTGCTAGGTCTCACAAGTGCAGTAGCTGTAATCAAACCTGTTAATTCATCGACTGTATACAACACTTTTTCCATTCTTTCTGTTGGTTCTACATTTGAGCAAAACTTCCATCCATGGCTTTCTATAGCATGGATATAGTCTTCAGGCCAATTTCTTTCAGCCAATATTTCTCTAACCTTTTTGCAATGCTCATTAGGGTACATTTCATAGTCAAGATCATGCATCAACCCTACAATTCCCCATTTTTCTTTATCTTCTTCTCCAAACAATTCTGCAAAATGCAGCATAACTGATTCAACAGCCAATGCATGATGTATAAGGCTATCACTTTTATTGTACTCTTTTAGAAGTTCAAATGCTTCTTCCCTACTTGGGACAACCTTTTCCATATAAAAGCCCTCTTTCGTTTATTATTAACAGCATCACTAAGTCCTGGTTTATTTTTTAAACTTTAGATAACTCAGCAAAGTTTGTCAAGTCCCTAGCACATATTTTTATGTATCCTTGATGACTTAAATCCATCTACATAATTTACATACAATCTTACTATTATTTTAACACATTATTTAGGCTGTATTTAAATATTATTAGCAGGTCGCCCTGCTACATAGTCTGAGATTGCATTGAAACTTGGCTGGACAGTAAATAGAGTGAAATATTATACGAAAAAGCTAAGTGATAAGGGTATTATTCACCTTGTTGGTGTATCTATGGGATGAAGATATAATATTAGTGCAGAATATTACTAACAAATATAATATAATAGATTGTAAGTAAGAAAATTACGACTATTTTAAAACAATGGGAATTGTTAATTGAATATTATAAGGAAGGTACTAAGACTATGGCTAAGACTTTTGATACATACTGATTGCCTCTGTCACTATTATACCGAATTCAGCATAAGACTGAAAATACTTGACAATATGCTCGTTTTTCATATCCGCTGCTACTTCACACAAATCGGTTTTCACCCAATCGGGGCATACGGCTGTAACCTTGATCCGTCGTGGGAAAAGTCCCCCAGCCGTAAGCTAATTTAGCAATTTATAAAGCATGTGTAGAGCCCTCACTGATTTTTCTCGCAAATTCTTCGGCGTGTTTTAAGTCTTCATCATTGGGGCGTCCCCTGTTGGCGAACAGAAATGAACCTTTGCACTGAAATGCCTCATCGGAAACCTTGATGCCCTTTGGTTCAAGAATCGTTTTTACTTCAGCAAGAGCGGATTTATTTCCCGCCGCGGTGCCAAAAACGACAATGTTCCGAACTTGGGAAGCAGAAAGTTTATCTAAGAATTTACGCAGGCTGCTGTCAATTTTTCCCGCATAAATGGAGCCGCCAACGAAAAGAGTATCAACCCCTTCTATATTTGCAGCTGAATCAACTGAAAACGCTTCGCATCCGGCTCCCTTGGCGATTGCCGCCGCGAGTTTTTCCGTATTTCCGCCTCTGGAGGCGTAAATAACCTTATTCACATCGATTCACCCCTTTCAATCGTGAAAAATTTAATTATATTAAATAATTATAATTCACTTTAAATATAAGTTCAATGGTTAGACGTAACTATCTCCACAGTACTTATTATTTCTTTAGTTAATGGTAGAAGGGGAATAATTATCAATAGAGGTGATTCAAGATATAAATTTTAAAAGAGCCTTCATAGATCCGTAAGAGAGTTTTTTATTTTAATAATTTTAAAGGATATTTAGATATTTCATAGAATTATAAAAGTATTATTTTGGTAACACTGGGATGACTTTAAAGATAAAAGTGTAATTTATAGAAAGGATAGATAATATGTACAAAGAAGAAATAGAAACAAAAGATTTAGTCTTAAAAAAGGCATCAATTAACGATTTAAATGATATGTATAAAAATATGTGGTCTCATGAGGAATCTGCAAAATATATGCTTTGGATACCTACAAAAAATATTGAAGAAGCTGAAGAAAGGATGAAAAGAACTATTGAATTTCAAAAAGATAAGATCGCATACTTAGTATATGAAAAAAAGAGTGTTCAAGCGATTGGATTTGCTGGGATGAAGGAAATAGAGGATAAGGTTTATGAGGATTGTGGGATTGGCATGGGATCAAAATTTGTTAAACATGGTTATGGAAAACAGATTTTAATGGCATTAGTTGAATATTGTTTTGAGGATTTAGGAGCAATAAAAATAATATGTTCCTGTAGGTCAGAAAATATAGCATCAAAGAAATTACAACAGTCTTGTGGCTTTCATTATACACATTCTCAGCTTATGGTTGACAAAAGAGATGGCTTAAAATACATGATTGATTTTTATGAATTAACTAGAAATGTGTAATTGATATTGTTAAAAGAGTTCTGATGCTTTCTAATATAGAACTTATAGGGGGCTTCATTGCAATACTGGTTCACAAATATTTGATATAGAGCTCCATGAGGATGCAGCTGAAATAATGACTTTTATGTATTAAAAATAAAAATTGAGGAAACAAGGAGTAATTTGATGGACGCTAATACTAAGAATCTACACAGAAAATTAAAAAGAATTTTAGCCGAAGATGGAACAGTGTTGTTTATTGGATCAGGTATTTCTATGTGGTCTGGCTTGCCAGGTTGGGGACAGCTATTAGATGAGATGGCAAATTTTGTGGAACAGAAAGGTAAAGATGCTGGCAACATTCGTTATTATAGCAATAGTAAACCATTATTAGCCGCTGACCTTGGATGTGAGGCACTAGGAGATAATGGATTAAAATTATTTATTCAATCAGCATGTAGAAAAGGTATTGCAGAGCCTGATATAATTCATCAACTTATTATTAATCTTGGTGTTTCATGTTATATTACTACCAATTATGACCAACTTTTGGAACAAGCATTGAAAGATAATGGGTTATTTAAGCGTTTTAAGGTGATAACAAATCAAGAGCCTGCGGAGTGTGCCGGATTACTTCTTTTTAATAAAAGAAATTTTATATTTAAACCTCATGGAGATATGGATAAGATAGAAAGTATCATTTTATCAGAGAGGCAGTATAATGATTTATATGAAAGTGGAAATAAATTTTATGCTTATCGGGCATTAGAAACATTACTAACGACTAGAAATGTAGTTTTTGTAGGATTTGGATTAACAGATCCTGATTTTATACGGATTATGGAAAAGGTAAGAAATGAATTTCACACAAATTTATATACGCATTATGCAATCATGCCGGATGTTTCGCAGATAATGAAAGAATATTGGTATAAAAATTATGGACTTGAAATATTAAGTTATGAAACAAAAGTAACTGAGAACGGTTGCGATTATAGTAATCTGTTAGAAGTTTTAGATTCATTAGCCACAAAGAACAGAAAACCAGTTAAGCCTAAGGTAATAATTAAAAATGAAAAGAAATTTAGAATTACAAAAAAACTTAGACAGGGTTTAAATAGATTTGTTTGGAATTCAATGCAGCAATTAAGAATTCCAGAGGGGCTGATATTTCCATTGATGGTAAGGGTACCTGATAAATATAAACGAAATTATGAGTATATATCTGTAGAGGACATCTTATCTAGTGATGTAAGGAAGTTTATTCTCACGGGAAATCCAGGTGTGGGTAAAACATATTTTTTAAAACGATATTGTATTGCTCAATTAAAGCATTTACGGAAATGGTGTGAAAGTGGGAAAACAGGAAGAATCCCTCAAATTCCAATCTATATAGATCTAAAAAATTATTGCGGGGGAAATAGCATTAAGACTTTAATAAAAGATCAATTTCCTGAAGAGATACCAATCTTGGAGTGGGTTAATGAAGGGAAAGCATTATTATTATTTGATTCATTTAATGAGGTTGAAAGGACATATTTAGAAAATGGTAGCTGCATTAGAGAAATTAGGGAGTATTCTTACAATTGTGATATTGTAATTGCTACCCGATTTAAAGATGCTTTAGATATTTATCTACCAGTATATCAGTTAGAAGAAGTAAAAGAAGAATATGTTATAGGATACTTGGAGAATCAAGGAATAGAAATTCCGCAGAACCAAGAAGAAATGGTTGTACATTTATTGCAGACTCCATTGATATTTTATTTATTAGTGCAAGGTAAAATAAAAATTGATAATAATACAACCCCCAAAAAAATCTATGAATCATATTTTAAATATCTCAACATTAAGATACAACAGGCATTAAATTTAAGAGTTGATATTATTTCCATCTTTAGTAGTTTTGCTTATCATATATTTGAAAATGGCGTAGAATCATTTTCTATAGAAGAAATAGAAGAGTTACTTGATAGAAAAGCAGAAGAGTTGAAAATAAAAGATAAAACAGCACTTATAAATTGGTTGATTGATGTAGAACGATTTTTGGTGCCCATATCACCAAATAACCTCTCTTTTTTTCATCAGTCAATTACAGAATTTTTGGCAGCTTATTTTTTTGCTAATCAGTTTAAAATAAATCCCAAAATTTTAAATAAAAACCTACAGAATTTAAAGTGAAATTACGTTTTGCTTTTTGCGGTTAGGTTTTTGGATAAAAATCAAGTCAAAAAGTATATTAATATACTTTTACAGGTAGATAGCCTTTTAGCAGTAGAAGCTTGTTCTTATATAGAGGGGAATTCTAACCAAATTGTTATGTCAATCTTACAATATATCCTAGAGAATTTAACGGGAAAAAATTTTGAATACTATATTGAATTATCAGAAGTCATGAAAAAGCTACCTGTAAATAGAACACATCAGGAAATTCTCCGTAAATTAATGGGTGACAAAGATATTGTAGGTGGGGCTGCAGCAAACTGTTTACTCCGAGCATGCGGAAATGATGTTAAAAATGAATTGTTGGAAGAAATGTTTCAAAATTGTACTAAGGATAAATACAATTATGTAAATTCAATAGGGGAATCTTTGAGTGAAAAGATTTCATTGGATGACTATAAAACTGTTGTTTTACGTTTGGGAGAAATCGATATATCTCAAAAGGAAGAATCTTTATCCTTTGGGTTTGATAATTTACCACGATATTTACCATTGAAACAAGTCGTAGAATTTTTTCAGCCAGTTTACAATTTGAATGTGCTTCAGAGGCAGGTATTTGTTGATATTTTATATAATTCTAAGTCACAAGAAGGCTTTGACATTTGTCTTAGCTTAATCACTCAAGGTTTGAAAGAAGCAGTTTTTCCGTTATATATGTATATGAGATTTAATAATAATATCAATCTAAATAATATTGATGAGTCTTTAATTAAAAATTTAACTTCTAAATTACAAACAGAAGATTGTAAATGGGTCGTTAATCTTATATATGAGCTGTATCAAAAATCTCAATCATTTGCAAGAGAAATCAGGGTTCGGTTAAGACAAAGCTATGGAATAGAAAAGCTAATATATTATTATGTAATTGGTAAAAATAGAACAAAATCTTTCTTTAGTCTTTATAGTAGTATGCTTTATTTTAAAGAATTGCCTGTGGAATTAATAGGAGCGTTTACTGAGGTTGATTGGAAAGAAGAAGCAGATTACATTATTGAATTCTTGATATATCAGAATAGATTAGATGATTTGGGTAATTTTTTAGAGGAATCATTTGATAATACAAGATTATATTATCTTTCAATAACGACATTTTTAAGGCTGGTAACCGCGATGGAAAAGATAGAACATGGGGATATAGATATAGATGATGAAGAATATATAAAGTATCAAGTAGGAGGTTTTATATCACAGCATGTAAATGAAGAAGATATATTAAACTTATATCATATTAGTAATGAAAAGGTTCAGTGTTTCTTCAACTTTTTTGTGCTAAATCATATTAAAAATTTAAAGTTAGAAGATTTTTCTGAAATAGAAATCCGTTCTATGCTTGAAGATATAAAACATTATAGCTACGAAGACATTGTCTATGATGACGAAATATTGCTTGCTAATATTTCCAGTGAAGAATTTGCAATCAATGTGTTAAGACCACTTTTAAATATAAAAAATGCTTGCTTAGAAAAAAATGTGAAGACAATTCTAAAAAAATCAGGAGAAAATCATTTAAAGAGATATATTGAATGGTAATACTTTACTTGATGTTTATTGTATACTTTAGAGAAATAAAGGGATATATAGAGTTTATAAAAAAGGAGGATTCATATGAAAAGAGAGGTTATTAAAGCTAAAAATCATGAGATAGTAGAGTATTGGTTTTCTAGAATTGACGAATGTGGATTAAGTGTAGATGCAGCTGAGGCTCATGAAAGGTGTTGGCGGTGCGGATGTAAGAGGACATTAGAAAGATGTCATATTGTCCCAGCATCTTTGGGAGGAAGCGATGATCCTTCAAATCTAGTTTTGCTTTGCCATAGGTGCCATTTGGATAGTCCCAATGTTGCTGATCCTGAAATTATGTGGGACTGGATTCGTGCATATGGGACTTCTTTTTATGATACGTTTTGGACAATACAAGGGATGAAAGAGTATGAATTTATTTACAACAGATCCTTGGAGGAAGAATTTAAAGCAAGAAATATAGAAGATATTAACGAGTTCAATAAAATTATTAAAGAAGAAATGCAAAAAACCACATATCATTTTGGAGATCCGCATTTAAATATAGCAACAATAGCTGGCGTCATTAGAATGGCTTTAAAAAGGTATGAAGAGATGTAAACATATTCTTACACCAAGGGGATACTAGAATACTTATGATATTTTTATTGTCTTCTCTATTGGTTATGTGGAATTTATTAGAATGAAATTTAGTTTTTAACTCGAAACTTTCTTATTATTGCTTTGCAGGTGTGGGCAGGGAAACAACGCCCTTACTATATCAAATCCCTTGGCATGGAAAAAGGTATTTATGTTAGGGTGGCAGGAACTACTAGACTTGCTGATAACTACATGATTAAAGAATTGATGTTTGAAGGCGCAAATCGGTGCTTTGATCAGACACCTTGTATTGGGTATGCTGTTTCATAGGAAGATATTAAAAACCTATGCAGTTCTTTGAGAAAAACTGCAATAGAAAATTGCAAAACAGATAGGTCAGAAAATATAGCATCAAAGAAATTGCAGCAGTCTTGTGGTTTTCATTATACACATTCTCAGCTTATGGCTGACAAAAGAGATGGCTTAAAACACATGATTGATTTTTATGAATTGACTAGGAATGTGTAATTGATAAATTTTAACTTGCAGAGTTAAAGTAGCATGATCCCAGCTTTAGTTAAATCATATCTTTTTTAAGGTGTTGAACAAGCGTATCATTATGCGAATTAAGGGAGGAGTTTCTATGGAACATTTATGCCCAAAGTGTAATACTGCATTAACAAAATGTATTGCAACAAGTACGACAGGGAAATTCTCAGCTATTAAACTGCCAGTGAAGTATTTTAC
>ENA-UOOK01005818-UOOK01005818.1-fermentation-metagenome-genome-assembly--contig:-NODE-5818-length-12189-cov-3.396736_pt1 | contig 12189 bp, 8 predicted proteins | sample MGYA00245777_ERZ724023 | MGnify/ENA primary metagenome ERZ724023 (study PRJEB28704, sample SAMN03018312) | fermentation metagenome | biome: anthropogenic terrestrial biome; feature: soil; material... | reverse complement strand
CGGCAATTCCCAATCCGAAAGTCCCGAAAGACAATGCATAAAGACCTTTTTTCATTGTTTGAAATATCTTTTAAAAAAGCGAACAAAGGAACGTCAAAAAAAACAGATCCAATTGTCGAAAATCAGGGAATAATTGTCTATTTTTATGACCTTAAAAGAAGATCCGACACTTTTTATGGCAAAAGAAGTAAAATACGAACAAGTGCAAAAGACCCGGGATGCATCGTTCCACTACGAATGGTCGAAGGAATCCTATCAGGACGAGATTGCGTTGCATTTTCATCCAGAAGCGGAAGTCATTTGCATTCTAAAAGGATCGGGATACCGGATGATGGGCGACTTTTCCGAACCTTTTACCGAGGGAGAAGTGATTTTTGTTCCTCCCAATTTGCCTCATTGTTGGATTTACACTCCCGAAAGTTGTGATCCGTACGGTAATCGCGAATGTATTTTCGTTCAGTTTGCTCCTTCGTTTGTGGAAGAGGGTATGTCTTTTTTTGACGAATGGAAATACGCCGCCCATAAATTCGGTTCTTTTATCCAAGGGATTAAAATTGCGGGCCCGACAACCGCTACCGCCATCCGGATACTCAAACAAATGCAAGGTTGTCCGGGATCTGAAAAGCTCCAGTTACTCTTCAGTCTGATCCTATCGATCGTCAACAGCGCTTCTCTTCAACCCATCGGAATACCCGGCAATTTGTCGGGAGATATCTCCAAAAGCATGCATCGCCTTCAAGTCATTCTCCGGTACGTAGTGGAAAATTATCGAAAAAAGATCTCTTTAACCGAAATCGCCTCGTTGGTACATCTCAGCGAGGCTTCATTTAGTGCCTTTTTTAAAAAGGAAACCGGCCGGCGTTTTCTTTCGTTCGTCAATGAGTACCGATTGGAAGCCGTGTGTTCAGCCTTGAAAAACGATCGCGAAAAAAGTATAAGCGAGATTGCTTGGGAGTGCGGATTTACGGATATTCCCTATTTCAACCGGTATTTTAAGGAAGTCAAACAGATGTCGCCGGGAAAATGGAAAAAAGAATACTTTTCGCAGCATCCAGGGTCGAGCGTAGGATGACCCCGGCTGTTGAGCCTTCCGCAAAGCGGGCGACCCGTTATATGTCCATTTTCAATCCTAGCATATACATGCTGTTCAAATCTTTCCGGAGTGGTATTTTTGCCCCCAAGCTCACGTTGAATGCCCGGTATTTCACACCAAAACCGGCCGATAAAAAATCGCCTTTATCTCCTGTATGCCCGCCTATCCGCAATGAATAGGTATTCAAAAAACAATAATCTACTCCTCCACTGAAAAACGAAGAAAAGTCATTTTCTCCTACCGGAAGAAATGCGCCCCCATCTACAAACACCTGCATGGTTTGACGGGTAACCGTAACAATCGACACGGAACCTCCCAGCCGAACGTTGGGAGCAAGGAAATCCGACTGATCCTTATAGGAATATTTACCCAAATTGGCTACGGAAAGGCCTATAGAATAAGGCATCTCCGCACGAAATAGTTTTCCTGTTCCCTCATAGGAGGCACCGAAGTCCATGCGATAGGCCCGTATAGAAGAGACCGTTTTTTCTTCGGCATAACCCGCGGTTGAATAAAAAGAGAATGATTGATTGGGCTTGTAAGCATATCCCACATCTAACGAATAAGAATAAAAATCGATTTTCCCCAAAGAGGAATTTTTCTCATAGTCATTATTAAACCAATCATCCAAAGAACCCATTGTCAAATAACGGCCGCCTAAGAAAAACGCACTTTTCTTATACCGATATGCCGTGGTGAATGTATGAAAAAGATACGTTTGTCGTCCTTCCGAAGGAATGAACCCCAAAGAATAATCAACGCTTTTAGACGCATTGTGAAATAAGAATGTGGGATTATTATATAGATACGCTTGGTTGATATCTCCCATCCTCACACCGCCCAGACTCAACGATTGGGGCGATGAAGGCGTTTCCAAAACAGGCAATATGCGACTCTGTGCTTTTGTGTGTAAAACCACACACATCATAACCAAAAGGAATAGGTTTATTCTCATTATTCTTATTATTTATTCTTTTACAAAAGATTCTTTATACGTTTTTCCGTTATTTACGATACTCAATTCATATTTACCGGGAAAAAGCGAATGTACATTCAACAATAAAGTTCGCTTTTGAGGGTCAATATCACGAGTGTGATAGTTTTTTTCCAAGGCCATTTTACCCATTACATTTCGTATGCTAAGCCGTACATCCCCGGTAATAATATCACCCAGTCTCACGTATAAAGCGCCGGAAGCCAAGGTAGGATATAAGTTGTAGATACCTTCGTTTTCGAATATAATTATCGGTATCGACACTTTCAGTTCTTGGTTATGCTTGTCAGTAACGGTAAAAGATAAAATGCTCTTGCCGGTATGTTGGGGCAGAATCGTCAGTTTATTATCCGACAGCGAGGCCTGTGCATTTATGTTATCGAATGAAGACGAAGAAAAACGCAACGAACTTTTATCTTCATCTTCTACAAATTCATTTAATGAAAGCGTTTTAGGGGTACTCTTATGCACATTGACAGACCCCACATCCGCTATAAGTTTGGGAGGGTTATCCGGTTCAATTTTAAAGTATAGTTCGACTGACGAAGAGGCTCCGAATTCATCAGTGACCGTTAACCTAACGGTTCGCGAACCTACGCTAAATTTATTGGCGGGAATTTGTATTTTAAGGACATTGCCCGTCTGCTCGACTTGGATAAGGCCCTTATAGGTGAGCAAATAATCCCATAAATGGTTTTCTTTATCATTGATATTGAAAATCACCTCTTTCACATCATTACCGGCCATTACCAGCGTTTTGTTCAAATCAATATCCGAAGATATTTGCGGGGGCGTATTGGTCAAAGTCGATATACCCTCCTCATAAATGATTAACCCGGAAGACTTTCCACTTCGGGAAAAAGCCTGAATGGCAAAATAATATTTTGTTCCGCTTTCCAAATGATCAAAAGTATGCGTGAGTATATCTTTAGAAGTGGCAATGATTTCGGTTTGATTTATTTCCGTATTCCAATAGTTGGAAGGAGTTATTTCCTTTTTTGAAAAATAAAGTATATAACTTTGTAGGGCTTCGTCCTTTTCAGAAGCCAATCTTTTCCAAGTTAACGATATGGATGCATATCCTTGTACTGTTTGCTCTTTCACAAACAGCGGATCTGTCGGGACAAACTCTTGATCGAAATCAAGTAATCCAATTTGAGCATCGATGTATCCCTTGCCTAACTTATTATAATATTCGGAGGTATTAAAATTGTTTGGATTTATTTTTTTCACACTTGTCAAAAGCCTTCGCTTTAGCTGATAGGCATTGAATTCCGGCCCCCCGAACTTCGAAACGATTAAGGCTGCGATACCCGAAACATGAGGGCATGCCATGGACGTCCCTTGCATATACCCATATCTACTTTGACCGTTGAGGGAACAGATTGTACTATAAACAGCAGAAGTCCACTCGCCTTTTTCATTGGGATATTTATTCCCATTTTTATCGGATCCGCCAGGTGCGGAGATATCGACCCATTTGCCATAATTGGTGTACCAAGCTGCTGAAAAGTCGGGGGCATAGGCAGCCACTGAAATGACGTCAGGCTCAGCAGCAGGATAAGTTTCCATTTCCGAATGATCGTTAGCAGCAGCGAAAACCACCAATCCCCCTTTCATCAAAGATTTCGAAGAATTTTGTCCTGCATGCTTCGTAAAGTATTCAACGGCTTCTTTTATCACACGCGGAGTCGGTATACCCGGATCGTAGCCCCAAGAGTTTTGACTGATAACGGCTCCGTTATTAGCTCCATATACAATGGCCGCAGCAGTTTGGTTGGTGGTCGTGGATATACTGCTTGAGGAATTGGGATCAAGGGGGTCGTAATCAGGATTGTCTATAAACATCTGGCAGCTCATCAATTTGACTCCTGAATTTGCCGCTCCGTTTCCCCCGGCTATTCCGCTGACTCCTTTCCCATTATTATTTTTAGCGGCAATCACACCGGCCACATGTGTACCGTGATTTTCCGGTTCGATGGCACCTGTTGATTTTACAAAGTTAAAGCCGTGTATATCGTCGATATATCCGTTATCATCATCGTCAATGCCGTTATCGGGAATTTCCTCACTGTTTATCCACAAATTATCCTTCAAATCTTCGTGATAAATATCTATTCCTCCATCCACTACGGCAACGATCACTTCGGGGTTCCCCGTTTCCTCTTCCCAAGCCGGTAGAATATTGATATCCGCTCCCGTAATAGAGCTTATAATGTTTTCTCCGTTGAGTTGGTAGTTCCCGATAACTCCTTCGTTGTACAGGTTCCATTGGCGGGAAAAACCGGGATCATTATAGGTGGAGCGAAAAAGGCTTTTGCCCGAAGAGGGCTCAACATCTTGCACTTCGAAATCTTCAATGCGAGGTGTAAACACCGGTTCCACAAATTCCACCACATCGTTATGGCTATTCGTCGCATCTTCCGTCGCACTTTTAAAAGTCGTATTATACCATACGGTATACCACGCATTCAAACCATCGGCCGCCTGCAGATCTTCGTATTTTCCGCCATAAGGGAAGATGCGTTGTATCTTGTATGCGTTAATGGAATGAAGATATTCATCGAGCGCCGCGTTACCCGTTGGAATGGATAGCTCGTTGGTTTTATTATCGATGGTTTCGATAATTTCATCTTGAAGTTTCACCGACTGCATTCCCCTGACCGGTACGGTTTCCTGTGGCGATTCTGTCGCTTGATGCTCGACAAGGGGAATCTCCTCATTCACACACGATACGGAAATGAATCCGATGAGGACATAAAAAAGAATTTTTTTCATCTTATGTTGTATAAATCTATTTTGATTATCTAATTTATGATCCCTTGGCGTTCATCTAAAAAAACAGGTAAACGTTAAAAAGAAACGCCTACAGTCATTGTCAAGCAATTACCGAAATACTTTTTTAAGGATTGATTGTACCAACTGATTTTTAAATTCATCGATCTATTTTGTTTCAGCAGATAATCCCATTGTAAGGACAATCGGCTGCACACACCGTTCGAAGCAAGATAACGGTAATTATTATGCAATAATTGCCCAGCGAAAGAATTTTCTTTTAGTCCCGGTACATTTAAGGTAGACCGAAGCGTATGCTGGTAAGTCAGTTCCCCGTTCACCTGCCAAAGCGAGCGCCCCGACATTTTCGAAAAGCCCATATCGGCCCCCGCAGACAGTCGCGAAAAATCCATTTTGCGTGAAGGATTGCGATGACTCTCCTCCATTTTGAAAAACAAAGCATGGGGGGCAATATGCCACACCCAGTGTTGGTGAGCGTGATTCTCGTATAAGAACTCTAATTTTCCGCCGTTTGTTTTGTTTCCGAAAAGCCGTTCTTCGGCAATCTTGTCATAGTTTCCGTATTGTGGTGAATGAAATTTGTATTCCGTTCCTTTCCGGTCTTTATATTCTGTCTGCAAGCGAACGCCCATGTGATATTTGTCCCTTTTCCATAAATAAGCAATCACCGTGGTGTATGTATCTTCGTTTACATCGGCAATAGGTAAGTTTTGGAAATCACTCATAATCTTCTCAAAAGAGAAATTACTGTAGCCCAATGTGGCCGATAAACCGTAACGGTCAACCGGTAAAAGCTGAATATTTATTCCACGCGCGGCACCCTGGAATCGCGTGCGCATATTATTGCCGGCAAACATATACGCATCGGTTCCCAATCCGGTATAATGAACTATTTTAGGCGCTCCTAAAAGACTATAAAAATGCAATTCATTCCGTTGTTTGTATTTACGAAGATGGAAACCGGCCCCTAAGGTGTAACACGAAAACAAGCGGTAATGAACACCTCCGTTCAATCGTAAATCGCTTGCAATGTTATCCGGACGCGGATCTTGTGTCCGATACTCCATTAATGCCCGGTATGCCAGTTCCATTCCCCATGAAAGCAGGGAAAGCCGTTGGGCATATCCTCCGGAAAACGCATATTGTTCGTAGTTGAGATTATTGCGTCCGATGGAGTCCATCATGACATAAGGATATACGGTGGAAAAATCAGAAGTTTCATTTCCTTCCACGCCGTCTTTCTGTCCGTTGCGATAGGAAGCATTTCCCCAGATGAAGCGGCCGTCGTGACGGATAAAACTCTCCGCTTCAGCTGTGAAAAAGGTTTGTCCCGTACCCTGTTGTCGAATGCCTGCATTTCCGCTTTGCCGGTGTCCGCCGATATGCATCTGATGAAGCGACGAACGGCCGGAAAAGGCACGCGCAGCCGGATTAAAATCGGGGGCACGCGAGAAATCCGTTAGCAAAGACCGATTGTTACGGATGCGATAAAGCAACAGCGTGTCGTTTTGGGCCCCCAAAAAGAGGGGCAAACAGACCATCGCGACGAAGAGAAGGAAACGAAACTTCATTATATGATATCCTCTTGGGCAAGCCCTTTATTTATTTTCCATCAACGATGGGGTCGCATCCGGTATAAAGTCTACCGAAGAATTGTTGGTGTCTTGGAGTTTTTGAGTACCATCGGGATTCGTTGCCAACACCTTGCGGCGCACGCTCTTTCCGTACCGTTGAGGATCTTTATCTACTTTTCCACAAGACGTCCAACCCATATCCAATGCCGGACTGGTAACAATCCATTGAAATTCCGATTCTACGCTCAAGTTCACCGCATCGACCACCCATTCGTTGGGTACCTTGTAACAATCGCCATCCATCGGATAAGTTATTCCGTTAAAGACAAAATCGTAATCATAATGATAGCGATAATCTTTTAAATATTGTTCATTCTCCACCGGAATGCGGGCAAGAATAAAACTCTTAAATCCACGGTTGTGCATCACCATCCGATCATACAAGTTAAACATATTCGGTACATCTGTATTATCTACTTCTCCACCCAACGAAGTCGAGTACCATTCAAAGTCGGCCTTGTTCAAATCGATAGATTGAGGGTTGTATTCCCGGTGGTCAATCGCATTATCTGCGATCACTAAATATTTTCCCGGATCCACCGGATATTCTTTTCCTGTTCCGGGAATCTGTATCAGGCAATCCACACCGACTGCTTCAGCCATAATGTCGGGGCGATAAGCATGTTTCGTCACTGTCAGAAAATCGGTTTGCCCGATGACCAAACCGTCAGCATATAAAACTTCATCGGAGTTATTGTAAATGACCATATATTTATCCCCATTGTATTGTTTCTTTTCCGGCGTCTGTGTTCCGGTAAAGAATATTTCACTGATCAGGAAGTCGGTATGATCGATCACCAGCATCAGCGGCAACGAAAGCACCGCTTTCTCCCCCAATACCACATTCGATTCTTTGGATGCTTTCACCTCCCCTGTTTGCCTTTTTCCATTAATCCAATAAGATATCTTTCCTTGCACGGCAATATCGTAGGTGCCTTCGGGAAGCAATATCATTAAGGTACCCGTAAAAGGATCCGAAAGGGTTTTCTCCCCGGTATTCCGCTCGGTAAATACCGCCTGTAATTCACTTAATGTAAAATCCGTCATTTCTTCGGGACTCTGCACCGTTAAGCTCAATATGGTCGTCCGAAGCTCGTCGTTATCGTCTTGGCATGCATTAAAACCGATGGATACCATCATCATAAGAAATAAAAACAAATACTTTTTCGTCATAGTCAATTTAAATATTATAATGTAAAATTTAATTCCATTCCAAAATAAGGGTCTACCGCCCTTCTGATTTTTGCACCGTAGACTTCGTATACAGGATAATAATCCAAAAGCTTGTTTACATACAACGATACCCGCACTTTTCGGCGAAAGTTTTTAGAAGCCTTCAGGTTGACCGACATTCCAAAGGGAACGCGCTCTTTGCGGAAACTATTCGGATTGTGGGGTGTGTAAAGATACTGAAGGATCATATCCTTTTTATCCTGTTCGGTATAAGAGTGCACACTGCCGTCGGTATCGATATACACCTCAGGCGTTTCGCTGCGCGGTTTGTTTTGTGAGAGATGAAACCATGCGCATTGTACCGACGTGGAAAACTCCATGTCGAGTTCGGGCAGATAGGTATCGAGCATCACTTTGGTATTCAGCTCCTCCCGAATATACCCTGACTCTTGTTGATACACTCCGTACTTTTCAATTCTGCGGTTATTCACCAATTGGTAAGGCTTATAATAATAGGGTGCGCTGTTACTATACTCCGTTTTAAACCAAGCGCCATCAAGGGTGAGGCGAGTCTTCAAAACATCCCATCGAGGACTTTGAAAAGATAAACTCAACTCCTTCTTTATCGATGATACTGCCATTTCCGCTAAAAGGGAAAGCATGCAAATAGGTGTCGTTCACATACGCAAGCTCTTCCAAGTCGGGACGTCCTTCATGCGTTTCAGTATAATCGTCGGGCACGATATAATCTTTATACACCAAGGGTTCCACAGCCGCTACTTGCGTACGGAAAGCCGTGGTAGTTCGTTCTTGGAAATAGTTTACCGCCAACTTATTGTTGTGAATATTGAGTTTCAACCGCAGATCGAATTTGCGGTTTTGCGCCGGGCGCAAATCATCATTGACGTGCTTGCGCTTGAACGTCTTTATATAAATCCTCCGATAATCGGGATTGGCGTGATAATAATTCAACTGCACCGCATCTAAATAAGTATAATCGGGATACAACTGAATAAGTGTGGGGAATTTATTGCTCCAACCATAACCGGCTGTTATATCGATTTGTATCTTTCTCCCCCATAGTTGAAAGTCGGGGAAAATCCATTGAGCACTTATCCGAGGCTCGGGATAAAGTTTGCCGTACATCTCATAAGACGGCTGCAAATTCAACATCGAAGAGCCCCGCAGCCCCACATTCATCTTTACATAATTTGCAGCCACCGGGAATCCGATCACATCTTCTACAAAAAAAGCCGCCAAATGGGAAGCGGGCACATCGGAATATGCCCTTGGGCGCGTATCGGTAGAGCCCGAAGGCGGACGCGAAGGGTCATATATCATGCCCTGTCCGTAATTCTTATCGAAATGCCAATCGAGGCCCCCCATCACATTATGAATAAGCCCCCATGTATTAAAAGAAAGTTCAGTTGTTGCCTGTGCAAAAAGGTTCAACGGGCGGCCGTCCATCCGCAAATCCGAAACCCAATTGGAAGGAAGATAAATGCCGTCGTGCTCCCCTTCCTCGGTAGAACTCGGAATAGCGGTCGGCGTTGTAATTTGTACGAACTTGACTTGATGGATACGGTCGTTTTCATACGTGACACCGGTTTTCAATTCCACCGACTTTACCATCTTTTGGCGTGTAAAATCGAAAGATATTGTTTGCCGTAAAGAAAAGCGGTCGTTACTTGAACGGTACGAATCGATATAGGTATAATCGATATCCGGATCGGTTTTATCCCGATCCACGGTATGTCCGAAATCGAAGTTCGGCGCCCAGTTTATTTTCACGTCACCGGCCATCCATTTCTTATTCAACCGCACGGAGGCGTTGATGCGCTGATAATTTTCCATCCTGTTGGTAGGATTCGATTTGGCATCGAGATAATCCGCCCCGACATTCACATCGAGGTTCCGCTTATCAAACCGGAAGCCCTTTTCGGCCGCAAACAATTTGCTGTATCCGTTGGCTAAAAAACGTAACGACAACGGGGTGGTGCCTTTTTTTCGTTCAATATTCACCACACCGCTGGTCAGGTCGCCATAACGAACCGAAGGGATACCCCGAATGATTTCTACATGGTCGATTCCGTCGGTGGATAAGGCACGCATATCGATTCCGCGATTGGTGGTCAGTCGGTACCGGTAGGCTTCGTCGCCACTAATTGATACTCCGTCGCCCCTCGAGAAAGAGTGCATGTCAGCGTTCGCCGACAAAGGTACGCCGTCGATCAGGAATGCCGTTCCCAGCGAACTCGTTCCGTATTGATTCTCCGTATCGCTAATGGTGGACTGTCGCAAAGAGATTAAATTCACGCCCGTCAATGCGGGATCTTTCGACAGCCTTCCGGGCAGTAATTCGAGGATGTCAGTAAAAGTGACCGGTTGCAAATGCTGCATGGCTTTCCGGTCGATCAATGACGAAGAGGTCATCCCGGCAGATTCGGTAGCGGTGACCACCACTTCATCCAACAACGTGCGATTCGACTCCATCTCAATGGTGAGGATTTTGTCGGCCGACAAAGAAACAGATTGTTCCCAGTCGGCATATCCGATGTATTTCGATTTTATGCGATATTCCCCGGACGGAATACTTTCAATAAACAACTCGCCCTTATCGTTGGTAACTGCATTGTACGTTTTGGCTCCTGAAATCTCTACCTGCGCATATATCAACGTTTCGCGCGTGCTTTTGTCCAAAACAAGGAGACGCAGGCTCACGAGGGGGCTTGTTTGTCCCCGCGCACTCGTAGAAAGAGGAGTTATAGCCATCAAGGCGACGAATAGTACGATCTGTTTCACGATAGGATCACATAAATAACAGGAATCAATATTCCTAGAAGTAAATACCATTTTCCGCGGCCGGCAATTCCTTTTTGCCCTTTCACGATGAGCAATCCCGAAATGGCTAAAAACAAAAGCGAAACGGCAAACAGGTCGGCCATCACTGTCCAGCCTCCCACCTTGTTATAATGCATCTTGTTAATCCAATATACAAAAGCCCGTTTATGATACAGTTCGTAATCGAGGTCACCGGTACGTGCATCGTATACTCCTATCCCTTTGTCGAGCAATAAACGCAGGTGGTCATCATCTATCTTCATGACCTTATTGAGTTGAGGCAAACCGCCCCGATCGGTCCAAACCACGGGTAGTTCATCGGCAGAAAGCCCGGAATGAAACAACAACGATTTATTTTCCGTTTTATAGGCCGGGTCTTTTTCATTCATATGGTTGAGCAGGATACCGGAAACGGCATAAATAAAACAAAACCCCACCGCGACAAATCCGATGTCGCGGTGCAGTTGGCGGAACCAATAAGCGATGGATTTATTTTTGAACGACATCGTAATCCTCGCCATCCATATAGTAAATGGGATAATATTCTTTGTTATTGGCATTCATCCATTGGCGCATCGACTCAATATTATTGAGTTCCGCCTTGCACGTTTCGGCTGATCCGTCTTCTTCGATCTTCTGTGCCTCCACATCTTTTTCATATTGATTGATATACTCTTGCGTTAACTTCCGCTCGCGGACAATCCCCTTGATTTCAAGTTCGGAGCCAACCAACTCGCGGTTAAATCCGCCGATTTCACCGCCGGCTTCCACACGCAGGGACGCATTTTCATCGTTACCGGCAAGAAAACAACGCTTACCGGAGTGCTTACAGGTATGTGTAACATGCCCGCGCACTTTGACGGTTTGCCCCACGAAATCTTCGGCATGCGCCAAGAGGCTGTCGAGTTCATACACGGTTAAATCGCTTACCGCTGCCGTTTCTGTTTGTTCCGCATCACTTGTTTTCTTCTGCGTAGCGTTGCCGCAAGATGCCAAAAATAGCGACATCACGGCCATTGTAATTAAAATTTTGTTCATTGAATCGTACTTTTATTATATTATTTATACTTAAAATCGGGAAGAAGCAACAACGCGATGAGGCCGGCAATCCCCGTGAAAAGGAGAAATGCCGCATGGAATATTTTTCTTTTCCGCGTATTAGCCACCAACCCAAACACGAGCAATGCAAGCAGGGCATTCACTGCGAACGCTTTTATCCCGGTAAAGACAAACGCCGGATAAATATAATCGCTATCCGGGTGGTCGAACGTCAGATAAGCCGGAAACAACCACTCCGACACACGGTTCCATACACCGGGTGTACAGGCGATATGATATTCATCCACTCGCTCCAATGTTTCCGTCCGAAGAGCATAATAGCCTATACCGGACGGCGTTGTGACAGAGACAGTCCAATATAACAAGTTGCCCATTAACAACATCTCATCGCTTCGAGTATCGACAGTACCAATATCCAACCTTACGGGGCGATACTTGCCATCGTTGCTTTCGATGATATACACACCTCCCTGCCGATCGAACAGGAAACCGTAAAAGCGCTTGTCGCCGACTTCAAGCATCGAAAAAGAGGCGACGTCGATCGCATCGCCTACCCGCGTGTCACGGACAAAAGGCCGGTAGGCGATGCGATCGACGTC
>ENA-UOOK01005816-UOOK01005816.1-fermentation-metagenome-genome-assembly--contig:-NODE-5816-length-12191-cov-4.142386_pt1 | contig 12191 bp, 7 predicted proteins | sample MGYA00245777_ERZ724023 | MGnify/ENA primary metagenome ERZ724023 (study PRJEB28704, sample SAMN03018312) | fermentation metagenome | biome: anthropogenic terrestrial biome; feature: soil; material... | reverse complement strand
CCTGTCTGGAAGAAGCTGGTGGTCCTGATAATATTTATGTAGATCCAGATGACGAGGAAGGAATGGCGAGGGGTATAACCCGTTTTCTAGAGGATATGTCATTTCGTCAACAAAGTATGAGGCAAAGTTTGAATTATGTGAGGCGCTTTGAAGACTTGGATCTGGCTAACCAGATGTTGCATGAATATCAAAAGTTGCTTTCTGTTTCCAACTAGAACTTGATGAACTTTAAATATTAATTATATCTTTCTCTCGTCAGATGAACGAATCTGCTTTCAGAGATGAGATGAGAATTGTCCGCTTATAGCTTCTGTTTTATCTATAAAATAAGCATAGAAGACAAAAGCTATAATGGCTATAGCAATAAGCAAGAATAAACGAGAAATCCATTTTTTCATAATTTCTTGTTTTTTATGTTGTCTTTCACTTTTGTGGAATGCTTCTCTCGCATCAATTGGTTCTGAATATTTTGATCTTAACTTCATGATTCTTATAAGAATAAATATCTAATAATCCGTTTTATTATAGATGATTCTAGTTTTATAGATATTGATCTATACCTTTTGGTGCTCTTATTATGCCTAGAGCATTATTTGAATCAAATATTTTCTGGTTGGCACTCATATCCTTTTTCGAGTTTGTTGCTGAATGTTCTAAGTGATATTCGATAGCTTTGAACTTGACGAGTTGTTTCTTTATGCCAAGTCGGCGAAGGCGGGCTGGCAGATCAATATCCTCAAATCCATAGCCTTCGATCCGTTCGTCGTATCCATTGACAGCATACACATTCTCTTTCCAGAAAGCCATATTGCATCCCCGTTCTTTCTTGTTTTTTTTGTAATTATGAAAAAGAATAGTGAGTAAGGGGCAACGGAAAACATTAAATTTGCGACGTACTCCTTTTGTGAAGAAAGAGAAATGGTAATCTTTTTCCCTTAACAGTTTGTTTGTCAATTTTTGGGATAATTTGCCTCTGCTGCCATGTATATAATATCCTTTATGGGCTTCAGAGATATGGTCAGCAATGAAATGTCTTTCTAAGATGATATCACCGTCAATTTGTATGATATAGTTACCTTCACAAGCAGCAAAGGCTTTATTCATAATTGATGTTTTTTGAAAACCTTTGTCTTCTTGCCATATATGTTTAAGCTGGAATGGCAAATGCGGTTTGATCTGTCTCAGCATTTCTGCTGTATCCTGTCGAGATCCATCATCAGCAATAACCACTTCATAAGGTAATATTGTCTGTCTGGAAACACTTATCAAACTTAAATATAAAGCTTCCTTCCAGTTATATGTTGAAATGACAAGACTGACTTTTATCATTGCGTTTATGATTTTAATAGAAGTAAATATTTCATGTTAATCAATTACATTCATTTTTAAGTAAAGAAGGATGGTCTTTTTATGTCTTACTTTTTCTTAATGATTGATGTATATATTCTTGAATATTTTTCTGTGTAAAGAAAAAGTAATAGATACCTAATCGCTCTGCAAAAGTACATCTTTTTGCCATTTGATGGAAAAGTATAATAAGATCCGTTCTGTAATTGATCTCACTTTTTCGATAAGTTTTTCGTAATAAGTGGAGGATGAGTTGCTTTTGAGTTCGCTTGCAAAAAGGATCGATATTTTGAATAAAATCATTGAGGATAATTATCCAGGAATGAACATCAAATTTCTGGCATAAATGCATGACGGAATTTTGATTATCTATATCATAAAAGTAGGTATTTTCGAAACAAAAAGCAATAGATTTAACGTATTTAGCTAGATGATAAGTCCACGCTTCGTCCTCATGCCGAATACCATTTATGAAATATAAGTCATGCTTACGAATGAAATCCAACTGTATAAGTTTATTCCATGGAGTAACAAGGACCGGTTTACGACGAAGGATTGCCTTCTTGATCCATCTTCTATCTGACGAGTATTCTGGTGTATGTTTTCTGTTAAAAATTCGAGGAGGTTGTTGATGCCCTATTTTTACTCCTCCTTGTACGATGGTTACATTAGGGTATTTAAACACCAATTCGACAAGATGTTCAATACATGTAGGACTGATACTGTCATCGCTATCAATAAAATAAATATAAGAACCTGTTGCTAATTTCAGTCCATAATTACGGGCTGAACTTGATCCTCCGTTTTTTTGTGAATAAATAGAAATACGAGAGTCTTCTTCTGCTATTTCCTGGCAGATATGGACACTTTGGTCTTGTGAACCGTCGTTGATAATGATAATTTCTAAATTATGATAGGTCTGATTCTGAACAGACAACAAACATCTTTTTATGTATTTTTCTGCATTGTAGACGGGTATAATGATACTTATTAAAAGTTTATCTACCATCTCTTTATTCAAACTTTTATGAAGGTTCATGAATTTTAATTATAAATTAAACCGATTCTTGTCCAAACCACAAAGTTACTGATATTTATAGTCAGAAACGAAGAAGTTTGTTTTTTATGTAAAGATAAATGTTGATAGTGTGTTTTATCTTCATCCTGTCGCACCCTGTTTGATATTAACAAAATGTTTCAGAATGGTACGGAGGAAGCATAATCTATTGTACATTTTCTATATTATAAATGCATGAAAGCATTTAATCTTGCCTGTAAATTAAATTTTTATATGATTTGGAGAGATTTAAAGTAAGTATATGGAGGTTACTTACTTTTATGGTTGATTTTTATTATATATATTGGGTTCTTGTTTTTCCCTTTTCCTATTATAATTACGATGACAGCCATAAGAACCAATATAATGCCGGAAATGATTCTTATATTAAGGACTTCGTTAAATATAAAGCAACCGATAATGAGTGCAGTAATAGGTTCTAATGCTCCAAGAATGGCTGTAGGGGTAGGACCTATATATTTGATTGCCATAGTCAGAAAAATAAGAGAAATGACGGTTGGGAAGAGACCTAATCCAATGGCATCAATCCAAAGGCTTGGCTTAGGAATAGGCTGTAGTAGTGTACAACCATGGAGAGCTATGATGTAAAGAAATGATCCGAAAAGAATAGCATAAAAATTGAGTTTGATATTCGATAATCTTTTCAAGGAGGACCGATCACAACCTACAATATAAAAAGCATAGGTAACTGCCGAAAGAAGTGCAAAGCTGAATCCTTTGAAGTTAAGCAATTCTCCTGTTGAAGTTTTTCCGGTTAGAAAAATACCTAGTACTGCAAGACTGATAGATAAAATAGTTGTAAAGGAAAGTTGTTCGTGGAAAAAAACGGTCATGATAACAGCTGTCAATATCGGGTAGACAAAAAGAATGGTTGAGGCTATACCTACATTCATGTAGTTATAACTTGAAAAAAGGAATATTGACGATAAGCTGAAAAGGAATCCCATGACAATTAGCCAGATCAGATCATGATGTTGAAGTTTGAAAGATTGATGTCGGAATACCATTAGCAATGCCATTAGCACAGAGGCAATAGCGTAGCGGTAAAATAGCACGGAGTCCACTTTCATCCCAGATTTGTATAGAGGTATGGCAAATAATGGATTTGTGCCATAACTTATAGCAGATATTGCACCAAGAATATATCCTTTGGTCTGATTCCTGATTTTCATTTTTTAGATGCAAAATTACATCATTTATTGTAAGATGCAAAAGAAAACAGAATTCTTATTCCTTTAAAAACTTTTATGAAGGCATAATGTTAGGATCTTTATTTTGGTGGTTAATATTTCTAAATGATGTAAAATAAGTATACTGTCACTACTTTTTTTGCTAACTTTGTAAACTCTTGTCTATGGAGATGAATAAAAACTAATATAGCATGAAAAAATCATTATTCACTATTCTTCTTGGTATGATGACCGTAGCGACGGCTCTTGCTCAGAAATCGATTCAGTTTGGCTATCCGTATACTCAGGTGCCTTTTACAAGTGTCAAATTGGAGGCAAATACATTTTGGGGAGATCGTTTGAAGGCTCTTCGTGAGGTGACTATACCTTTGGCTTTTAGTAAATGTCAAAGCGAAGGAAGGTATGCTAATTTCGAGCGTGCAGCTCATCCAAGTAGTACCTATAATGTTGGAAAGCTCATGGGTTTCCCTTTTGATGATACGGATGTTTATAAAACGATTGAAGGTGCAAGTTATATTTTACAAACCTATCCGGATAAAAAACTGAAAGTTTATATTGACAGTATCATTAATATCATAGCAAAGGCTCAGGAACCGGATGGCTATCTTTATACTGCCAGAACGCAGAATCCTGAGCATCCTCATCCCTGGTCTGGGAGCAGGCGTTGGGAGAGTGAAGAAGAGGGAAGCCATGAACTTTATGATTTAGGTCATCTGGTAGATGCTGCCTGTGCTCATTATCAGGCTACAGGATCTACTAAATTGTTAAATATAGCTCGTCGTTATGCAGATTGTGTGGTAAGGGAAGTGGGTCCTGGTCTGGGGCAAGCCCGGATAGTACCAGGTCATCAGATTGCAGAGATGGCTTTATCCCGTTTATATGTGCTTACCGGAGATAAAAAATATCTTGATGAGGCTAAATATTTTCTTGATTATCGAGGCAAGACAAAAATAAGAAATGCTTATTCTCAAAGTGACCGACCGGTAGTAGATCAGAAAGAGGCAGAAGGGCATGCTGTTCGTGCAGGATATATGTATTCTGGTATGGCTGATGTAGCAGCATTGACGGGCGACTCTGCCTATGTAAAGGCCATTGATGCAATCTGGAATAATATTGTCAGTAAGAAGTATTATCTGACAGGAGGAGTAGGATCTCGTCATGATGGAGAAGCTTTTGGCGCAAATTATGAATTGCCTAATCTGACCGCATATAATGAAACATGTGCGGCAATCGCACAATGTTATTTTAATGAACGAATGTTCCTTTTGCATGGAGATGCAAAATATATCGACTGTCTGGAGCGTACGCTATATAATGGCGTGATTTCCGGGTTAAGTGTAGATGGTGGAAAATTCTTCTATCCGAATCCTCTGTCCAGTGATGGAAAATATGCTTTCAATGCTGATGGGACTACAACACGTCAGCATTGGTTCGGCTGTGCTTGTTGCCCAAGTAACCTTTGTCGTTTCATCCCTTCTGTACCTGGATATATTTATTGCGTTCGTGGAAATGATTTGTATTTGAATCTTTTTGCAAGTAATATTTCTCATATAAAAGTGAATGGGAAGGAGGTCGTTATTCAGGAATCTACGAGATATCCTTGGGATGGTGATATAGCAATTAAGATTTTAAAAAATAAGGTAGGGAAAAGATTGACATTGAAAGTCCGCATTCCTGGATGGGTACGTGGTCAGGTCGTTCCGAGTAATTTGTATTCATTTAATGATGGTGTGAAATCAAATTATTATATTTCGGTAAATGGGAAAGATGTTTCTGGAAAAGTACTTATTAATGGCTATCTTCCGGTAAGTGACTTGAAATCTGGTGATATTGTTCGTGTCCATTTTGATATGCAGCCCCGTACGGTTGTTGCAAATCCTAAAGTAGCAGCGGACAGAGGTAAGATTGCTGTAGAACGTGGCCCTTTAGTCTATTGCGCTGAATGGGCAGATAATGGTAAGGATGACGTTTGGCATGACATTATTAATGAAAAACCACAATTTACTGTAAAGTCGTATGATATTAAAAATATGGAAGGTGATGGCAAGACTTTTACAGTAATGGCTATTATGACACCTGCTCAGGAAATGGTGAATGGAAATGGTGGAAAATTGGAATTGAAAGATGTGCAACTTACCTTAATTCCTTATTATGCTTGGAATCACCGTGGAGCTGGATACATGGAAGTTTGGATGAATCACGGCATTAGCGTACTGGACCATGATTAATGGATATACAGAAATAGAGTCAAAAGTAAGAATATAAATTATTTTTTTGATATGGATTTAAGGGTAAAGTTATCTTTGTGGATAGTAGGTTTAACCTTTATGGCAGCAGGAACGATAACTGCTCAGGAGAATTATAAGGTGGTTATCAACACATCAGAGGAGCCGATAGCACCTGGAAAATACAAGCCGACTTGGCAATCTTTATCAGATTACCAATGCCCTGAATGGTTTCGTAATGCAAAGTTTGGCATCTGGGCTCATTGGGGACCTCAATGTGAACCGGAGTATGGTGACTGGTTTGCACGTAACATGTATATTCAGGGTAATGACCAGTATAAATACAGTTTGGAGACACGTGGGCCACAGTCGCAGTTTGGCTTTAAGGACTGGATTCATGAGTGGAAGGCAGAAAAATGGAATCCGGATAGTCTGGTGAAATTCTATAAGGAGAATGGAGCTAAATATTTTATGGCTTTAGCTAATCATCATGACAATTTTGATTTGTATGATAGTAAATATCAAGAATGGAATTCTGTAGCGATAGGTCCGAAAAAGGATATCATCAAAGGATGGTCTTCTGCCTGTCATAAATATGGACTTCCCTTTGGGGTAAGTGTACATGCGTCGCATGCATGGGTGTGGTATGAGACGAGCCGTGGATGTGATAAGAGTGGTGCGTTCAAAGGAGTTCGTTATGATGGCTGGTTGACGAAATCTGATGGAAAAGGGAAATGGTGGGAAGGACTGGATCCTCAGGAACTATATGCTCAGAATCATCCTTTGAGCAAAAATAACAGGGAATGGGACTGGAAGGAAGGAGAAGTGGTTTTGCCGGATCAGGCTTATTGTGACAAGTTTTATAATCGGACCATAGACTTGATTAACAAGTATGATCCGTCTCTTGTTTATTTTGATGATACGGTTTTGCCTTTATATCCCTTTTGTAATGCAGGGCTGGATATCGCAGCACATTTTTATAATAAGAGCATGAGGGAACATAAGGGAAAGAATGAAGCTGTTATTTTTGGAAAGATTCTTAATGATGATCAGAAGAAAGCGATAGTCTGGGATGTGGAACGTGGGGCTCCTGACCGAATACAGCCTCGGCCATGGCAGACTTGTACTTGCATTGGCTCCTGGCATTACGATAAACGTATCTATTATGGTGGAAGGTATAAATCTGCACGTCAAGTCATTCTGATGCTGGCAGATGTGGTGAGTAAGAATGGGAATCTGCTTTTGAGTATTCCAATCAAGGGAGATGGAACAATTGATTCTACCGAACATCATATTGTAAGCGAGATAGGTGCATGGCTGAAGGTGAATGGTGAAAGTATTTATGGTACGCGTCCTTGGAAGATATATGGTGAAGGACCTTCGACGGATGCTTCGAATCCGATTAAGGCACAAGGATTCAATGAAGGACGTGTGAGGTATACATCAAAGGATATTCGTTACGTGCAGAAATCCGGTCATATCCTTTATGCTACATTTATGTCTTTTCCGGACTATGGAGAAAAGGTAACTCTGAAATCTATAGCGAAAGCTAAGCATGTTGAATTGTTAGGGTATGGTCCTTTGAAATTCCAAAATACTCCAGAAGGTCTCCAAGTCAAATTGCCTCAGTCGTTTCCGAATGAAATCGCGCTTGTCTTAAAGATAAATAGATAATATTTTCCTTCTATGTCATATTCTATGGGTCTGAGGTATCATCAAGTAGGAGCATAAGTATGCCCTTAGATTTTGGAGTAGTATAGAGAGAAGCATTCTGGTAGAAATAGAAGTTCATTTATTCTTTGTCGTAAAATCTTTTGGCAGAATATGAAATGCCTTTTTAAAGCATTTTGAGAAATATTGTGGAGTGTTGAATCCTACTTTGATGGAAAGTTCCTGTATAGGAATATGAGGATTTTCCTTAAGTATTCGGTAGGCCTCTTTTAATCGGATACTCGTAATAAATCCGATGATATTCTGACCTGTCAGAGCGCGTAGTTTATTGTATAAGGTGGATGAACCTACCATCATGTCACTTGCAAATCCATCACGGCTATAACTTGTATCTGAAAGATGATTTTTTACACAGGCTATAGCTCTTTCCAGGAACAGGGTATCCGGATTGCTATAATGCTCTTCCTTAGGCTGGAAGTCAGTCTGGGATTCAAATTTCTCGCGGATACGCCGCCTGTTTACGATAATGTTATTGATACGTATTTGCAAATCTTTCATCTTAAAAGGTTTTGTAAGGTATTCATCCGCACCTGATTTATAGCCGGTATTCTGATCCTCCTCACTTGTTTTGGCAGTCAGGAGGATAACGGGGAGCTGGGCAAAATCCTTATCGTTCTTTACCCGCTGGGTCAGTTCAATGCCATCCATCACAGGCATCATCACATCCGAAATTACCAGATCCAATTCTTCTTTCTGGATGATATTCCAGGCCTGTAGTCCGTTTTTGGCTGTAAGAATCCTATACCGTTTGTTAAGAATGGTCTTCATAATGGAAAGTAACTCAGTATTATCTTCTACTATTAAGACTTTATAGCCGTCTTCCGGACCATTCCCATTATGAGTATGTGTGGAAGATATTTGCATAGAAACATCATTATCAGCAGTGTCTGATGGTGTTCCATCCGGGATCTCTCCTGTTTCTAGTCCTGCAAAAGGTTCGTTCTTGTCCATCTCTTGTTCACTGTAATCCTGTCTTCTGACCGGAATGAGAACGGTAAAAGTAGTTCCTTTTCCCTCAGTGCTCTGACAGTCAATATGTCCGTGATGGAGAAGGATCAGATCGTGCGTCAGGGAAAGTCCTATTCCTGTTCCCAAAGTCCTCATCCTGCGGTAGTCACCGTCAAGGAACCGTGTATAGAGATGTCTGAGTTTGTCTTTGGACATTCCTATACCGTTATCACTAACCATCAATTTCGCCAGTCCGTTGACGATTTCAAGAGAAACTGTTATTTCTCCGTTTTCATGATTATATTTTATGGCGTTGGAGACCAGGTTATATAAGATCTTATCAACCTTATCAGAATCAAACCATGCAGGAATTATTCCTTCAGGAACATTCAATACTAACCGGGTGCTGTTTTTTAATGTCATCGGACGGATATTCTCACAGACTTTTCTGACCGTTGATGCCAGGTCACCTTTAGATACCAGCAGTTTCAGTTGTCCGGATTGTGATTTCCTTACCTCCAGAATCTGCCGCAGAAGATAGGTTAGTCTGAATATATTGTTCTGTATACTCGTGTAATGCTTTTTGAATTGCGGCGCACGACTTTGCAGATCCTCGATTGTAGCGGAGATGACAGTGAGAGGAGTAAGTAATTCGTGTGTGATATTGGTGAATACGACCGCCATCTGCAGGCGGTTTTTCGTATTGAGATGTCTCTTGTACCAGTTAATTCCGCCATACACGGTAAGGGAAAGGAGAATCATATAGAACAGGAATGCCCACCATGTGGCATACCAGGGCGGCAGGATTTTTACCTCTATATCGTATGGCAGATTCTGCCACTGACCATAATGGTCTGCTGCACGCAGTCTCAGTTGATAGGTACCTGACGGCAGATTCTGATAGATAGCCTTATGAGCACCATCGCGGCAATATTGCCAGTCTTTATCGTATCCGACAAGTTGGTAGGCATATTTATTCTGTTCCAGATCAGTATATGAAAGCAGCGCAAATTCTATACCGAATTTTTTAACGGAAGCAGGAATGATTATTTTATGTGTGTATGTAGGAGCGATTTTTGAGATTTTAGCTTGCATGGAAGAATCAAGTTGTGAATAGGATTCATTGTCAATGGAAATGTCTGTAATGATCAGATTAGATTTCTTGTTGTTAGGCTTGATGGACCGGTTGTTGGTTATGAAGGAGAAGAATCCTGTTCTTCCACAAATAAAGATTTCATTCTTATATTGAAAAGAAGCATTAGGAGAGAAAAAAGCATTTTTAAGACCATCCTCATCAGAGAAACTCATGATGTCTGGGATCTTTCCTTGGTGAAAGGAGAGTCGGATAAGGGCATTATCCGTAGTGAACCAAAGATTACCGTCGCAATCTTCATTGATAGAGAATATGCGATCTCCATTGATATGGTAAATGCGATTCATTGGTTCGAATTTGTCTTTCCCTTTATCATATTTAAATAATCCACCACTGTTTGAGATAGCCCATAAACGATTTTCTCTATCTTGAAAACAGGCAGTTGCATCGTCTACGGCATAATTGTGATGCTTAGGATTATATTGGAAATATTTTAGTTTTTTTGTCTTGTAAGGGTTTCCGCTTATTCGTATGATCCCCTCATTATCTGTTGCCAACCATATATTTCCATGATTATCTTGTGTAATATTCCTGACATCACATTGAGAAAAATTTCTTCTGCATTCATGCGGATTCAGATTTATACCTTTGTTATTGGGGAAAATGATACTGATACCACTACGGCTTCCAACCCATATTATTTTATCCCGTGATTCGAAAAGGCTGGAGACGAAATTATCTGGTATATAAGGTGCGTTTGCCATTGTCAGTTGTCTTACCTGTCCGTGGGGCTTTTTAATAAGAATACCAAAACTGTTGCTGGCAAACCATATTTCTCCGTTATTTCTCTTGATGATGGAAGATATCTCAGCACCCATAACCTCTTGAGGCAGAGACTCGAATCCTGGAATCCCATTTCGAAATAGGCTTTCTCCTGTTTTTCTGTTATATAGTGCCAGTCCGTATGGGTTCATGCCGAGCCAAAACCAGGTACCGTCTGATGTATAAACGGAAGTAATGGAATTAATAGCAAGAGGGAAATGAGTTGTATTGAGGTCCCAGAACTTGAATAATGAAGGATGGGTGTTTACTTGTATGAGGCCATGGTTGAGTGTTCCTATCCAGACATTACCAAAATTGTCTTTTACAATATCATCACTGAAATTGAAGTTGTTACCATTTGCAGAGGTGTAGTGTTTCCATTCTGCATTTGGAATATTTAGGTTTAGAATGCTGATGCCTTCCCTTGAGCAAGCCCATAAAGTGTTTGGAGTCGGGCCATCTATAATTTTATAGAAGGTATCAAAGTAATTAGGCCTGTAAGGATATTGATGGATATGTGGATTTTTGTAGTCTTCAGGCTTGTCTAACCTTATTATCCCATATCCCCAGGTTCCTATCCAAAGTCTATGACATTGATCAAAATGGAGTGAATAAGCAGAATTCTGAGCATTCAAAGTTGGATATTGATAAAACCGGTGGCTTCCTGGTCTGAATCGTATCAGACCATGTCTCCATGTTCCGAAAAAGATATTTCCATGGCCGTCCTCTATAATGGATTTCACGCTATAACTTGTAATCCTTCTGATTCTATCTCCGGGTTTTATGAGAAAGGTATTGGTATGATCATAAGTGTAAAATTTATGGGTGCTGGGAATATAATAGGATAATCCTTCATCTGTACCAATCCATATTCTGCCATCATTTGAACAGTAAATGGTATAGATGATACGCTGGTTATCTTTAGGAAGATAAAAGGTATGGAACTTCCCCGTTTTTTTATTCATCTTTACTAATCCGTTGCAAGTTCCTATCCACAGACAGTTATGATGATCTTCTGTAATACAACGTACTTGATTGTTTGGTAATATTCCAGGTGAAAATGCATCAGATTTAAAAGTTCTCATGGTATACCCATCATATACCTTTAGTCCTGAATTTGTACCTAGCCACATTAATCCCTGTTTATCAAAAAAAATACATCGTAATTCATCAGATAAGGAACTTCTTGTAGTTTGTGATATCTGGTAAGGAAAATTTTGAGCTTTACATAAACTACAGATGAAGCAAAATAGGATTAAGATATAATTTCTCATGGGAATTCAGGTCGTTTTGTAATATTTGTCACAAATGTAATGACAAAAAAGTGTAAAACCAAGTTTTTTCATGATTTGTTCCATCAAAATAATGATTTGTTTATCTCTCTTCTACGAATATTAATGATATTTGTAACGTTAATAAAACCTAAATCAGTTTTTGATTTAAGAGTATTTAAATCGATCTTAACAATCTAATTATGAAACATAATAGTGTATGTCTGCTTCTTTTATTTACTGTCTTTTTAATGGTGGGTAATACTGGTGTCTATGCTGAAAAGGTTATATGCAAATTAGGGAATCTAAATCAACCTGATGAGACGGCTCCGAAAGGGGAACTTGATAACTTGAAATTGATTTGGGATGATGAATTTGATGGGACGGGCAGACCTGATGATACAAAATGGAAATTTGAAACAGGTTTCCAACGTAATCATGAGGATCAGTGGTATCAAAAGAGCAATGCCTATCTTGATGGTAAGG
>ENA-UOOK01005815-UOOK01005815.1-fermentation-metagenome-genome-assembly--contig:-NODE-5815-length-12194-cov-4.016146_pt1 | contig 12194 bp, 8 predicted proteins | sample MGYA00245777_ERZ724023 | MGnify/ENA primary metagenome ERZ724023 (study PRJEB28704, sample SAMN03018312) | fermentation metagenome | biome: anthropogenic terrestrial biome; feature: soil; material... | reverse complement strand
GATCAGCTTGTTCAGCTCCTCGATCTCCTTGTCCACGTCGATGCGCGGGAACAGGGCCTCTCCCTTTTCGATCCGGGCCGACGCCGGCAGAAGCCCCCAGCGGGCCGCGCTTTCATACGTCAGCACCGAAGAGTCCGCGCCGATCTGCCGCTGGATCTTCGGCGCGGTGTTCGGCATAAACGGCGTGATCAGGATCGAAAGGACACGAAGCGTTTCGCACAGGTTGTACATCACCGCGGCGAGGCGCGCCCTCTTGCTCTCGTCTTTCCCCAGCGCCCACGGCATGGTTTCGTCGACATATTTGTTCGCGCGCGCAATGACCTTCCAGATTTCGGTGAGGGCGCTGGAAAACTGGTAGCTGTCGATATACGAGTCGCATTTTCCCCGCAGGGATGTCACCATGCCGATCAGCTCGTCGTCCACCGGCTCCTTTTCCCGCTCTTCCGGGATCGTCCCGCCGAAATACTTCTGCACCATCGCCGTCGTGCGGGAAACAAGATTGCCCAGATCGTTCGCAAGGTCCGAATTGATCCGGTTGATGAGCGCCTCGTTCGTAAAGGTTCCATCCGCGCCGAACGGGATCTCGCGCAGGAGGAAATACCGGATGGCGTCGACGCCGTACCGTTTGCAGAGAATGACGGGGTCGACCACGTTTCCCCTGCTCTTGCTCATCTTGCTCCCGTCGCCGAACAGCAGCCAGCCGTGGCCGTAAACCTGCTTCGGAAGCGGCAGATCGAGCGCCATCAGGATCGCAGGCCAGATGACCGTATGGAACCGCACGATCTCTTTGCCGACGAAATGGACGTCGGCAGGCCAGTATTTGCGGTAATCCGAGTCGTCATCCGAACCGTAGCCCATCGCGGTGATATAGTTCGTCAGCGCGTCCAGCCAGACGTAGACCACGTGCTTGGGGTCGAAGTCCACCGGGATTCCCCAGGAAAAGCTGGTGCGGGAAACGCACAGGTCGTTCAGCCCGCTTTTGATGAACTGGATCATCTCGTGTTTCCGGCTGTCCGGCTGAATGAAGTCCGGGTGGTCCTCATACAGCTTGAGCAGCCTGTCCGCATATTTGGAAAGCCGGAAGAAATAGGCCTCTTCCTCCGCCCATTTCACCTCGCGCCCGCAGTCGGGGCATTTTCCGCCCTTGAGCTGGGTTTCAGTCCAGAAGGATTCGCAGGGGGTACAGTACCATCCCTCGTATTTGCCCTTATAGATTTCGCCCTTGTCATACAGCGTGCGGAAGATTTTCTGCACCGCCTTTTCGTGGTAAGCGTCGGTGGTGCGGATGAAGCGGTCGTTGCTGATGTCCAGGAGCTTCCAGAGCCGCTGGAATCCCGCGACGACCCGGTCCACATACTCCTTGGGGGTGACGCCCTCCTTTTCCGCATTGATCTCGATTTTCTGGCCATGCTCATCCGTCCCGGTCAGAAACATCACGTCATAACCCTGAAGGCGCTTGTAGCGCGCGATCGCGTCGCTCGCCACCGTGCAGTAGCTGTGGCCGATATGCGGCTTCCCCGAAGGGTAATAGATAGGGGTGGTGATATAGAATGTCTTTTTGTCCATGCGATCATTCCTTTGATAAAGTTAACGGATTCCAGTTCGAAGCGTTTTAGCCAAAATGCAGAGAATCGTTTCTGTTCCTCTCCCGCGGAAAGCGGAGGAGGAACAGAAACGGGCCGATTCTACTAATTCTATTATTATACCATTTTATGGCGGAATTTCAACTTTCCCGTTCAATTTCCACCCAAAAAGAAGAAAAGGGCGGGAAAAACCGCCCTTTTTTTATTCCTCGGTCCCGTAAATAAATTTCCGGAGCATCGCGCAGTTCTTTTCCAGGTCGACATCCAGCACCTTCGCGCCGTTGTCCAGCGTCAGATTCTGGTACGTACCCGTATTCGGGATGTGCATGCTGTCGATCGGATAGTCCATGATCTTCATCGCACCGGCGGCGAGGGAAATCAGCTCCGTGTCGGTGAGGTTCGTTTTGACGTACTGAAGATAGTCGTACAGGATACCCGTCATCTCGATGGGGTTCCTTGTCTTCAGCTTGTCGATCATGCAGCGGATCACCTGGCGCTGCCGGCCGGTGCGGGCGAAATCGGTGTCGATGATGCGCATCCGCGCGTAATAGACCGCCAGCGTGCCGCGCATGTGGTTTTTGCCCGCGCTGAAATTGCAGTGCTTCACGCGGTTCATCTCATCCGCTTCCGCTTTGTTGACGACCACGTCGATCCCGCCCATTTTGTCGATGACCTCCGCAAAGCTGTCCACGTCAATCTGAACGTACCGGTCAACGTTCACGCGGAAGTTGTTCTCGATGGTCTGCATGGTCAGCGCCGCCCCGCCGTTGCTGAACGAAGCGTTGAGCTTGTCCTTCCCCACCGTGGGGATCTCCAGATAAAGGTCGCGCAGGAACGAGGTCAGATGAAGCTTTTTATTCTGGTTGTCGATCGAAACGAGCATCATCGAGTCGGACCGCCGAAGGCCATCCTTTTCTCTGTCCGTGCCGATCAGAAGGATATTCGTCACCTTCTTGTCCTGCGCCACATCCCAGGAAGGGGCGTCGGACGGAAGCTGGACATAGCTCTGCGGGTCCGTGTTGTCGCGGCTGATGCGGGACAGCATCGTGTTGGCATAAACGAAAAGGCCGACGGCAAGAAGGACCAGAAGGCTCAAAAAGGCGGTCAGGATCTTTCTGCCGCGCCGTTTTTTCTTCCTGCGGCGCCGGGGGCCGGGCCCGGACGAGGAGCTGTAAATATCGCGGCCGCCGTACTGATTGCGGTCCACCTGATCATACCGGTCGATCTCCTGCTCCGGCCCGCCGCGGCCGTTCCGGCTGTTCTTTCTGCTCGCCATGGAACACCTCCCACCCGTCCGTTTTCTACCTGGGCCACGTTTGCAGAATAAAAGCGGCACAATTCGCCGAAATAGACTGATAACATTTCCAGCTAAGATGTTTGTTTTTGCTCCTCCCGCCGAAGGCGGGGGAGGAACAAATCCGGTTCGCAATCATAAGTGGAATTGTTGTAGTTTCTTGATTCTTGAAACGAGGCCTGACAGTGAGTTTATTTTATTGCAAAAGGAGGGGGATGTCAAGCTTTGCGAAAACCCCCGCTTCCTTTTTTCCCGATGTTTACACTGATTTAACATATTATCCCCCGATTCCGTATAAAATAAGAAAGGAACAGGAGGCGTTTGTCATGCCTGAAATCAAACGGAACAGGCGCCGTGTGGACACACGAAAGCTGTTCATCCGCATTGTTGCACTGCTTTGTGCGGTTCTGATCGCGGGTTCCATTCTGACGATGGTATTCTACATGTAAAAAGGGCGGAAAACGATAAGCCAAAACGCGGAAAGCGCCGCTTTGCGCGTATTTTTTTGCCTGAATTCAGGAGGTCCTTTTATGTTGGATTACGATGTGGTGATTGTGGGCGCCGGCCCGGCGGGAATTTTCGCGGCGCTGGAGCTGAAAAAGGAGGCTCCCCAGGCGCGGATCCTGATGATGGACAGCGGAAGCTGCATCGAACGGCGGTCGTGCCCCGCCAGAACCCGCGGCGTCTGCGCGCACTGCAATCCCTGTCATATCATGAACGGCTGGGCCGGGGCGGGCGCCTTTTCGGACGGGAAGCTTTCCCTTTCCAGCGAGGTGGGCGGCAACCTGACGGATTACCTGCCCCAGGAAAAAGTACAGGCCCTGATTCATTACGCAGACGAAGCCTATCTTCGTTTCGGCGCGCCCGATATCGTATACGGCCTGAACGACAAATACGCGGAAAAGATCTCGTACGAGGCGAAAAAGAACGGGATCCGCCTGATCCCCTGCCCCGTGCGCCACATGGGCACGGAGTATTCGTATCAGGTGCTCAGCCGCATGTATGACTATCTGGAGGAAAAAGAAGGCTTCACGTTTCTGGAATACACGACGGCGGAAAGCATCGTTTCCGAAAACGGGGCGGCCGCCGGCGTCTGGGCCGTGGACCGCGAAGGGAACCGCAAGTGCTACAACGCTCCCTACGTCGTGATCGCGCCCGGGCGCGGCGGGGCGGAATGGCTCAGCCGCGTGGCCGCGGAAAACAAAATCCAGACGACGAACAACGCCGTGGATATCGGCGTGCGTGTAGAGGTCCCGAACGCCGTGATGGATGTTCTGACCAAACACCTGTACGAGGCGAAGCTGGTGTATTACTCGGATACGTTTGAAAGCAGGGTGCGCACGTTCTGCATGAATCCGGGCGGCATCGTCAGCGAGGAGCATTACGACGGCGGCGTGGGCGGAAAAGGGATCGCCGTGGTGAACGGCCACAGCTACGCGGATGAGGACAAACGCACCGACAACACGAATTTCGCGCTGCTTGTGTCCACCCACTTTACAGAGCCGTTCCATCATCCCATCGAATACGGGCGGTACATCGCCCAGCTCGGGAATATGCTGACCGGCGGCGGGATCATGGTGCAGCGCCTGGGCGACCTGCTGATGGGCCGGCGCACCGACGTTTCCCGCCTGAAGCGCTCGACCACGGTGCCGACGCTGAAAAACGCGGTGCCGGGCGACCTTTCGTTCGTCCTCCCCCACCGCCACCTGACGAGCGTGGTGGAGGGGCTGAAAGCGTTCGACAAGCTCGCGCCCGGGCTCTACGCCAAAAACACGCTGCTTTACGGCGTGGAAGTGAAATTCTACTCCTCCAAGGTCAAGGTGGAAAACAATTTTGAAACGGCGATCGACCGTCTTTACGCCATCGGAGACGGCGCTGGGATCACGCGGGGCCTGATGCAGGCTTCCGTCACCGGCGTCGTCGTCGCGAGGGACATCGCCGGGAAGCTCGCGTGAAAATCCTCTGTTTTCGATACGACGGCTTTTTTACGCAGCACTCATAAACAAAGACGAAAAAGGACACTGAACAGTGTCCTTTTTCTATTGGAAACGCGGGCCTCATCCGCCGCGCCGCGGCCCCCCTTCCGGGCGGCGGACGGAAACCGGCGGGCCCGACGCAGAGCACGCAGCTTCCGCGGGGCCCCGCCTTGCGTTTTACACTTCCTTCTTTGCTTCGGTCATCCGCATCACCAGAACCGTGATGTCGTCGTCGTGCCCGTCGCTGCGGCGCTTGATCGCCTGCGCCAGAATTTCCTCCGCCAGCTCCTGCGGAACTTCGCCCTTCCATTCTCCGACCAGCTCGCGCACCCAGTCGTCGCCCGAAGCGACGGCGCCATCCGAAAACAGGACGATCAGGTCGCCCGCCGAAAGCGATACCGTCTTGTGGGAAAGGCTGGCCTCGGTGAGGATTCCGACCGGCAGGGACGGCATGTCCACCGTGACCGCCTTCCCGCCCTTGCGCAGGACGCTGACCGCGGCACCCGCCTTCATCAGCTCTACCTTTCCGCTGAACAGGTCGACGGCGGCGAGATCCAGCGTGGAAAGCGATTCATCCCCGGACTTTGCCAGAAGCGCCGAATTGACGATCTTCAGGGCGCAGTCGAAGCCGATCCCCGCCTTGATGAGCGTCGCCATGATGCCGGCGGCCATGGCACCATCCACCGCCGCGCGGCCGCCCGTGCCCATCCCATCGCTGATGACCGCGATCTGCCGGCCGCATCCGTCCAAGAAGAACTCGTGGCTGTCGCCGCAGAGCTGCCCGTTCCCGAACACATGCTGGGAGAACCCGCTCTGAATCCGGTAAACGGGGCGCTCGCTCATCTGAATCCGGTATTTGCCCTGCGCCATGCTGATGCAGGGCGTCTCGAAGGTGCGGCCGCAGGCGCGGGAAATCTGTTTCGTCAGCTCGGCCTTATTCAGGTGGAACCGGTCGAGCTGCGCCGCCTCGGCCTCGATGGACATGCGGTCGAACCGGTCGATGCGGCAGCTCACATCCACCGGGATGACCCCGCACTGCCGCAGGACCTCGCTCACGCGCTGGGCGGCGGAAAAATCGAACCGCTCGAACAGCTCCAGCTCGTGCGCCATATCGCTCAGCATCTGGGATGTGGTGCCGAACTGATCCGCCACGACCGAGCGCACCTGCGTCACGCGCCGCTCCGCCGCCTCGCGCGTGACGAACTCGGCGTACTGCCGGTCGATGTTGTGGGTGATTTCCGCCATATGGCTGCAATGGTCCGAAAAATGCTTCGGGAAATCCTCTTTCGTGACCTTCCCGTTTTCGCGCAGGAGCGCCGTGACGTGATTGAACGAATCCATCGTATTCGAATAGTTGCGCTCCCAGCAATAGACCCGCAGCCCGCACCGGCTGCACGTGTCGTCGATCACGCGCTTGTAGACGCCGTTGATGTCCGGCGCGCAGATCTTCGCGAGCTTCCTCGAAACCTCCTCCACCGACTCCGAAACGCTGCCCAGGGCCTTGGCCGCGTAATCCAGCTTCATGATGACGGAGCGCCTCAGGCCGTCGCTGTGCAGCATGTCGTACGGCTGGGTGAAAACGGCGGAAAGGCGGCTTCCGCTCTCCGCCGGCCACAGCATGTAAATCACCGTCGCGGCCATCACCTCATAAAGGCCGATCAGAACCGCCTCTCGGTTGCCCACCTGCAGCGAGGCGATGGCGTTGGAAACGACGAACGCGCTAGCGGAAACGAGACGGCCGAGCGGCGAGAACACACCCGCCATCAGCCCGCCCAGGGCGTAAGCGCCCGAAAGGTAGCTGACCCCGGCGGTGGAAAGGCTGAGCACGACCCCCGCCGCGATGCCCGAAATGGAGCCGCCCGCAACGCCGCCGTAACGCGCCGCGAACAAAATGGAGATTACCGCGAGCACCCGCCCCACGGAGATTCCCCCCACCGTCAGCCCCGAAAACGCCAGCACGACGATTCCGGCGCTCATCGTGACGCAGGCGATCTCCTGCTGTTTCAGCGCCGCGAACCCCTTGCCCTTCAGAATCAGATTCACCGTGCGGGCAAAAAAGTACGCCCCGCCCGCCGAAAGCAGGGATTCCGCCACATACATGGCGATTCCCCCCGCGTCGGTCCCGTTCACCAGCCCCATCGCCAGCCCCGTCGCGAGCACCGGCGCCATCGAGATCAGCGGGGCGAAAAACGGATGCATCCGCAGCTTTGCCAGATCGCTGAGCGTCCACCGGATCGCGGCGGCGGCCAGCACCGCCGCTATGTACCGCACCGGGACCACAACCCCGGATGGCAGCAGATAGCCGGCAAAGGCACCCAGCAGCACGGCCCACAGCCCGCCGTAAGGCGACGCCGCCACGGCCGCCACGCCGAACGGCGCGTATTTTCCAAAGACTACGGCGCGTGAGCAGATGAGCCCCGCTGCAAAACACGCCGCCTGCATCGTCAGCTTCTTCGCGGCGGGCGTAGCCAGCAGTTCGCCGAACGACAGCCTTTGCCTCGCAATCGCTTTTTCTTTCATCTTCAGCACCACCAAATTCTTTAAATGATAGGCATTTCCGGGCGAATTGCAGAACCTTTCTTTCTTCTCCCCCGCCTGCGGCGGAAAGAAGCACGTGTATCCATGCAATTGAACAGAGAATTGCCGTAAGCTTGTCCCATAATTATACAATATGTATATCAATACGATTGTCACAACGTGCTGTAATTTTATAGGGAAAAATGGCGGGGAATAAAAAAAACGCTTGCAATTGATTCTTGCGGGGTTTTATGATAAACTAAAAAAAGATTTTTTGCCGGAAGGGGCGGTTTTTATGGAGTATGTTTTTTCAGACAGGGTTTTGATGCTGAAGCCATCTGCGATCCGGGAAATTTTTAAATTTGCCGCCGATCCGGAAGTGATTTCGCTTTCCGCCGGGAATCCGGCGCCGGAGGCTTTTCCGGCCAGGGAGATCGCGGAGATTTCCGCGCGCGTTTTCGCCGAACGGCCGATCGACGCGCTTCAGTACAGCATCACGGAAGGCTACCAGCCGCTCCGGCGCCGGGTGACCGCTTATATGAAGGAGCACCACGGCGTGGGAGGGCCCGGAGACGACATCCTGATCACGTCGGGCGCGCAGCAGGTGATGGACCTTTTCACCAAATCCCTGTGCAACGAAGGGGACGTCATCCTGTGCGAAGCGCCCAGCTTCATCGGCTCCCTGAACACGTTCCGCTCCTACCGGGCAAGGCTGCGCGGAATCCCCATGCAGAGCGACGGCATGGACATTTCGCTTCTGGAGCAGGCGCTGAAGGAGGAGCCGCGCGCGAAATTCATCTACACGATCCCGAATTTCCAGAACCCCTCCGGCATCACGATGAGCTTGGAAAAGCGCCGCGCCCTGTACGGGCTGGCCAAAAAGTACGGCGTTCTGATCCTGGAGGACAATCCCTACGGCGACCTGCGCTTTGCGGGGGAAGAGGTTCCGCCGGTCAAATCCTTCGACGAGGACGGCATCGTGCTGTACGCCGGGACCTTCTCCAAGGTGATCGCCCCGGGCCTGCGCGTCGGCTACGCCATCGGGCCGAAGCCGATCCTTCAGAAGATGATCGTCTGCAAGCAGGGCGAGGATGTCCACACCAACATCTGGTCGCAGATCATCTGCGACGAATATCTGGAGCATTACGACTTCGCCGCCCACCTGAAAGACCTGCGCGCGGTCTACCGCAGGAAATCCGGGGTCCTGCTTGAGCAGCTCCGCCGACACCTGGCACCGGATGTCACCTGGCAGCCAGTGGAGGGCGGCCTGTTCGTCTGGTGCACGCTGCCGGATTCTATCCCGATGCCGGAATTCTGCAGACAGGCGATCGAACGCAAGGTCTGCGTCGTCCCGGGCAACGCTTTTCTGGTCGACGAGACCGAACCTTGCCAGTCCTTCCGTATCAATTTTTCCACCCCCACCGACGAACAGCTCGTGCGCGCGGTGGAAATCCTGGGCGGGCTCGTGCGGGACATGAAGCAGGCCAATCATCATAAATAAGGAGTACCGTTTCAATGGAAACAAAGCCGGAAAAAAAGATTATATTCAGCGCGATCCAGCCCAGCGGGACGATCACACTGGGGAACTATCTGGGCGCGCTGAAAAACTGGATCACGCTGCAGGATGATTACCGCTGCATCTTTGCGCTGGCGGACCTTCACACCATCACCATACGGCAGGACCCCGCGAAGTTCCGCCGCAACACGATCGAGGCTTACGCGCTGTTTCTCGCCTGCGGGATCGACCTTGAAAAAAGCCTGTTTTTCCTGCAGAGCCACGTTCACACCCACGCCGAGCTCGCGTGGATTCTGGACTGCTACACGCAGTTCGGCGAGCTTTCGCGCATGACCCAGTTCAAGGACAAATCGGCGAAGCACGCCGACAACATCAACGCGGGGCTTTTCACCTACCCCAGCCTGATGGCCGCGGACATCCTGCTTTACCAGAGCGACCTCGTCCCGGTGGGCGCCGACCAGAAGCAGCACCTGGAGCTGGCGCGCAACATCGCCGAGCGCTTCAACGGCATTTACAGCCCCACCTTCACCGTTCCCGATGGGTATATCCCGAAAGTGGGCGCGCGCGTCATGAGCCTTCAGGACCCCTCCCGCAAAATGTCGAAATCCGATGAGAACGCCAACGGGTATATCGCAATGCTCGATTCGCCGGATGAGATCCTGCGCAAGTTCAAGCGTGCCGTGACCGACAGCGAAGCCCGCGTCCGCTTCGCCCCGGGCAAGGACGGCGTCAACAACCTGATGGGGATCTATTCGTGCGTCACCGGAAAGACCAGCGAGCAGATCGAGGCCGAATTCGAGGGCAAAGGCTACGGCGATTTCAAGATCCGCGTGGCGGAAGCGGTCATCGAGGAAGTGCGCCCCATTCAGGAACGCTACAACAAGCTGATCGCCGACCGGGGATATCTGGAACAGTGCTATACGGAAAGCGCGCAGAAGGCGCTGGCCCTGTCGAGCCGCACGCTGGAAAGGGTCATGAAGAAGATCGGGTTCCTCCCGAGGCTTTTCCGCTGACCTTTATCATTTGAAAAATCAAAAAGGGCCAAAAAGCCCCCGGCGTCAGGAAAAATTTTTCTGACGCCGGGGGCTTTTTTTCAGATTTGTCCGGAGCTTTCTCAGCCTGGGATTTCTTTTTCGCGGAAGCTCCGAAGCATTTCCCGAAATTCCGGGTCATCCCGCAGAAACGCGAATTTCGGATTCTGCTCCACCGATTCCGCGATCTGCTCCCCGGTGATCGAACAGGGGATCGTATCCTTTTCCGGGGGAAGCCTGTTGAAAATCCACAGGTCGCAGACCTGCGGCGGCTTCTCCCGCTTCCCGTAAAACCGGGCGGCGGCTTCCAGATACCGCTTCAGGTGAAGCAGGGTTTCCTTCTTTTTCTCCATCGCCGCATCAATTCCCGCATAGGCCTGCTCGTTCTGGATCCCGAAAAATTCCTGAATGGAAAAAAGTTCCGTCAGCGCTTCCTGCATCTTTACGAGCTTCAAGGCATCTTCGTTTCTTTTGCGCCTCAGCGCGACGGAGATCAGGGAGCCGAGCGACGACTCGGCCTGCAGCACGCTTTTCAGCAGATTGCGCTGCTGGAGCAGCTCGGCTTCGTCCAGCTTCCCCTGAAGCAGGTAGACTGCGGGAAGAAGGCCCTCGGGATGAGCCTCGCTGCGCGGGATGCCGTTCAGCAGCTTCTCCGCTTCGTCATACCGGTTTTCCCGCATACGGTTCGTCGCGAGCATCTGCCGGGCGCTGTCACGGATGGCGGGTTCATCGCTGCGCATGGCCGTTTCCAGCAGCCGGTCGGAAAGTTCCAGCGCTTCCCGCTGCTCCTCTTCCTCCCCCGTCAGGAAGCACGGGATCACCGTGCCGACCCGCAGGCTGAGCTCCCGGTTTTCGGGATATTTTTCAGCGGTTTTCCGGCAGTGCTCCAAGGCCACGGCGAAATCCCCGTCCGTGAACCGCGCGGCACACTCGTGTTCGAGCCGGTTCATTTCTTCCCGGTCCGGCTCCTCATCCGAAGACAGGAGGGAATCGACCGTCTGCCCGAAGATCCGCGCCAGCGCCGGAAGCAGCGTGATGTCGGGATAGGAGCCGCCGTTCTCCCATTTGCTGACCGCCTTGTCCGTCACACCGAGCCTGTCCGCCACTTCCTGCTGAGTCAGATTCTTCTGCTTTCTCAGAAAAAAGAGATTCTTCCCAAAACAATTCTTTTCCAAACCGTTCTCTCCCTTTTGATTACTGCCGTTATTTTATCACGTCCCGCAAAGCCGCACAAGCCACGCGTTTTCGATTGTCTCAACCGACGGTTGACTTCGTGTGGGGATTCATCGGCCGCTTGCGCTTTCCCTGGTTCTGTACACGCGGCGCGCGCCGGGATACGACGGCGAGAACAGCCGGCGGATCTCGGGCATCTTCCGCATGGCCTCTTTATATCCCGAGTCCACGCATTCTTCGATATGCCGAAACGTCAGAAGCCGCGCATCCCGCGAAAGGACGGGCCGAAGCTGAAGCTTTTCCCCGCGGGAGACGTATTCCCTAAGGCGGTCCTGCATGATGGAAAGGGAATGGGAAGCGACCTCCAGGATATTGACGCCATCCGGCATTTTGTAATCCTGGCTGACATCGACCGCAAGCACGTTCGGCTCGCCCGCCGCGTTCAATAGGGCGACCGGCAGGACATCCGTCACGCCGCCATCCACCAGGCACAGCCCGCCGACCCGTTTCGGGCGGAATACCGCCGGGACGGCGGAGCTGGCGCGCATCGCTTCGCAAAGGCGCAGACCGGTATGCCAGCGCACCCGCTCGACCGGCTTCGTTCCTTCCGCCGAGTTGACGCAGGCCACGGTGATCCCCGTATTCAGGTCGACGCTGGGAATGACCGTGCGCATGTTGAGGTCGCGCATCATTTTTCCGCCCGTCAGCCCACACAGATAGTCTTCCAGCTTATCCCCCATCAGAAGCCCGGACAGAGTGATCTCGTGGCGGACCATGAACTGCGGCAGCGCCCGCATCAGCCCCGTGTAATCCGGGTCGATCAGAAAATATCCTTTTTTGGAAAGCTCCCGCGCGATATCCCGAAGCTCGTGAGCGGAATACCCGGCGGAATAAAGCCCCGCGACGATCCCCCCGGCGCTCGACCCTGCAATTGAATCCGGCACCATGCCGGCCTCCTCCAAAGCAAGCAGAACCCCGATGTGCGCCGCCCCGCGGATTCCGCCACCGGCCAGCGCAAGCCCAAACGACATAACAGCCCCCCTCCTTCCAGGCCTTGTTTGAGAAATAAAAAACGACGGATTTTCGAGATAAAATTGCGCCGAA
>ENA-UOOK01005814-UOOK01005814.1-fermentation-metagenome-genome-assembly--contig:-NODE-5814-length-12195-cov-6.141433_pt1 | contig 12195 bp, 9 predicted proteins | sample MGYA00245777_ERZ724023 | MGnify/ENA primary metagenome ERZ724023 (study PRJEB28704, sample SAMN03018312) | fermentation metagenome | biome: anthropogenic terrestrial biome; feature: soil; material... | reverse complement strand
TTGCAATTATTACTTTATTAGCTCCTACCACCAGGTCCATTGCTCCGCCCATTCCCGGGACCATTTTGCCGGGTATTTTCCAGTTGGCTAAATTCCCTCTTTCGTCAACTTCCATAGCTCCAAGAATTGTGGCGTTTACATGTCCTCCGCGTATAATACCAAACGAAGTTGCACTGTCAAAAAACATGCCGCCGGGTACTATGGACGAAGGTATTCCGCCTGCATTAACAAGCTCCCAATCTTCTTTCCCCTGTTCCGGAGCAGGGCCTAATCCTAAAAATCCGTTTTCAGAATGAAATGTTACATCCATATCCCTCGGAATATGATTTGCCACCATCGTTGGAAGCCCAATGCCCAAATTCACCACATCTCCGTCCTGTAATAACTTAGCTGTTCTTTTTGCTATAATTGTTTTAGCATCCACTATTATCACCTCCGATTATATAATCAACAAATATACCCGAACACATAACGTGTTCCGGATCAATTTCTCCTATTTCAACTATTTTATCAGCCTCTACAATGACAACATCTGCAGCCGTTGCCATTATGGGATTGAAATTTTTCATTGATTTATTAAAGATCATATTCCCTTTTTTATCTGTAATGGATGATTTTATTAACGCAACATCAGCCTTTAAGGGAGTCTCCAGAATATATTCTTTACCGTCTATCAACTTCTTTTCCTTTTCGGCTTCAGCTTCCGTTCCCACTCCTGTAGGTGTGTAGAATCCCCCTAAACCGCTTCCGCCGCACCTTATTTTTTCTGCCAATGTTCCCTGAGGTATCAGTTCAACTTCAGTTTCTCCGGAATTCATTTGATTTGCTGTCTCCGGATTAGTTCCCACATGTGAAGCAATTATTTTTTTAAACTGTTTGTTTACTACCATTTTCCCTACACCTTTATCAGGAAAACCTGTATCGTTACATATTAGCGTTAAATCTTTAACATTTCTTTTTACAAGTATATCTATAATTTTTTCAGGAGTACCATTTGCCAAAAAACCGCCGACCATGATTGTCATTCCATTTTGAATTTTTTCTGCCGCCTCATTAACTGAAATAATTTTATTGATCATAACTTCATCCCTTCTAATTAAAATATTAATACACAGAAAACAAAAATGAGCTGCTAAATTATAATGTTGATATCTATTGAGTATATTTTTGATACAGTCATGATTCCTTTTTTAAATTTCATTACATTCACATTAATGTATTGCAAATATTATGCCAATATAATTAAGGCAGTGTTATTTCAGCAGAATAACACATGTTAGAGATTTATTATATCTAAAACTTTATATTAAAAAATGCAAAAATGCATATATAATTATAATCAATTAATGTCACAAAAATTTTTTTTATAAGTTTCTTGAATATATTAACCGTCAAGGCTGCTTCAATCAACATATTGATGTTAAAATTTTAACATATGCAAAAATGCATATAATAATTAGACCATTACTGCAAAATTGCATATTTTAAATAAGTAATTCCACTGCCTGTCCGGCGATAAAAAAAGAATCTATCACATTACACAATAGATTCTTGCATTATTCTTATATGTCTATTAATACCGGTTTTTATTCACTTATAGCTTTTTCTATTCTTCTTCTTACTTTTTTCTCTCCCATAATTTGCTGCAGCTCCCATACATCCGGCGATGATGCACGGCCTACCACTGCAATTCTTATTACCGAACTGACATCTCCCACATGGCCTTTGTACGTGTCCGGATTTTTCTTGTAGTCCTTAAGCTTAGCCGCATATCCGTTTTCTTCCGAAATAGTTCTTATTTTTTCAAACCAATGGGACTGGTCATCACTATGGTCATAAGTTTTCAGGTACTCTTTAAGGAGTTTTTTAGCTTCGTCATCATCAATATTTTCAGGATAACTGTCGGCAATTTCAAAGTATTCATCGAAAAAATAACTTATGAAATCAAATATTTGCTTGCAATATATAAGATCCTTACGTGGCTTTTTACCGCTTCTTCCTACAGATATAAGTTCTGTTACCTGTTCTTTATTACTTTCTAAAATATCAGCAATTTCATTTTTATATCTTTTTGCCCACTCCAATAAAAATTCATAAATTTCATCTGCAGAAATTTTCAACAGCACATCTTTACTTATATTATTTAATTTTTCCAAGTCAAACAAAGCCCCGGAATTGCTCATTTTTTCCAGTGTGAATTTAAAATCTTCCGCCTGACTGTCCGAATTTTTAATTCTCCACTCTTCATAGTTTGAATTTAAAATCGTAAGCAAGTATTCCCTTACCGCTTTCGGATGATACCCTAAATCCATATAGTATCCCAGACCAAGTTCAGGGTCCTTCCTTTTTGACAGTTTTCTTTTAGAGCCGTTATCCATTTTCATCAGGTGCGCCGTATGGCAGTAAACAGGAGCATCCCACTTTAGCGTCTTAAATATTTCATAATGAATCGGAAGTGTTGAAAGCCATTCTTCTCCTCTTACAACATGAGTTACCCTCATAAAATGATCATCTACAACATGTGCAAAATGATATGTAGGGATTCCGTTGGTTTTTAAAATTACAATATCCTTATAATTCTCATGGATTATAAGCTTGCCCCTTATTGCGTCCTCTATTTCAAAAGTGCCTTCTTCTGTCCCCATTGATTTAAATCTTATTACAAACTCCTCATTATTATTTAAATGAGATTGAACTTTTTCTAAACTCAGGTTTCTGTCTCTTGCCCATTTGCCGTAATACCCGGTATTGATATTTCCTTCGGTCTGCTTTTCCCTTATTTCTTCAAGCTCTTCTTCCGTGCAAAAACAAGGATATGCCCTTCCCTGCTCAACTAAGTATTTTGCAACGCACTGATAGATTTTGCCGCGTCTGCTTTGGTAATAAGGCCCGTAACTGCCTTTTTCACCTTCCAACAAAGCTCCCTCATCAAAATTCAATCCGAAATATTTAAGAGATGAAATAATCGTTTCAACTGCTCCCTCAACCTTGCGTTTTTCATCTGTATCCTCTACACGAAGCATAAACACCCCGTCACTTTGATGTGCCAGCCTTTCATCAACGAATGCCCCGTATAAATTTCCAAGATGAATAAAACCTGTTGGGCTTGGAGCCAATCTTGTAACCTTTGCTCCCGTCGGCAGATTCCTTTTTGGGAAAACATCATTTTCATAATATCCTATAGTTTCTTTAATATCAGGGAACAAAATTTCAGCTAATTTTTTATACTCCATTATCCTTATATGATGCATTTAAAAATATAAACACATCATCTTTCTCCTTCCTTTCTAACTTGCATGAATAAAAAAGACGGTATGTTTAAATTAAACGAACCGCCCCACAATATTCTGATAATAACCCACAGGGAAGTCAAACCCCTGATTCCACCGTATATGTATGACGGCCTATAAAGTTAATGTTAGGGTCGTTAATTTAACTATAAGTATAATATATCGTATCCTTTTATGCAACATTTTTAAGAAATAAAAGTAACAAAAGTACAGTTTAAAGGCGAGATTAATTTTTTTCAATAGGATATTGACAAAACGAAGTAATTATGGTATTTTTATAAAAATCATTAAACACAATAAAAATAAAGCTGAGACAGGAAATAGTAAATACATTGTGTTTTTCAGAGAGTGTACAATTGGTGAAAGTACATAAATATGCTGTATTGAACACATCCTTGAGCTAATCGATGAAACCCTCGGGGAGTAGTTGGATTCGGGAATGCACCCGCTACAGTGCAAAAGTATGATAGTACTTTGTGAGGTTGATGTTGTGAAGCATCAATAAAAAGAGGTGGAACCACGTGAATAAAAACTCCCGTCCTCTAAGGAAACTTAGATGACGGGAGTTTTTTTATATTCTGCCCTTTGATATATTCCGCTACTATGAATTGCCTTATACAAAATTTTATATGAAAATCAGGAGGAAATTATTATGAAAAAGTTTTTTAAAATGTCTTTAATGCTTATGCTTTCGGCATCATTGGTTTTATCAGCAGGCTGTGCAAAGAAATCATCAAATGAAGAAGGAAGCAACAGACTGGAGAAAATAATCAGCAGAGGATATATAGAAGTGGTTACGGAACCATACTTCGCACCCAATGAGTTTATTGACCCTACGAAAAGCGGCAGTGAGCAATATGTCGGCAGCGATATAGAATTTGCAAAGTACATTGCAGATAAATTAGGAGTTGAGTTAAAAATTGTTCCTCTGGAGTTTGGTGCAGTCTTAAGCAGTATTACAGAGGGCAAGTATGATTTAGCTATTTCTGCCCTGGCATACACACCTGCAAGAGAGAAAGCCATGATTTTGTCAAAGAGCTACTATTTTGCAGAAAATGCACCGGGCTACGGTCTGCTCATAAGAGAAGAAAATGCAGATAAAATAAAAAATACATATGACTTAGCAGATAGAACGGTTGCAGTACAAAGCGGATCACTGCAGGAGCTGTTTGCAAATGAGCAAATACCTGAGTATAAGGAGCTGAAGAGAGTTTCCTCCACAACAGACGGTATATTGATGGTACAGGAAAATAAAGCAGATTCATGTGTTGTATCCATACCGATGGCTCAGCTGTACATTGATGCAAACGAAGGATGCGGGCTGTCAATAGTTGAAGATTTTGAATTCACGGTTGATAAAAAATTAAGCGGAGTAAGAGTGGGAATACCATCAGGTGAAAATGAGCTTGCCGAAAAAATTAATGAACTGATAGATGAAGTTGTAAGCTCGGGACAATATGAAAAGTGGCATGAAGAATATACCGAATACGCAAAACAATTAGGATTGTAATTTATTGAAGGGATAAGGTGAAGGTATGATTAAAACAACATTTATGCTATGGAATAAGTACAATTATGTTTATATTGACGGCCTGGTCGGCACACTATGGCTGGCTGCACTGACGGTGTTTGCAGCGACCATACTGGGCACTCTTATAGCAATTATGAAATTATCTAAAATTAAAGTGCTTGATGTAATTACATCTGCATACATAGGTGTGCTCAGAGGTACACCCATACTTTTGCAGCTATACTTCTTCTGGCTGTTGTTGCCTAAAATAGTACCGTTTGATTTAAGTGATACAACATGTATCGTAATAGCTCTTATCGTAAATGCAAGCTCATACGTGGCAGAGGTTATAAGAGCAGGCATACAGGCAGTTGACAAGGGCCAGGTTGAGGCTGCAAGAAGTCTTGGGTTATCAAGTTCAAACACACTGAAGAAGATTATTCTTCCTCAGGCAATTAAAAATATACTTCCTGCATTGGGTAATGAATATATATCAATAGTTAAGCAAACCTCCCTTGCATCTGTATTCTTTGTACAGGAGCTTACGACGTCGTACAGGTCTGTTCAATCAGCAACATTTTTAGCAATACCTTCACTGATAATTGCAGGTATAATTTATCTTATAGTAACAACAGTACTGACCAAAGGTATAAATGTATTCGAAAGGAGGCTTCAGGTCAATGAAAGATAAAGAATTAATAAGAGTTGAAGGCTTAAATAAATCCTTCGGAAATTTAAAGGTACTGAACGACATTACAGAAAGTATATACGACAGAGAAGTTATTTCCATCATAGGACCATCTGGCAGCGGAAAAAGTACATTTTTAAGATGCCTTAATTTGCTGGAAAGACCCACAAGCGGAAAAGTTTATTTTGAGGGAATTGATTTATCTGACAAAAGAGTTAATTTAGATAAGCACAGACAGAAAATCGGAATGGTATTTCAGCTTTTCAATGTTTTTCCGCACCTGAAGGTTATAGACAATATTACCCTGACCCCTATGCTTGAAAAGAAAATGACAAAGGAAGAAGCTGAAAAAAAGGCTGATGAACTTTTGGCAAGGGTGGGGCTGACAGATAAGAGAGACGTCTATCCAACAAAGTTGTCAGGCGGTCAAAAGCAGCGCCTTGCAATTGTCAGAGCTCTGGCCATGGATCCGAAAGTAATGCTGTTTGATGAGCCCACCAGTGCATTGGACCCCGAAATGGTAAAAGAAGTTCTTCAGGTTATCAGGGACCTGGCTTTATCAGGAATGACCATAGTCATAGTAACTCACGAAATGCGTTTTGCCAGGGAAGTAAGCGACAGGGTTATGTTCATGTCCGACGGAGTTATACAGGAACAGGGAACACCTGATGAGATATTTAACAATCCTGAAAATATAAGAACAATAGATTTTTTGAGCAAGGTATTATAGGAGGATTTATGGAAACGTTAAAATTAATAGAAGAAATACTTGAAAAGAAAAAAGATAAAATAATTGATGTCAGCAATAAAATATGGGAGTTTGCGGAGCTTCCATATAATGAATACAAGTCATACGGCCTTCTGACAAAGGCTCTGGAAGATGAAGGCTTTGTAATAAAAAGAAATGTGGCGGATATACCTACTTCCTTTACAGCAAGTTTCGGAAACAGCGGACCGATGTTCGGCTTCTTAGGCGAATACGATGCTCTTGATAAATTGAGCCAGGTGGCAGGATGTTCCCGGAAAAATCCTGTTGAAGAAGGTAAGCCCGGTCACGGATGCGGTCACAATGCCTTGGGTGCAGGCTCTCTTGGAGCCGCATTGGTTATGAAGGAATATTTAACTGCTAATAAACTGAACGGAACTGTTATTTTCTTCGGTTGCCCTGCAGAAGAAGGCGCAGGCTCAAAGCAATTTATGGCAAGAGCAGGAGCATTCGATAATGTGGATTTTGTCTATACGTGGCATCCGTCCACAATTAATCAGGTGCAATCCGTAAGATCCGTTGCAATCATGGGAGCCAATTTTGAATTCAAGGGGTTAGCTTCTCACGCAGGGGGTGCTCCTCACCTGGGCAGAAGTGCTCTCGATGCCACAGAACTCATGAGCGTGGGTGTAAATTATTTAAGAGAACACATGATTGATCAGGCTCGTATACATTATGCTTATGTAGATGCAGGCGGAGTTTCACCCAATGTTGTGCAGGACAGAACCCTGATAAAATATGAGGTTCGCTCTCCCAAGGTATCACAACTCAAGGAATTGTTTGAAAGAGTTGTAAATGTAGCAAAGGGTGCTGCTCTTATGACAGACACAAAGGTAGAATATGAAATAACCATGGCATTCTCCGATTACATACCCAATGCAGCATTAGCAGAGGTTGCCGATGAAGCATTCAGAGAAGTTGGTGCACCTAAATGGGATGAAAAGGACTACAAATTAGCCCAAGAATTTATGCTCAGCTATAATAGTTCAACTATAGAGTCCATAAAAGAATATATAAAAGAAGAATACGGTGAAGAACATCTGAGTGAAATATGGGATAAGCCTCTTGATTCAGAAGTTCATCCATATGAAAACAGCATTAAATACACATCGGGTTCCACAGATGTGGGAGATATATGCTATGCCGTGCCAACCATTAATTTCAATGTTGCAACTGCCTGCATAGGTAATGTGGGACACACATGGCAAATGACGGGACAATCCAGAAGCAGCATTTCATCCAAGGGGATTCTTACAGCCGTAAAGATTATGGCATTATCTGCAGTTAAGACGATGAATAACCCCGAAGCAATAAGAAAAGCCAAGGATATTGTTCTGAAACAGAACGGCGGAGCATACCAGTGCCCCCTGCCGGATAGCGTAAAACCACCAATAGGGAAATATTGAATTTTTTAGTATAATTATCATAAGTTGTGGAGAGCACCCCCTGATTCACAGTTATCTTTTATGGGGATGCTTTTTCTTTCCCCTTTTATGTCATTATACTCGGATTCCTATGGGCATCATTCCCGTCAGTTTTTGGTGTCAAGGCTGCCGGAGCACTCCTCTATAAAAACAACCGAAGTTTATCTGCACGTGCTTGGAGACACCAAAGCAGAATCACTATCGGTTTTGGATAATATTTTTTAAGTTGGCGAATATTTGATTTTTAAACTTTTTAAGTGCTGTAACCCTTGAAAAATAACCCATAGGGGAGTCGAACCCCTGATTCCACCGTGAGAGGGTGGCGTCTTAACCACTTGACCAATGAGTCTTAACAATTGACTTATTAATTATATACTTCTTTTTTTGTTTTGTCCATACCCAATTTTTTCAATTGTAAAATTAAAAATTTGCTTAAGGACCTCAGCGTTTTAATGACTACTACGGTACAGAATATGGAGTACACCATACAGGTACTAAAAGAAAAAACTCCTCATGTTAAAATCATGGTAGGTGGAGCGGTTCTAACTTCCGGCTATGCGGCAAAAATCGGAGCCAATTACTACTCCAAAGACGCCAGAGGAGCGGTAGATATTGCTAAAAATTTTTTTAAAGTCTCTGAATAAAAAAATTAGATTGTATAATAAGAAAGCTGCCACACAAATTTATGCGACAGCTAGGCACAACTTTAGATATTCGACTTGTCTACTTGACAAGGGTCATATTACATACCAAGTGTATTTTACTTTTCTTATATTTCTTTATACAATCATTATTTATTCTCTTCATTTAAACATTTGACGAATTATTTGCAAGTTCCTTCAATTTTATATCCTTAACCATTTCCCTCAGCATCTGAGCCTGACTGCTTAACTCCTCGCTTGCTGCCGCACTTTCTTCTGATGTAGCAGAATTTGTCTGCACCACTGCTGATATCTGATCAATTCCCGAAGAAACCTGTGCCGCTGCAGCTGACTGCTGCTCAGTTGCCTTTGCTATTTCTTCAATCATACTTACCGAAATACCTGACCTCTCCACAATTACATCCAGTGAATCCTTGGTCATAGCTGCAATTTTGGTTCCCTTGTTTACAGATTGAAGTGAACCTTCTATAAGCTCTGTAGTATTTTTTGCTGCTGTGGAGCTTTTTGAAGCAAGATTCTTTACTTCATCCGCAACAACTGCAAATCCCTTTCCGGCTGTACCCGCTCTCGCCGCTTCCACGGCTGCATTAAGCGCAAGAATATTTGTCTGGAAAGCAATATCATCAATGACTTTTATTATTTTTGAGATTTCTTTAAAAGCATCGTTAATTTCAGAAATCGCATCATTCATTTCCATAACATGTCTGCTGCCATCCTTAACTGCCTCTTGTGCTTCCAAAGACGCTTTTTCAGCTTTTTCAGAACTTTTAGAATTTTTAGTTGTACGTTCAGATATTTTACTTATTTCAGCTGCCAGCTCCTCTACTGAGCTTGCCTGCTCTGTCGATCCCTGTGAAAGGGTCTGTGCCGCTGCTGCTACCTGTTCTGAGCCGCTTGCTATCTGCTCCGCACTTTCACTTATCTGTCTCATCTGAATATTATTATGATCAATAAGTTTAGATATTGAATGTTCTATCGGATAAAAATCACCCAGATAATCTATTGTAACTGAAGTCGTCATATCTCCATGCTCAATAGACCCTAAATGATATGAAATATCACCTATAACTTCTTTCAGCATAGTGACAGTTTTCGCAAGGGAATCAAGGAGTACTCCTGTTTCATCGTTGCTCTTAGCCTCAGGAATATCAGAATGCAGATCCCCTTGAGAAAGAGTTTTAAGCCTATCCGCACAAGCTGTAACAGGATATGCGATTTTTTTTGCTACAGAGGTTCCAATAACCACCGCAACAACTATCCCTAAAACCACAAACACTGCCGTGAACAAGATGCTGAAAATTGTATTACCCATATAATTAGATAATTCTGAATTTACTAAAATTCCCCAGCCGTCAGTATCATTAACAGGAGCATATGTTAGAAGCTTTTTATTGCCATTCATTTTATAGCTCCCAAAATTAACCTCCCTATTTAACATCTTTGCTTCAATTTCTGCCAATTTTTTATAATTTTTGTCCGTTGATGCTACATTTTGAACATTTTCTCTGTTCAGTACCCTATCATATTCCTTATGAGCCACTGTATTTCCGTCTTTGTCAATTATAAAAGCTAAACCGCCTTCACCTATTTCTATGCCCGAAACATATTCAGACAGTACAATGCCATCAACTTTGATTACTACGGCTCCTACTACATGTGAATTATACTCACCGTTTTCCCATAAAGGAGCGGATATTATAAAATACATTTCACCGTTATCTTTGTAAATGGGGTTTGACAAAAAATCCTTACCTGAAACAGCAGCTTTAAAATAATCCTCAGCTGAAACATCAACACCTTTTTTGCTTTTGGTAGTAGTCCCTTTTCCTGTTTTATCAACCATATATGCATCAAGATAACCATTTTGATCTATTTTCTGCTGAAAAATCCTTTCCTTCTCCTGAGGGCTGACTTCTGTATCAGCTAATTGTTTCATTTGTCCCAAATCAACAGCTGAGTTCTGAAGCTCAATAAGCATATTGGCCACTGAACCAGATACCACATCTGCAACACCGGTCAATGTTTTTTCCAAAGTATCTACTGCAGTTTCATAATTCAGATAAGATGTAACACAACCTAATATTACTAAAAAAACAGATACTATGGATATAATGCTGAATAATATCTTATCTTTTATATTTTTTACTTTCACTGTACTCTTTGTACCCCTTATACTTCTTATTTTGTTTCCTATATCTTGTTTTTGGATAAATTTCATTCTATCGTCCTCTAGTAAATAATTTTACATCAACAATTTTAAAGTTTCTTCACTTAAAAAAGTGCAGCCAAAGCTGCACCTTTGTTGAATTAGGCATATAATTACTGTAATAACTGTAATACACCTTGTGGCTGCATATTAGCCTGAGCCAGCATAGCTTGAGCAGCCTGAGTAAGAATGTTGTTCTTAGTATATGTCATCATCTCTTTAGCCATGTCAACGTCTCTGATACGAGATTCAGCAGCTGTCAAGTTTTCTGAAGTTACGTTCAAGTTGTTGATAGTGTGTTCAAGTCTGTTCTGAACAGCACCCATGTTAGCACGTTCATCTGAAACTAATTTGATAGCTGCATCAATTGTACTAATTGATGTACTAGCTTTAGTTCTGTCTGCCAATGAAACATCACTTACTCCTATTGAACCAGCACTCATATTAGCAAACGTTACAGTTAATTCCTGCTCTATATTTGCTCCTATTTGAAGAGTAAATTCTCCATTAGTGGTTGCTCCGCCTTCTCCATTAAGCAATTTTTGTGTGTTAAATTCTGTATCTTTTGATATTCTGTCGATTTCATTAATAAGCGCCTTGTTTTCTTTCTCAAGTTCGCTTCTGTCTACAGTAGTATTAGTATCACTTGCAGCTTGAACAGCAAGCTCTCTCATTCTCTGTAAAATAGCATGTGTTTCATTTAATCCGCCTTCTGCCGTCTGAATCATTGATATTCCATCATCGGCATTTTTAGCAGCCATGTCAAGACCTCTTATCTGGCTTCTCATTTTTTCAGAAATGGCCAATCCTGCAGCATCATCACCTGCTCTGTTGATTCTGTAGCCTGATGATAATTTTTCTATGTTCTTTCCTGTGTTGTTGTTATTCATTCCTAATTGTCTCAAGGAATTTAATGCGTTAACGTTGTGTTGAATTCTCATTTTTTACCTCCGTGTAATTTATCGGGATCCTTCCCTTAATTTTTTAGAATATATTTCCGGCACCGGGCCCTGATGTCGGAAATATTTCCTTACAAAACATATATCGAATCATTAATAAAAAAGTTTAGACTTTTTTATTATTTTTTAAAAGTTATTTTTCTAAAGCTTTTAGCTCATCCTGTGTCAAAAGATTCCTATAAAGTTCTGCAAGCTTTTCACTGTTGTTCTGTTCACTTGCCTTCAATAAATAAAGCTTGTCTTTAAATGTTCCATAGTCGTAAATCTTTTTAAAAAACTCAAAAATACTTTCTTCCTTTTCTTCAGCCAAAAAAGTATTTATCAATGCTCTGAGAATCTGGTAATTATACTTGTTTACTTTAAGAACAGCGGCGCAAAGCTCAACAACCCGCAATTTATTATCCACTAAAATATATGCCTGAATGAGGGCGGTATATACGTCCTCTATATTTGCAACAGTGTTGCTTTCAACAATCATATTGTAGTTCTCACAAAGTTCAATACATTTTTCCAGGTACATTATCGCTTCATCAGCTTCATTTTCTTTCAATAAAGCAAGTCCCATTATATAGTAATAATCCGGATATTCTGGATGCTCTGTAATTGCCTTACAAAATTCTTTTTTAACATCTGATGCAGGTGCTGACATACTGTGCATACTGCGCAATATATTTCGATAAATAAGTGGAT
>ENA-UOOK01005813-UOOK01005813.1-fermentation-metagenome-genome-assembly--contig:-NODE-5813-length-12197-cov-3.986411_pt1 | contig 12197 bp, 8 predicted proteins | sample MGYA00245777_ERZ724023 | MGnify/ENA primary metagenome ERZ724023 (study PRJEB28704, sample SAMN03018312) | fermentation metagenome | biome: anthropogenic terrestrial biome; feature: soil; material... | reverse complement strand
CCTGACCGAGGAGGAGTTCCAGCAGGAGAAGCAGAAGATCCTTGCGCAGTAGGGCCGCAGGATTCACTTTTTTTTCGGGCCCCCGAACCGGCCGGCACAACGCAAGGAGCCATCTACCGGTGGAATTCAGGCCACGCAGCGACTGCGTGACCTCCTCATCCCGTCGATGGCAAGGAGTATTCGCTTATCCGCTACGTCCTTCACCGTGGTGACTTCTCCACTACCTGGACGGCGAACAGCGACTCGTTCTCCGGCCGGGAGACGTTCTCCGGCATACCGCTGCCGGGATTGACGGTCTCGATAGACTGGAGGATGTAGATCTCCCTCTGCATCTGGTTGTTTGCGCCTGTCAACCCCGCGTTCTTGATCAGCACGATGCCGCTTTCCCTGTCGACGACGTACCGGACATCGAAACTGCTGCCGAGGTTTGCGTAGTAGTACACCTGTGCATTCCATTCCGTGCCGGCAACCTCCAGCGGCCCTTCGAGGACCATGAACTCCGGGCTGAAGGCGGGATTCTCAAGATCGACCCAGAAGGGTACCGTCCCCATGCCGGGATCGCCCGGCTGGTAGGACCACGAACCGGTATACAGGGTACCTCCGTCGATTCCGCTGACCACCACCGTGTCGCCGGAGTAGCCGCCCGCGCCGTCCCACCCGGTGATCGTGTCGCTCAGGTAGCCGAAGACCCCTGTCCCCTCGTGGTGCACCCACCGCTCCATCGGGTCGTCGGAGTCGATGGCGTAGTACGGGGTCAGTGCGGCCTGGTACGTCACCGTCGTTCCGGGCTGCACCCAGGCGGGCGGGGAGAGGGCGGCGGCCTGGCACACAAGCAGCAGCAGGCAGCAGCCTGCCAGCAATCCTGCCGATATTCTCATTGGCTTGACCTCGGCGGGGCTATAAGCATCCGGGCATATCAAGGTATCACGGACCACCGGCGGCCATCGACGTATCACTCAGTCCGTTCTCACCCATGCTCTCCACCCCCTTCCCCTGCATTCCTCCGTGTGCCGGGACAGGTGAGGCCGGCGCAATCACTCATATATACCCCCTCCATCCATCACGCCGCGGCGTGAGATCATCGATACCGCGGCGTCTCACCCTTGCAGGCAGTCCGTCTCGCTCGAGAACGGTCACCGGGATGTGCGCGTACCCGGGCAAGCGAGGTTCCTCACTCCCCTGCCGCTGAAAGACCACCCGCGGGACCGTGACCGCATGCAACGGGCTCTCCCGTCTCTCAAGACGGAGAGCCGGCAAGAGTCGAAGAAGGTGAGATCGATGAGAGATACGTTTTCCAGGGCGATGACCGCTGCTATCGTCGTCATCGCCGTCATTTGTGCCACGGGGCTCGTTTCGGCACAGATCATCAGCCCCGTGCAGCCGGATCGACCGATAGTAGTCGCACCCCCGGATACGCCGACACCGACACCAACGCCCGTCCGACCGCCGGTGGTCGGACCCCTGGACCCGATTGTCCAGCCGCCGATCATTTCAACGGCCACGCCAACGACCCCAACAATCACGCCGACAGGTACGATACCGGAACTGCCAACCGTCCCGACGACCCCGACAGGTACGCTACCGGAACCACCGGCCGCCCCGACGACCATGATGCCCACACCGATACCGACAGGTACGTCGCCGCCGGCAGTCACGCCTCTGCAGCCGCCGGCGGTGCAGCCCACCCGCACCCCGCAGGGCGCCCCGGGAGGTGTTGTCGGGACGCAGGTCTCAAGCGGCCCGGGGGATAAACTCTTCCCGGCGATATCCGGGAACAACATCGTCTGGTACGACAACGATTCAGCCTCAATCCAGCTCTACGAGATCGCATCGGGGAACCTATCGACCATATCCACTGCAGCATCGACTCCTCTCGGCCTGTCGCATGAACTGGCAATTGCCGGGAATAATGTCGTCTGGACGGGAGAAGACCAGCAGGCGAAAGGGGATATCGTCTTCCTCTACGATATCGCGTCAGGCAGGCTGCAGCCGGTGACGAACGGCTCGGGAGTCCCGGGGTACCCGGGCGTCTCGCAGGACTTCGTCGTCTGGATAGATGGGGACGAACTGGGCGATCTCTACTTCTACGAGATTGCGAGCGGGAATGTCACGCAGGTGACGGATGATCCGTACGAGCAGATCCTGGCCGACGCCGGTGGAGACACGATCGCCTGGGCGGATAACGAGACCGAGGGAGGAGACCTCGATATCGCGGTGGCCTCCCGGAATGCGTCGGGGGTGATGCTGCTCGGGGATGCAGGCGAGGACAGTTATCCCGATGTATCGAGTGACGGCAACCGCATCGCCTGGATCAACGCCGACGAGAACCGGACCGCCGTCTACCTCTATGACATCTCGACCGAGAACGCAACGCTGGTGACCGGTGAATCCGCACAACCCGATGCGGTCGCGGTCGACGGGGACCAGGTGGTCTACTCGGACTGGCGGAACGGCAACCTGGACATCTACCTCTACAACATCAGCACCGGCATGGAGACCCCGGTCGTAGAGGACCCGTATGCCCAGTCGCTCCCGGATATCTCCGATGGGGTGGTCGTCTGGATGGGCAACAACACCGGCCAGTGGGAGATCTCTATGTGGGAGGTGCCGGGAGGGTCGGCACTGTGACCGGGCCAGACCATGCCAGTAGAGACCGTGCCGGTCCAGTTTACGCCGGCCCGGACCTCTCCGCCGGGGCCGGGCAGCGGCCTCGCCATAACGGGCGCTGATATCGCCGGCCTCCAGTGGCAGGAGAACCCGTCGCTGCCCGGGTGGTCGACGGCCGTGGACCCGGCCCGACAACCCCGGCATTGCCCTGATCCAGACCGCTGATGGCACGTGGTACGGCTACATCATAAGCACCGGGTACCTGGTCGAGGTAAGCATGACCCCCGGTGCCGGGATGCCGTGAACCGGCGAACATGAAGGGGAGTCTGTTGCACAGCGGATTAGCATCTCGCCGGCGGAAGATACTCACACTTTTGGGGATGAACCGGCAGAGAATACCTCGCATCTGAAGAGCGGCGTCAGGTACGTGAAGCCGTTTCGCTATCTCAGAACCGCGCCGGGGTACGCGAACGACCCCCGCTCACTGCCCCGCGGGGGTAAAAATGTGGTGAGGAGTTGCCATCATCCATAACTGAAACTGTCCGGGTCGAATGTGTTCTGGTACCACTCAACAAAGTCATCAATCTGGGCACCCTGCTGGTTTACTCTCTGTCGATATCCCTGGAGATGCTGGTCATCCATGTACTCCGATCCGCGTATCACCGTCAGTATCGGCATCTCACCCTGGTATTGGGGTATCACCACAACGTACAGTTCCACGTAATCACGCGCCTGTACGGTGTATCCCCAATCAGTCACTCCCGTAGCGCTCAGATCCAGGAGATAGTTAAACCCGGATCCCATCATGTAATTTGTATATCCTGCTACATCCGTCGTATAGATGTTTACTGGACTGGACGAACTTACCGCGACATACAGTTCGTCGCCCGGCATCAGGAATATCGGCGGAGGCAAGGTACCGTATGCGAACTGACCGTTGTATATTTGTGTGACATATGTGTGTGGATTTACGAACGGAGAGGTTTGAAGTTGCTGCGGTTGCCCGATCGGCTGATATGCCATAGTGCCGGCAACCAGGCTGGCCAGGAGAAGCGAAACTCCAAGCACATGCATTCCTTTCATCCAGACACCCCACGGAGGTCTTCCCTGCGGTCCACTCTTTGCCGCACGGTGCAACTGCAAGTCCCGGGCACATACAAGAAGGTTACGGTTTTGGATCATCTCCAACAGGCTCTTTTCAAACAGACGCCGTTGGAACCCTTTGAGCAACGTGGCATCGCGGGATACAAGACGATCTGACACGCCCTCCCATGGGTCCGGGCGATGTAAGTGAAGAGCGGGTCTCAGGTCATGATCTCACGTGAGGTGAGAAGAGGGGCGGCGAAGAACCGGGCTACCGCCTCCTGCAGCCGCCGGATCTGGATCTGCGGCGCGGTGTCCTCGGCGAAGTGGAGGATGCCTTCTTTCCCGCGGATGAACTCGGTGACCAGCCGCGTCTTGCCGATCCGGCGCCGCCCGTAGAGGATGATCAGCCGCCCGCCGTCTTTTTGCCACTCCTCGTCGAGAAGGGCACGTTCGGTCTCGCGGTCGACAAACTCCCTAATCATGATTAGTACTAATCTGGATTAGTATTAAGGGCTTCGTTGCCGGGCCCGGGATCGGGGATGGTGCAACAGGGGCGCCTTGAAGCGCCGCAAATCACGTGCCCCAGCCCTTCACTTTGGGGACAACCGGGCACTCCATCTTCACTCTGATTATCTTGTTCAGAGTCTCCCTCAACACGCGCCTGGCGTCGGCGATGCTCGATAGTGTCGGATACCGCTCCAGGCTGATCGTTCGGCTCCGATCGTTTGCTGACAACAGATTTCAATCGGGGCATCACCTCCATCAGCTGCCATCGACGTTCATCCTCAATAACCGCAAACTGCAACTCATCATGCTGAATACGCCTCTGTTCAAGCTCAATGAGATCACTTACCTCCTTAAATACAAAATCGGCCTCATCAAAATCATCGGGTTCATCGACAAATTCACCGAGATCGGGAAATTCACTGCACTCCATGGCCGATTTGAGATCAGCGATCTCATCCTTCAGCGCATCTATCTCGTTCTGGATGGTCTCGTCCCAGACTTCCGGTGCTACTGGTTCCTGCCTTTGTGTATCGAGCAGCAGGTCCTGAAGGAATCGAATCCTCTGGCGTAGCTCGTCAACCTGAATGGCAACGTCAGGATCTATATAACTCTCGTCCAGGCACTCATCATCGCAACATAATTCCCTGTCCCACAGATCCACGTATAACTCCCAATCTTGTTCCAGCTTCTGTGGAATACACCATTTGGCAACGCCAGGGTCACAAGCGGGCATAGAAAACTCTTCAAACTGCTCGAATGCCTGTAACAATTGCTGCTCTTCATACAGGTCGAACGGTTCCGGCTCACAGAAGTCTGGACCGATGATCGGGACATCCGCCTCCTGTATCGCCCGGCTTATGTCAGGCTCCCTAGAGGGCATCAGCCTTCGGGTGTGGTTGATGATGGCATCTTCTACCTCACCGCAGACCTCCGGTGCCACATGTTCCCGCTTGAGGTTCCTGAAACCCTCAGCGAGATCCCTGACTCCTTCCTCCGGGGTGGCACCGGCAGCCCGGCAGAATCCCGCCAGGATCAGGAGGCCAGGATGGGACGGATACTCTTCAAGCTGCCGCCGGCAGGCACCGAGGAGTTGGGTGAGATCGTCCATCCCCTGCACCTGGGCGAGTACCTCCAGCCAGAGACGGTGATCATCACTTCGTGATATCTGCTTGACCGGTTTGGTGAATGCCGAGGCTTCGAGGTACTCGAGGAGCGCCTTGCGGAACATTTTCGGGCCCTGCTCCGCTCCATCCCGTGCTGCCTGGAGCATGTGCAGGATGGCACGCCGCCGTCGCTTCTCGATCGTCTCATACATGTATTCGATCAGGATACATCCGCAGTCGTACGCGGTTTCTTCATACGAATGCTGCATTTGGCGATCTTTGAACAGGATGCGAAGTTCCGCCTCGGTCATGTGCTCGCCAAGGTACTCGACAAGGTGAGAGTATATGTCAGTGGCATCGATGCGCTTGAGGTCGATGCGGAATCGCTTCCCGGTATAATCATAGGCATAGTCCGCAATTGCCCCGGTGAGGTAACAGCGGTGGAGCGCCATCTCGAGCGTCTGTTTGAGATCTGTAGCAGACGCTTTCGCAGGGTCGCCGGTTGTGGCATAACGGGGCGGGAAATCCAAGATGGAGTAATCAAAGCGTTTCGTTTCACCTGAATCCGGCATCCGGGGCACGAGGATATTGTAAACGGTATAGTAGAGCGCCCTGCTCTCATACCATGCCCCTCGAAAGGTCTGCCGGAGAAACCAGAGGCTTCGCACGGCATCTTCCCGCTGACCAAGAGCGTAATCCGACCGGAGAGTGAGTGCATCGTGCGGTGTTATTTCGGGATCCAATAACCGATCTGCGGCTTCTGGCTCTTCATCCGCGAACACTATGACACACTGGGACGGTGCTTGATCCCTGCCGGCACGCCCGGCCTGCTGGTAGAAGTCCTCGAGCGACTTTGGGAGCATGGCGTGGACGGTGAACCGGATGTTCGGTTTGTCGATCCCCATCCCGAAGCTGTTGGTGCAGACCAGGTGGGAGATCTGGTCGTTCTTGAATTGGAGTTGCAGTGCTGCCTTTTCCTGCTCCCATTCCATTGTACTGATACCGGCGGGTGTTCTTCCGAAGTACATCGGAACGTCAAGGCCAATTCTCGTTCTTAACTCCCCTGCTATCTGCGTAACACCCACATCTCCTTCTGCAAAGTTCGAGAAGATGAGACCGCTAGGAGTGCCGCCGGCAGCGAGTGATGGATCATTGATGAGACGCCGTACTATCTGGGTGATCTTCGTAAGACGATCCGCCTCCGATACCCGGTGAACCTCGAAGATAAGCTCTGCACGGTCAAACGTCGACGGTTCAATGACTGCCTCTGGCTCGTAAATTTTGAGAATATGCTTGATATCGACGAGGACATTCTGCGAGGCGGTGCCAGTCAGGGCGATGAAGGTTGGTTTCCTAACGGCATACTCGCCCATCCGCCGCCAGACGTTCATGTAGGCGAGCCGGAAGTCGTGCCCCCACTCGCTGACGCAGTGCGCCTCGTCGACAACGCAGTAATTTATGTTGCCCATCTGGCGGTTGACCAGATCGATGAACTCCGGTATCTGGAGCCGTTCGGGTGCGTTGAAGACAAAGAGGAACTCACCTCGTTCTATCTTCTCGTATCCACGCTGCCGGATCTCGGCATCTTTCGTATCGGCGTCCCCGACACCACTCATGAAAGCATGGCAACGATGGATCCCCATCGCCTCAAGGCTGCTTTTCTGGTCGATCATCAGCGACCGGAGTGGGTCGACGATGAAACAGAACCCCGGCTGGAGGAGCGAAGGCAGCTGGTAGCAGAGCGATTTGCCGGCGGCGGTGGGCAGGAGGCCGATGACTGGGCGGAGCGAGAGTGTTCGTTCGATGATCTCCTGCTGTTTAGGTCTGAACGCCACTTTCCGAAAGACGTTCCGGAGCAGATGCTTGAGGCTCGCACGCATTGCTTCGGCGCCCACGTTGTCGATCGCGACCGCGTGGGGCGAGGCCGAGAGGAACGGCTCGACGTACTCCGACCATACCTGCCGTGGCGCCAGAACGATGCCGTCCCGGGCAGCGAGTGCATCCCATACCACTGCTGACGGATACCCATAGTAGATCAGGTCTGTAGTCTGGTGGACGTCGGAGACGAGCGTCACCGTAACCATCTCTCCGGGAGTGTGGAGTGCGGTAACTGCGTTCACGGTCTTCCGTACCGCGGCCACGACCGGTTCGAGAGGGAGGTTCTGCGGATTGCCGATCCGGATGGAGCTTTTTCCGGTGGTGTAGACGACCTGTGCCACAGCCGCGGTGATCTGCGCCTCGGCGACGGGGAGCATGACGAGATTGCAGAGTGCTGCCTGTGCCTGTGCCTCCATGTGACGTAGCGTTTCGGCCGCTGTGAGCATTTCAGGTGGTATGGCTCTGGAGATCTCTGCGACGATCTGCTGGAGTTTCTCCTGCCACCCAGCCCTGTTTCCAAGAGGAAACCGAAAGACTGTCCATCCCGCACCATTGAGGTCACGGTCCCGTTTCCGATCCTTCGACATCTGCGCATAGGTGTGGCTCCTGTCGTCGATCTCGATGACGAGTTTGAGCCATCCCTCGTAATAGTCAGGCACCTCCAGTGCGAAGTCCACCCGTTCGTCGTGGTGATCCTGAACCCCCATCGAGTCTATGAGGCGCTGCGGCAGGAAGAGGAGTCCAAGGCGTGGATCAGGGAGTTCACCAATGAGTGTGTCGAAGAAGTTTTGTTCGGACTCGGTGCAGAGCGACCGGTAGCGTTGCAGGAGTGCGTTGACTTCATCCTCAGCAAGGAGCAGTTCAGGGATGCAGCAGGCCTGCAGCAGCGTGGCGAGATTGTCTCTGCGCGGTGTGCACCGGAATACGAATGCACCCGAACCCTCCTCTTCAGTAAAATCGAGCAGTTCTGCTGCTTCTGCTTCTTTGAGGACGTATCGCTCGACTTGGAGACTGCAGGGTGCGGGGATCCCGCGCTGGGCTATCTTTCCGAGAACCGAGCCGAAGGTCTCGTGCTTCACTGACCCTAAACATTTCGGCTTTTGGAGCGTGAACCCGCTCCGATAGTGTGCGTATTGCCGTACTTCAGGCGAGGCGAATGCCGGTGGCTCGGCGAGCAACCGGGTCACACTCTCGGCCATGTATGCTGCGGCTGAGTATGATCCGAGCCATGGGCATCCTTTTTGCTGCATCTCAGTGTCTCTCCGAAGTCCGTTTATCCGTATGTGACCTTTCCGGGTTGGAAGAGAAAAGGCCTCTGATTTAGCATCGCTCTGGGAACGTTGTGGAGAGCAGGGTGTCGTGCAGAAACCTCATCTCGGCGGCGGTATCGACGCAAGAGAGCGGGTATTGGTCATTACCCAAATCCTACTCTGCCTTGCGACCTCAAACGTGCTGCTTCCTAGTTTTAATCGCGTTCAGGAAATGATCCACTTCCTGTTTCGAGGTGAAGTACCCCTCGAAATACCACTCGGCTGGATTATCTACGTACCCGTTGCGTGCTTTATCCCCGACATTCCAGGGCAGCATTTCGAGAATATCCTCTTTGGAGGTGCCCTGACCAAGGGACGCAGCGAGGACGTTATAGTACACTCGGAACTTGACACGGTCCTTGTTGCTTCCCTTTCTGTAGAGGTAGAAGACATCTACCTTAGAGTAGCCGAGCGTGTTTTGAGCGTAGTAACTCACGAACGACTTCGGCACATCGGGTTCGGGGAAGAGTTGATTGAGGACATCGGTGAGTGGCTTAACATAGTGGCTGAGGCCAATCTCGTTCGCCCACTTTATGTAATCTTCGAGTGACGCCATAGGGAGAGCCTGTGGGGCGGGTGATCTGTTCTGTGCTTTCGGATTGTCTAATACATTCTGGAACCCTCGAGCCGTCTGGGACTCAAGCGGCATCCCGGCTGTTCTCTCTGCTCCTTTGAGCAACTCTGCCCACTGTTCATCGAGTTTCTGGCGCAGCGGAGGAATCGTCTCTGCAAGTTCGCGGTGTTCCTCAAAGAACCGGACATCGCATCCCTCCTTGAAGTGGTGCCAGTAGGAGCCGATCAGGATGTGCAGGTATGGGCTCAGAATCCCGGTCATCATCTGGTCGGCGGGCTGCCCGCTGTCCCACCCGGTGAACGAGGCGAGCGCGGACGTCACCCGCGGCAGAAGCCAATCCGGCTCTTTTCGGATAAAGACCGGCCCCGATTCAAAGGCACACATGGAGTACCGGTCCCATTTCATCACCGTATGGATTTTTTCCTGCGTCGCCCGCGAGCGGATGTCGGCAAGGGCTGATGACGCCACCCCGAGCCACTCTTCCCGGCGAGCCATGAATGCACGGTAGGGCAGCGGTGCGAGGTGGTCGACTGGCCCCTCGGGTTGATCTCCGTCGGGAGCGATCCTTGAGAGGTCGAGGCCCAGCCGGAGGGCGTGGGTGACGAGTTCCCGGAGATTGGAGCCGCCGATTGCCTTTCCAGCGCCCGCTGCATCGAGAAGCACTTTGAGGTCCCGATACCCCCAGTCATTCTCATGCTCCTCGGTGTCGGTGATGAGCTCGTGTATCACTGTCTTGACCAGCATGTACTCGCAGAAGAGGCGGAGCCAGCCGTCGGTCTGCATCTCCCTTCGGTAGAGATCCCTATCAACTGCAGAGAGCTCCTGAACATCAGGGATTGCATCGGGTTCAATCCCCGAGAGCAGCGGACCTAGTGTGATAGATCCCTTTTCCCCTCCGACGTATTTCGGCGTATTCACGTATGCCTGAAACGGCGTACCATTGCTCGATGTGAGGCGAACCTGCTCGATGGGCTCGGCGGAGCGCGAGAAGAACGGTGCATTCCTCTTGACAGGGCGGGCAAAGCAGCCCTCAAGGTAGCGGAGTTTCACGGCGTTGGTGAGGTACTCAAACCGGAGGAGAGCCTCCGGCACTGGGACCTCGTTTCTCTTAACTCTGGAGATGTCCACATAATGTTCTCCCGGTTTACCAGGACTCTGTGGAGCAGTCGGGCTGCTTGTTGCGCCCGGTACTTCACGAGACACCGCAACCGCCGGGTCTCTCTCCTGGTTCTGTACTGTTAAATCACCTGGTTCAGGTAGTGTTGAATACATTCTCTTCTCCTCCAGAAGTTCCCGAAACCGTGCCACGTCCGCCGGATTGTCAGGATCAAACTCGCACCAGACCCTCTCGCGTGCATACAGTCGCAGGGTCGGCAGGAACCCCTTGCTCGCCGGCAGGAAATCGCGGAGCGTGTCGTACCAGGCGCGCTGCTCGTCCCGGTCCAAGGGGCGGTTATCATGCCTGTCAAGATCCAAACAGAGTTTTTTCCACCGCGAGATCGAGTATCCGACCTGCACCGCGGCGGGATAGTTCTCCAGCGCAATCAGCCGCGGCTCCGTGAAGTGCTGCGACTCGTCGAACTCGACGACGAACCCCGGGTCGGGGATAAAGAAGTCGGCATCCACGTAGTCCGCCCGCACAAACTTCTCAAAACCCCGGTGCTGCTGGAGCGACCGGTAGATCCCTTCGAGAGCCGGGTAGACCGGCGTATCCGCATAGCCGCCCGGGCGGGTCGCAAGGGTTATCCGGCGGTTCGGAACGACCGAACCGTAGAGTTTCTCAAGCATCGCCCGTACCGTTTCCTTGCACTTCCTGCACCGCTCGTTATGGGCCATCAGACCACTCCCGTGACTGAGTCTTCCCGCTGCTCCCTCATCCGGGTTTCGCTTTTGCACGGCCCCCGCACAACCGCTGAGGCGTAGGAGAAGAGCGCCATCTCCACGTCCGCCGCGACCCAGATGCCGTGGCTCCGGAGACCCGCACGCACGAACCCCGCCGGGTGCGGGCAGCAGACCTCCTCACGGTTGAGCCGGCAGGCAATCGCCTGCAGGGTTTCGGTCCAGGTCCCGTACTCCCCGGGCCATGCCGGCTGCGCGGCGAGGATCGCCCACCGGCCACCGAACGGTGAGGCAGTCAGGTCGAGCAGGGGATACCGCTGCTTCTCCGGGTCACCGCAGCCGAAGACACGCACCAGCCGCGTGTCGATCGCCCCGAAGACCTGCGGGACGGCGAACCGGAGCAGTTTGCTCGTATATGTCGGCCCGAACCCCCGGATCTGCCGCTCGACAACCCGGATGGTGTTCTCGGGTTCGCGCACCAGCCAGTATGCCGGGGCGTCACCGACATAAAGGGTGACGGAGAGCCGGTCGGCGCAGTGGATCCGATCCCGGTCCGGGATACCGCCCCAGCGGGCGACCTTCTGCACGTGGTCGAGCCCTAATACCTGGCCTCTGGCGGCGGCCGTCACCTCCTGCTCAAGCCGGAGGATATCGGGGAACCCCTTTGCCCAGGTGTCGTTCTTCCACGCGTACCCCCGGTAGAGGGCCGGGAAGTCGAGGTCGCCAGGCAGCCGGTCGACCTGTTCTCGCTGGTGCTTCTCCATCTGCCTCACCTCAACCCCGGGGATGCGCCCTGCTCGACCCTGCCGATCTTCTCTACCCTGCGGGGAAATTTCAGGCAGTAGTCGACCGCCGGCGGCCGCAACAGCCGGTCGTCGATCTTCTCTCCCAGGTAGCCTTTGACATATTCATCGACCGTGGCCACGAACCGGACGATATCGCCGCGGCAGAACTCCCCGGCCGCGTCGAACCCGGCGGTGTAGTTGATCCAGATATGGTCGGCAAGCAGCCGGCCGGAGAGATCGCGGACGTGCCTGAGCAGGATGGACTTTCCGCAGCATCCGTTGCCCCTGTAGGTTCCGTACTGCCAGAAGACGGCGGTCAGTGTGACCCGCCGCCCGGCAAGTCCCTGAAGGTTGGTTCTCATAGTTTGATACCTCCTATAGGGGATGCGCCGGACCGAAACATTAACAACTTCACGTGTATTCAGTGAATATTGTGATGAGCATGACCAACGAGAACGACCGGGGGCTGCCGGGGGGCCTGCGCGACTTCGTCCACATCATCCCCCTC
>ENA-UOOK01005812-UOOK01005812.1-fermentation-metagenome-genome-assembly--contig:-NODE-5812-length-12198-cov-5.308161_pt1 | contig 12198 bp, 8 predicted proteins | sample MGYA00245777_ERZ724023 | MGnify/ENA primary metagenome ERZ724023 (study PRJEB28704, sample SAMN03018312) | fermentation metagenome | biome: anthropogenic terrestrial biome; feature: soil; material... | reverse complement strand
GATAGCAGCATAAAAAATTAAAAAAGGAGCTGTCCTTTTGGAACAGCCCCTTTTTCTCTAGATGTATTCAAGTCATAATTTATTTAATTAATTTTGTCACTAAATGCATTATTTCATAAATCTATTATTAATTAAATACTATGTTGTCGTTAAATTCTAAGTTTGTTTCCATCTTGATTCTATTGATCTCATTATCATATTCTTCAACTTGTTTCTCGCAGGATTATCCTTTCAGAAATCAAAATCTTCCTTTAAAAGACAGGGTAAATGATCTGATAGAAAGAATGACGATAGAGGAAAAAGTATCACAACTAATGAATAATACTCCTGGGATAGAAAGACTTGGAATACCTCCATATAATTGGTGGAACGAAGCTTTGCATGGTGTGGCAAGAGCGGGACGAGCAACTGTTTTCCCACAAGCTATTGGACTAGCCGCTACTTTTGATAGTCAAGCAATCTATGAAACTTTTACAATAATATCGGATGAAGCAAGAGCAAAATATAATGAAGCGCAGTCTAAATTGAATTATAATCAATATTATGGACTGACTTTCTGGACTCCAAATATCAATATATTTCGAGATCCAAGATGGGGCAGAGGCATGGAAACTTATGGCGAAGATCCATATTTAACTGGTGAATTAGGAACAGCTGCTGTGAAAGGTTTACAAGGTAACAATCCTTACTATTTTAAAACGCATGCTTGTGCTAAACATTTTGCTGTTCATAGTGGACCGGAATGGGGACGACACGAGTTTGATGCTTACGTTTCATCTCGAGATTTATGGGAAACATATTTACCAGCTTTTGAAAAACTTGTCAAGGATGCAAATGTTCAAGAGGTTATGTGTGCTTATAACAGACTGGATGGAGAACCTTGTTGTGGCAATAAAACTTTATTAAATGATATTCTGAGAAATGAATGGGGATATAAAGGAATGATTGTCTCTGACTGTGGGGCTATCAGTGATTTTTGGGTAAAAGATTCTGTAACTAAACGACATGAAACTCATTCTGACAAGATGAGTGCTTCAGTTGATGCAATTAGAAGTGGAACAGATTTAGAATGCGGTGGTGATTATAGCTCGTTGGTTAATGCGGTCAAACAAGGAAAAATATTAGAACAGGAAATAGATGTTTCTCTTAAACGTGTATTATTAGGACGATTCAAATTGGGAATGTTTGATGATCCTAAAAAAAATCCTTGGTCTAACATTTCTTCTAATATTGTCGGAAGCTTAAATCATAGACAAAAAGCATTGGAAATGGCTAGGAAAAGTATTGTTCTACTAAAAAATAGTAATAAAATATTGCCTTTGTCAAAAGAACTTCAAACAATTGCTGTAGTTGGACCTAATGCAAATGATTCTGTTATGCAGTGGGGTAATTATAATGGAATTCCTACTTATACTGTCACTTTGTTGCAGGGAATAAAAAATAAATTGCCAAATGCAAGAATCATTTATCAAGATGCTTGTGATTATTACAAAGAGCCTGCAAATGGTAACTTCAATGATGTGATGGAGAAAATCAAGGATGCAGACGTGGTTATTTATGCTGGAGGTATCTCACCAACTCTCGAAGGGGAAGAAATGCCTGTAGATATTCCTGGTTTTAAAAAAGGTGATCGAACAAGTATTGAATTGCCAAAAGTTCAGCAACTTTTTCTAAAAGAACTGAAATCTTTAAATAAACCTATTGTCTTTGTTCTTAATACTGGAAGTGCCATTGGTTTAAAAAATGTGGTCAATGATGTGGATGCATTAATAAATGCTTGGTATGGGGGTGAAGAGGGAGGAAATGCTATTGCGGATGTTTTGTTTGGCGACTATAATCCAGGTGGAAAGTTGCCAATAACATTCTATACTTCTGATGATCAATTACCTGATTATACAGATTATTCAATGCAAAATCGCACTTACAGATATTTGAAAGAAAAACCTTTGTTCTCATTTGGATTTGGTTTAAGTTATACGGAGTTTGAATTAGCAAATATTCGTTTATCAAAGTCAAACATTAAAAAAGGTGATTCAATAGTTATTAGTATTAATTTGAAAAACAAAGGAATATTCGACGGTGATGAAGTAATTCAGGTGTATATAAAGAATAACTCGGATATTCAAGGCCCAATAAAATCGTTAAAAGCATTCAAAAGAGTGCATTTGCCCGCAAACTCTTCAAAAAAAATCAATCTGACTTTGTCTGATGGTGCATTTTTATCTTTTAGTGACTTTACTCGTCGAATGGAAGTTATTCCTGGAAAATATACAATATATGTTGGTAATTCTTCAACAGAAAGTGATCTCAAATTGTTTAATATTACTATTGAATAATAAACTTGTATCATATGAAAAAAAGAGTATTTATTGTTCTGCTGACTTTGTCAATAATTTCCTGTTCTAAAAAGTATCAATATTCTGAGTTTGTTAAAGATCCTATGACTGATTCTGTTTATATACAAGATTCTGTCCAGGTGATCAAAGCAAAAAATGATACATTGGCTTATTTGAAAGCTTATGAGAAATATTGTTTTTCTCAGAAACGAAGTAAAGATATGTTTGACGTGACTGCCAAATTTGGACCAATGCCTGATTCTTTCAGTTTGGTTAATCCACAGGGCAAAGAGATTTCTAATATTGAGTTCTTTTCTAAAGATACAATGAAAACAAAAATTGCTTATAAAGTTTTTACAGGAAAAAGAACTGTTATTGAGAAAAGATATTCAATTGATCAATAAAGTCATGATTAATTTTCGCATCTAAACATTTAAAAGGTAACGATATTAGTGGACGATACAATAAAAATAAAAAGCGAACTCATATGAGTCCGCTTTTATTGATTTATCTAATAAATGATTTATTAATCATTGTTATTCTCATCATGTTTCTTAACTTCAGGTCTTTCTGGACGAGGTAACATCACTTTACGAGAAAGTTTGAACTTACCGCTACGTGGATCAATTTCAATTAGTTTTACTTGAATTTTATCACCTTCTTTAATTCCGGCATCCTCAACTTTTTCCAAACGTTTCCAATCTATTTCCGAAATATGAAGCAAACCATCTTTTCCTGGAAGGAATTCGCAAAATGCTCCATATGGCATAATTGAACGAACAGTAGCATTATATACTTCTCCAATCTCTGGAATAGCAACAATACCTTTTATCTTATTCATTGCCAAATCAATAGAGGCTTTGTTGGTCGCTGATATCTCAACGCGACCAATATTGTTGATTTCCTCAATTGTAACAATTGCACCTGATTCTTCTTGAATGCCTTGAATTATTTTTCCTCCCGGTCCAATAACTGCACCAATAAAATCTTTCGGAATCTCAATTACTTCAATACGAGGTGCATGAGGTTTCAAATCTGCACGTGGTTCGGAAATGGTTTCCATCAACTTGCCCATGATATGTTCGCGTCCGGCTTTAGCTTGAGCTAATGCTTTTTCAAGGATTTCATAAGAAAGTCCGTCTACTTTAATATCCATTTGAGTGGCAGTGATACCGTCTTTTGTTCCACAAACTTTAAAGTCCATGTCGCCTAAATGGTCTTCGTCACCAAGAATATCAGAAAGAATAGCATAATTCTGACCTTTGTTTTCGGAAATTAAACCCATTGCAATTCCGGCTACTGGCTTTTTAATGGGTACACCGGCATCCATTAATGCTAATGTTCCGGCACATACTGTAGCCATAGAAGAAGAACCGTTTGATTCCAAAATATCTGAAACTATACGAAGTACATAGGGATATCCTGTAGGAATCATCCTTTTTAATGCCATGTGCGCAAGATTGCCATGACCAATTTCGCGGCGGCCTGTTCCTCTTTGAGCTTTAGCTTCACCAGTTGAAAAAGGAGGGAAATTATAATGTAAAAGGAAACGTTCTGTACCATGATTAAGTACATCATCAATGATTTTCTCATCAAGTTTTGTACCTAGGGTAACAGTAGTGAGGGATTGAGTTTCGCCACGAGTAAAAATAGCTGAACCGTGAGGACCGGGAAGTGGACTTACCTCACTCCAAATTGGACGAATTTCAGTGGTCTTTCTTCCATCAAGACGTTTGCCTTCATCAAGGATGCTTCTACGCATTGCCTCTTTTTCAACATCGTGATAATATTTTGAAACAAGTGAAGCTTTAGCATCACGTTCTTCTTCTGGAAGACTTGCAAGAAATGCTTCTTCAATAGCTGCAAAATTATCCATGCGTTCGTGCTTGTTTGGATTCTCTGCAGTAGCAACTTCATAAGCTTTTGAATAACAGGTATCCCAAACTTGTTTGCGAAGTTCCTCATCGTTATCTTCATGATTGTATTCACGTTTTACCGTTTTACCAACCATTTCTGTCATTTCTAATTGAGCACGACAATGTTTCTTGATTTCTTCATGAGCGAACTTAATAGCTTCAAGCATTTCTGCTTCAGATACTTCATTCATTTCACCCTCAACCATCATAATGTTGTCGAGTGTAGCACCAACCATGATGTCCATATCTGCTTGTTCCAATTGCTCATAGGTGGGATTAATGGTAAACTTGCCATTAATTCGAGCAACTCGTACTTCAGAAATAGGGCCGTTAAATGGTATGTCTGATACCGCTAATGCAGCAGAAGCGGCTAACCCTGCCAAAGCATCAGGCATATCTTTTCCGTCTGATGAGAACAGAATAACATTTACAAAAACATCGGCATGATAATCGTCCGGAAACAATGGTCTGAGTGCACGGTCAATTAATCGACTGGTGAGAATTTCATTATCAGAAGGTCTGCCTTCACGTTTTTGAAAGCCACCGGGGAAGCGTCCGTTTGACGCAAACTTTTCTCTATATTCCACTTGAAGTGGCATAAAATCTGTTCCGGGGGTTGCATCTTTTGCGGCACAAACAGTAGCTAAAAGAATTGTATCACCCATTCTTAAGGTGACCGATCCGTCAGCTTGTTTTGCCAATTTCCCTGTTTCGAGAGTGATCGTGCGTCCGTCTGACAACTCGATACTCTTAGCAATTGGATTCATCATAAATTTATTGATACTTTTTTCTACTATTTAAAATTGTGCAAATTTAAACAAACTTTTCGGTATAACCGTGTAATGAACAATAAAATATCACTTTACAAGCTGAAAATAAGTAATCGAAAATTACGAATGACTCATTTTAATTTTTGGCATTTTTTGTATAAGTTTGCACTCTTATATCAACTTATTATTTTTAAATATGAAAAAACATTTTTTCAATTATCTATTTGCTCTTATTGTTGGAGTAGTAATTTTTTCGAGTTGTAAATCCGAAAAAACATTTGAAGTGAAAGGAGAAATCTCCGCAGGAGCAGGTGACACTTTATATTTGGAACATCGAGGACTGGGCGGAGTTGATATAATTGATTCTTTGAAAATAAAGAAAGATGGTACTTTTTCATTTAAAGCTCCAGCTCCCGAAAATCCTGAATTTTATCAATTACGCTTGAAAGATCAATTGGCTGTTTTTGCAATAGATTCTATGGAAACTTTACAAGTTAAAGCTGATGCGGAGAATCTTACAAATACTTTTACTACAATAAATTCGGTGGTCAATGATCAAATAAAACAAATTGATAATAAAGCAATGAATGTTCGCCAAAGCATTTTTGATCTGGCAAAGAAACATGATTTGAAAGAAATTGATGATATCACTTATCTGCAATTGGCCGATTCGTTATTAAATGAATATAAAGGTTTTGCTACTCAATTAATTATAGGAAATCCTTCTGGCGCAGCTGCATACTATGCGTTGTTCCAAAAAGTAGATGATTATTTGATTTTCGACCCAATGAACAAAAAAGATTATTCTATGTTTGGGGCTGTTGCTACTTCATGGGATAGATATTACCCGGGAACATCACGTTCAAAACATTTGTATGATTTTACTATGAATGCATTGAAAACGAGAAGACAAACAGAACGACAACAAGAATTTTTTGAAAAAGTTCCTGTGGAAACAATCAGCGAAATGCCGGATATTGTATTGCCGAATGTGAACGGTCAACAGGTATCTCTTTCTTCTTTAAAAGGAAATGTGGTTTTACTGGATTTCACTGTTTATAATGCAAAATATACTTTGCAACAAAACATGAAGCTGAATTCGGTTTATTCACAATTGGCAAATAGAGGTTTTGAAATATACCAGATATCACTCGATTCTGATGAGCATGTATGGAAGAATGTGGCAAGTAATCTTCCATGGGTTACGGTTCGAGATCCGGAATCGGTTTACTCTGAACTGTTGACAAGATATAACGTAAGAGATATACCAACAGCATTTATATTAGATAGAAATGGTAATTTATTGACACGCATTGAAAACTACGATAATCTTTTAAACGAAGTGAGCAAGTTCTTGTAATGTGAAAAGATTATAGAATAATGAACAATGAAGAACTGGAACGGGCATATAAAATAATTGAGTATACTGGTACTAATTTATTTCTGACAGGTAAAGCCGGAACGGGCAAAACTACCTTTTTGAAGAATCTTAAAAAAAAGTCACCTAAACGAATGGTGGTGACTGCACCGACTGGTATTGCTGCAATAAATGCCGGAGGTGTAACCATACATTCGTTTTTCCAATTACCTTTTGCACCATACATCCCTGGTACAAAATTTAACTTTTCACATTCTAGATTTCGATTTGGTAAGGAGAAACGAAATATCATCCGAACCATGGACTTGCTCATAATCGATGAAATTAGTATGGTGCGAGCCGATCTCCTTGATTCAATAGATTCTGTTCTAAGAAGATATCGCAATGATTCTCTCCCTTTTGGGGGTGTGCAATTGTTGATGATTGGAGATTTGCAACAATTGGCACCTGTGGTAAAAGATGAGGAGAGGCAGATGTTGAGCAAGTACTATGAAACAGCTTTCTTTTTCAGTAGCCAGGCGCTTAAGAAAACAAATTATGCTACTATTGAATTGAAGCAGGTTTATCGTCAAACTGATCCGGTTTTTTTGTCGTTATTGAATAAAGTGCGCGAAAATCAGACTGATGAACAAACTTTGTCGGCTTTAAATAAAAGGTATATCCCCGATTTTAACCCAAGCAAAGAACAAGGGTATATTCGTTTGGTTACTCACAATGCACAGGCACTTCAAATTAACGAGTTGGAAATGTCTAAACTCGAAGGACCAATGTATGAGTTTAATGCTACAATAACTGGCAATTACCCGGAATATTCTTACCCTACAGAAAAAACTCTATTGCTGAAAAAAGGTGCTCAAATAATGTTTGTAAAGAATGATCCTTCGTTTGATAAACTTTATTATAACGGAATGATTGGCGAAATAACAGAAATAGATGAGCTTGGCTTTTTTGTTAGGCCACAAGGCAGTGATCAAGAAATTGAGGTGAATCCCGAAGAATGGGAAAATACTAAGTATGAACTGGATGAAGAATCGAAAGAAATTACAGAAAAAGTGGAGGGGGTTTTCAAACAGTATCCTGTTAAAATGGCTTGGGCAATCACCATTCATAAAAGTCAAGGATTAACCTTCGAGCATGCAATAATAGATGCACATGCTAGTTTTGCTCACGGTCAGGCTTATGTCGCACTTAGTCGTTGTAAAACATTGGAAGGTATGGTGCTAAGTACAAAATTTTCACAAAAGGCCATTATCAATAACGAAAGTGTAAATGCTTACACAAATGAACTTGAAAAAAGAGTTCCCGATGATAAATCATTGGAACAAATGAATCGGAAATACAATTTTCAAGTGGTTAGTGAACTTTTTGATTTCTTGCCAATAAAAAAACTTCTAAAAAAAGAAGTGTACTTGGTGCAAGAATATTTTTCGCAACAATTTCCACAACAGCTGGAATTGTATAAACAATACCTGGAAGAATTCGAAACAAATATTCTACAGGTATCGACGAAGTTTCAAAAACAGTTTGAACAACAAATCAATACGTTAGAAGATTTTAAAGAGAATGTCTCATTGCAGGAAAGATTTAAAAAGGGGGCAGAGTATTTTGGAAAAACATTAACACCGTTTAAAGAGTACTTAGAACAGATAAATTTACCTGCTGATAATAAAGAATTTCATAAGAAATCAAATGATCTATTAAATGAACTCAATACTTTAATTGTGCAAAAGATTATGGCATTAGAGTTTATAGAACAAAACGGGTTTGAACTGAATCAATTTCTACACCAAAGGGCTCTTATTTTGTTAAAAGAACCCAAATTTAATGTCAAAGAAAAGAAGGAGAAAAAACAATTATTTATACCAACAGATATTCTTCATCCCCAACTTTTTGAACAACTTGTTGAATGGAGAAAAGAAAAAGCTAAAGAATTACAGGTTCCAGCTTATGTTGTATTGCAACAAAAAGCTGTTATCGGAATAACAAACCTTTTACCGGATAATGACGAATTGCTTTTGGCAATCCCGCATGTGGGGAAGAAAACTCTCGAAAAGTATGGCGATGAACTACTGGAAATAGTGTCGCAATATGTTGATAATTATAAAAATAAGCGTGAGTAATAATTTATTTGTAATCTTAAATTTTAAATTTGGAATATAGAAATTTAATTAGTATCTTTGTTTTTATATAAGTAGGAGAAAAAGAGTTCCGGTTTCTATCAAAGACGCCGGAATTCTTTTTTGTCGCTTTTTATGTTTTTTATTAACCAACATTATTAACTTATAAAGTATTAAAATTATGGCAGTTACTTACATGACTGAAGAGGGTCTTCGGAAATTGAGAGAGGAAGTGGCCGAAATGGAATCTATTCAAAGACCGGAAATATCTAGACAGATTGCTGAAGCCAGAGATAAGGGCGACCTCTCTGAGAATGCCGAATACGATGCAGCAAAAGAAGCACAAGGTATGTTAGAAGCTAAAATAGCTCAATTAAAAGGTATTTTAGCATCAGCTCGTGTTATTGATGAAGCGATGATAAACACTGATCATGTACAAATTATGAACAAGGTTACTCTTAAGAACCTGAAAACAAATAAGCTGATGACTTATACTTTGGTTTCGGAGAATGAGGCTGACCTGAAGTGTGGAAAAATTTCAGTAAATACTCCCATTGCAAAAGGTCTACTTGGCAAAAAGGTGGGCGAGGTGGCTGAGATAAAAGTACCCTCTGGATTAATTACATTCGAAGTGATAGACATCTCAATTTAATTAGCTAAAATGGCAACAGTTTTCAGTAAAATAATCAAAGGCGAAATTCCATCTTACAAAATAGCGGAAGATGAAAATTATTATGCCTTTTTAGATATCAATCCCTTGGTAAAAGGACACTCTTTGGTCGTACCAAAAAAAGAAATTGATTATCTATTTGATTTGGACAATGAAACATTGGCTGGGATGATGGTGTTTGCAAAAAAAGTGGCCGATGCTATTTACAAAGCCGTACCCTGTAAAAGGGTGGGGGTAATGGTGCTGGGATTGGAAGTGCCTCATGCTCACATACATTTGATTCCATTGCAAACAGAAAAGGATGCTAACTTCGCAAATCCAAAACTTAAACTCACTGAAGACGAGTTTATCGAAATTGCCCAAGCTATTAAAACACATTTATAGAATAATAAAACTAGATAAAAGCAAACGGCAATCTTCTCTTAAGATTGCCGTTTTTTATTATCTGAGTTGCCGAGATTTATATCTTACGAATACGGATTCCACGAACTGCGTGCTGTTCTCCTTTCTCAAGGATCAGGTTTGCGCGGAATCGGGTAGGGAGAATATTGTCTTTTAAATTGGGTAAATTAATCTCGTTCCAGACTTTATTGCCAAAGGCTATCAACTCTTTCTGAGAATATTCGGCATATTTATGAAAATATGAATCGGGATTCTGAAAAGCGGTTTCTTGAAGCTTCTTAAAACGATCAAGATACCACTGCCTGAGATTCTTTTCGCTTGCATCAACATATATTGAAAAGTCGAAAAAGTCGGATACAAACAGGGTTCGCTTGGTCATCTTCTTTAACATCACTTGCAATACATTAATACCTTCAACAATAAGTATGTCGGGCTGAATAATGGTTTGCACTTTGTCTGGGATGATATCATAATAAAGATGGGAATAAACAGGGGCTTCCATCTGCTCTTTGCCTGATTTTACGTTGGCAAGAAAAGAGAGCAACTGCCGGGCATTGTAACTCTCTGGGAAACCTTTTTTGTTAAGGATGCCTCGCTTCTCTAACTCTGCATTGGGATACAAAAAACCATCTGTGGTAATTAATTCTACCTTTGGCTTTTCTGGTAACATGGATAACAGCTTTTGCAAAACACGGGCGGTAGTACTTTTTCCTGCGGCAACACTTCCGGCAATACCAATGATAAATGGAATGCGCCTGCTTTTGTTTTTGAAAAACTGATCTAATTCATTGTGCAAATTTGCATAATGAGTAAAATGAATCTGCAATAAACTGATCATTGGAAGATATATGTCGTTTATCTCTTCAATGTTCAGGGGCTCATTCAATGCTTGAAGCTTGCTGAGATCAATGTCGGATTCAGAAATGGGGAATTGAGGATGTTCTTCTAATACTTTCCATTCATCGCGACTAAAAGCTCTGAACGGAGAATACGTTGCGTCATATGATTGATAATCCATTTCTAAAGAATTTTATTTTCACAAAGATAAAGCTTTTTTATATCTGAGAAATGATTTCAATAAAAAACCGATAAACTAATCTTGTTTATCGGCTTAATTAGTGGTTGTTTTATGATAGATTGTTAAATTGTTTCAAATCCTCGCTTCACAAAATTGTTTAGTTCTTCGCCTCTCAACATTCCACTTGATAGGAGCGCAAGGTCGATAACTTGCTTCAATTTTGAGTTCTCTTCTGCATAGGTAGCAATTGAATCTTTTTCTTTGCCTTCTGTTTCTGTAACTAATTGTTTTACAAATGGATGATTCACATTTACAATTACTTGATACATGTCTGGCATTTCACCGTACATGGCCATTCCTTGCTGCATTGCCGACATTTCTTTCATGCGTCGAGAGAATTCATTTTGGGTAATTTGTACTGGGCGGGCAGTTTCATCCAACGTCTTAAACTCTACGGTAAAATTCGTTTTATCCAATTTGGGGATCTGGGATGTAAAGGCTTCGTTCAGAGCTTCTTTCTGAGAATCGGATAGGTCAATCGAGCTATTGTCATCTTTTTCAATTATATGGTCAATAGTCTCGCTGTCTACGCGAATAAAACGAGTTTTCTCAATTTTTTGCTCTAACAAACCAATCCAATGTACATCTAATGGCCCGTCTAAAAGCAATACATCGTAACCTTTTTGTTTGGCTTCATCAATGGGGGCAAATTGATCTACCTTATTTGATGCGTACAAATATATTAATGTATCATTTTTGTCTTTTTGATTGCTCTCAATCAGCGACTTGTACTCATCCAACGTGAAATATTTGTCGTCTGTATTTTTAAGGAGACAATATTTTGCTGCGCGATCATAGAATTTCTCTTCTGTGAGCATTCCGTATTCTACAAACATCTTTAAACTGTCCCATTTTTCTTCAAATTGTGAACGATCGTTTTTGAATATCTCGTTCAACTTGTCGGATACTTTCTTTGTAATGTGGCTTGATATTTTCTTTACATTACTGTCGCTCTGAAGATAGGAACGGGATACGTTTAATGGTATATCGGGTGAATCAATAACTCCATGAAGAAGAGTAAGGAATTCAGGAACAATACCTTCCACGGAATCGGTCACAAACACCTGATTGCTATATAGCTGTATCTTGTTGCGCTGTAAGTCGAGGTTGCTCTTTACCCTTGGGAAATATAAAATTCCCGTAAGATTAAATGGATAATCTACATTTAAATGTATCCAAAACATGGGTTCGTCCATTGACATCGGATACAGTTGATGATAAAAACTTGTGTAATCTTCATCTTTTAATCCGGCTGGTGCTTTTTTCCATAGGGGCTCTGTGTTGTTGATTACATTATCTTCTTCTGTTTCTACGTACTTACCGTCTTTCCATTCTTGCTTTTTACCTGAAACAATGGGTACGGGTAAAAAACGACAGTGCTTCTTTAAAATTGATTCAATACGGTCTTTTTCAAGAAATTCTTTGTGCTCTGAATCAATGTACATGATAATGTCTGTTCCGCGATCTGACTTATCAGCGGTTGTCATTTTGTATTCTACTGTTCCGTCACTCGACCATTTTACGGCGGGGG
>ENA-UOOK01005811-UOOK01005811.1-fermentation-metagenome-genome-assembly--contig:-NODE-5811-length-12198-cov-17.582640_pt1 | contig 12198 bp, 10 predicted proteins | sample MGYA00245777_ERZ724023 | MGnify/ENA primary metagenome ERZ724023 (study PRJEB28704, sample SAMN03018312) | fermentation metagenome | biome: anthropogenic terrestrial biome; feature: soil... | reverse complement strand
TATTTAAAGTCGGCTCTTGTAGCCACAAATTAAAATACCGGCACTTACAGTTGTTAAGTGCCGGTAAGTTTTTTTACTACTGGAAATAGTTAACGGTTATTTTATGTTTTACCTGAGTGGGCAAATGAATCTTTAAATTATAGCAGGGCTGATGTTATATTTGTCTTTATGTAAAATGCTTAGTTTAGAGGCTTTAATTTTATACTATTTATTTTCTGCTTTGACTTTTTCCCAGTTTTCATTGACATTAAATCTTACCTTAGTTAGTAAAGTAAGTAGGGTGCTGCATTCCTCTTCAGTAATGCCTTCAAGAGCATCAATGCATGTGGAAGTAATCATACTTTCAAGTGTACCATAAATAGAGATGAGTTTTTCAGTTGGATATAGAAGCCATTGCCTGTTGTCCTCCTGGGACTTAACTTTTTTTATAAAGTCATTTTCCTCCAAGCGCTTCAAGGATTTAGCTACAGTTGTTTTATCAATCTTTAACATATACGAAAGCTCCTCCTGATTGATACCGGGATTTTCGTATATTCTTGTTAAAAACGCATGCTGTCCTCTTCCTACATTATATTTTTTAAACTGAATATTACGTATATATGATATGCATCGAGATATTGTCATAATTTCACGGTTTATTTTTCTGGCTATACTTTTGTCCATTAATATACCTCTATGAACCTATTTGTATTTGTTGTTTGTCTCATTATATCAAATGTAAGTTAAGCTTGCAATATATATATTACATTCATGTAATTAATTCTAATTATCTCATTTGTAAAAGTTACAATTAATATTAATAATACTAAAAAAATAGTTGACATTTCTACTAAAACTAATTATACTGATTATAGTTGAATGTGCAATTAATAATTATGTATATTAATTAATATGTATTATTAAGACTTTATTCGAATAATTTAAATGTACAACAGTTAAAAATGTAAATCAAATGGAGTGAAAAATATGAATGTGGTAAATGATGCAGGACGTTATATACCAAAGTATATTGAAGGCTATGGGCATACGATTCCATATTGTAACAAACATAATGAAATATGTGTTGTTATGGAAAAAACAGATAAGAAGTTTAATTATGTCAAAACGGAGAACAAGATATTAAGCAGTATAAAAGAAGCAATTGAAAAATGCAACTTAAAGGATGGTATGACAATTTCTTTTCATCATCATTTGAGAGACGGGGATTATATAATTAATATGGTAATGAAAGAAATATCAGAGATTGGAATAAAGGATATAACAATTGTTCCATCCTCGTTGCAGAAAATTCACGAGCCTCTTATAGAGCATATTAAAAATGGTGTGGTATCAGGAATACATACAAGTGGTATGAGAGGCAACTTGGCTAAGGAAATATCATTCAACAACATATTAAAAAAACCTGTTATATTTCAGAGTCATGGAGGAAGAGCCAGATCTATAGAATTAGATCAAACCAAGATTGATGTTGCTTTTATAGGTGCATCAGCATGCGACAAGATGGGTAACATGAGCGGTCGAATTGGTAAATCAGCGTTTGGCTCTATGGGATATGCTATGGTTGATGCTAAAAATGCCGATAAGGTTGTAGCTTTAACTGATAATTTGGTGGAATATCCTCTGAGGAATCCGAGCATAGATCAGACCTATGTGGATTATGTGGTAGTGGTAGATGAAATAGGAGATGTGGATAAAATAGCGACAGGTTCAACAAGAGTCACACAAAATCCTAAGGAATTGCTTATGGCTCAGTATGCCGCAAGTATCATAAATAACTCAGGTTTTATGAAAGAGGGATTTTCTTTTCAGGCAGGAAGTGGCGGAGCCTCATTGGCGGTAATAAGATTTTTAAAAGAATATATGAAAGAAAAAGGAATCAAAGGAGGAGTAATTTCCGGTGGAATAACTTCTGTATTAGTGGAATCGCTGGAGGAAGGATACTTCACCGCTTTGTTAGATGCACAGACTTTTGATGCAAAAGCCGCAGATTCATTTAACAGAAATAAAAATCATACAGAGATGTCTGCTTCCATGTATGCTAATCCATACAGCAAGGGGTGCGTTGCAAATATGCTCGACATAATGGTATTATCAGCTACAGAGGTGGACATAAACTTTAATGTAAATGTATTGACAGGATCTGATGGAGTAATAATGGGTGCGCAGGGAGGTCATCCCGACACAGCGGATGGAGCAAAGCTTAGAATAGTTACTACTCCGCTTGTAAGAAAAGATATACCCATAGTTAGAGAAAGTGTTACCACCGTTGTTACTCCAGGATGTAATGTTGATATAGTTGTTACTGACAAGGGTATAGCAATAAATCCTTTAAGAACAGATCTTTTAGAAAGATTAAGAAATAAAAATTTACCTTTAAAAGACATAAACGAACTGAAAGAAGAAGCAGAAGCCATAACTGGAAAGCCGGTTATACCTAAATTTGGCGATGAAATAGTAGGAATAGTCGAAGCAAGGGATGGCAGTGTGATGGATGTTGTAAGGAGGGTTATAAAAGTTTAATCAAAAAATTTATACTTTATTTATTTATGTATAAATATAAATAGCAGTACGAATAAAAGTTAAAGGAGATGTTTAATAAATATGTCTAAATATATTATAAAAAGATTTTTAATGCTGATACCGGTTTTACTGGGAGCCACATTTTTTGTATTTTGCATTATGGATATGTCTCCAGGTGATCCTGCTGTGATTATATTGGGACCTGATGCATCACCCGAAAACATTGCTGACTTAAAAGTCGAGCTGGGTTTGGACAAGCCTTTGATGGTAAGGTATTTTAATTTTATAGGAAATTTAATAAAGGGTGATTTGGGTACATCATATAAAAATAATATTAGCGTTATGGATCAAATAAGGGATAAACTTCCGAATACATTTTTATTAGCCTTATCAGGTATGCTTGTTGCTGTTGTAGTGGGTATACCGGTCGGGATTATATCCGCTAAAAAGCAATATTCTGTATTTGATAATGTTACCATGGTGGTTACGCTGATATTGGCAGCTTCTCCTGCATTTTGGCTTGGGTTAATGCTAGTCTTGTTATTTTCTCTTAATTTAGGATGGTTTCCTTCATCGGGAATGGGAAGTGGATTTGGAGGTGTTATTAAAAGTTTAATATTACCCGCAATAACAGTCGGAAGCAATACGGCTGCTTTAGTAGCAAGAATGACAAGATCATCTATGCTTGAGGTGATAAGACAGGATTATATTGATACTGCAAGGGCGAAAGGTCTAAAAGAATCCGTCATTACTTACAAACATATGCTTAAAAATGCACTCATACCAATAATTACTGTTGTTGGGCTTCAGTTTGGGGTTTTGTTAGGAGGCTCTGTTATGACTGAGACAGTTTTTTCGTGGCCAGGTGTGGGAAGATTTGTTGTAGAAGCTATTAAGACTAAGGATATCCCAAGTGTGTTAGGCTCGGTAGTCGTATTATGTATTTTGTTCTCTTTTGTAAATTTATTTGTTGACATACTCTATGCATATGTTGACCCTCGCATAAAATCTCAGTATAAAGCAGGGAGGAGTTCTAAATGAGCAATATAACAAAACATGATTCGGAAAAGTCGAGAAGTTTATGGCAGGATGTTGCCAGAAGATTTGTTAATAATAAATTGGCAGTTTGTGGATTGATATTTTTTGTCCTTCTAATTTTAATATCTATATCTACTATAATGATAGATATTATAACGGATAATTCTATATACAATGAGTATGTTGTAAAACAGAACTTGGCAGAAAAGCTCGCTAAGCCAAGTTTAGAACATATTTTTGGATGTGATGAATTTGGACGAAGTATATTTTTCAGGATGGTGTGGGGTACAAGATATTCTCTGTTTATAGGGATAATAGCTATATTTATAGCTACTGTGATAGGAGGATTTTTGGGAGGTATTGCAGGATATTATGGTGGAAAGATAGATAATGTAATTATGCGCGTTATGGATGTTTTTTTGGCAATACCGTCTATGGTTATGGCGATAGCGTTAGTGGCTGCTTTAGGAGCAAGTACATTTAATCTTCTCTTATCCATTGCCATTCCACAAATACCTCGGTTTGCCAGAATTGTGAGAGTATCTGTTATGTCTGTGAAGGATATGGAATTTATTGAGGCGGCAAAGGCTGTTGGTGCTAAGGATAAATTAATAATATTTGGCTATATATTGCCGAATGCCATGGCTCCGATTATTGTACAAGCTACCTTGGGTACGGCAAATGCTATATTGGCTATTGCAGGTCTTTCATATTTAGGGTTAGGGGTACAGCCTCCAACACCAGAATGGGGTTCTATATTGACTTCAGCAAGAATGTATATCAGAGATGCATGGCACATATCGGTAATACCTGGTATTGGTATTATGCTTACAGTATTATCGTTGAACTTATTTGGTGACGGTCTTAGGGATGCACTGGATCCCAAACTTAAAAATTAGGATGGTGAGTTATTATGACAAAGTTATTGGAAGTCAAAAATCTTACAATATGTTATAAAACGGATTTAGGAGTCGTTAATGCTTTAAATGATGTGAGCATAAGTGTTGAAGAAGGAAAAACTTTTGGGCTGGTAGGAGAAACAGGAGCGGGTAAAACCACGTTGGCAAAAGGTATAATGAGACTTACTCCCATACCTCCCGGAGATGTAAAGTCAGGTCAAATACTTTATAATGGAAAGGATTTAATGAAACTGGAAGAAGCTGAAATAAGAAAAATAAGAGGAAAACATATTTCAATGATATTTCAAGATCCAATGACTTCTTTAAATCCTGTAATGACAGTAGGTGATCAAATAGCTGAGGTGGTAATAAATCATGAAAATATATCTGTAAAAGATGCATATGTAAAGACAAATGAAATGCTTGAACTTGTTGAAATACCTTCGGAAAGATCGTCAGAATATCCACATCAGTTCTCAGGTGGAATGAAACAAAGAGTTATAATAGCAATGGCATTAGCATGTAATCCAAAACTGTTAATTGCGGACGAACCTACTACTGCACTGGATGTTACCATACAGGCACAGGTATTGGAAATGATGAAAGAGTTAAAAAACAAATTTAATACGTCTGTTCTCTTAATAACTCATGACTTAGGGGTTGTTGCACAAAACTGTGATGATGTTGCTGTTATATATGCAGGAGAAGTTGTTGAGTCTGGAACAGTAAGAGATATTTTTAAAAATATGAAGCACCCGTATACAGAAGGCTTATTTGCTTCTATACCTAATATCGCAGAAGATGTTCGTAGACTTAAGCCTATTGATGGATTAATGCCTGATCCCACATCTCTGCCTAAAGGATGCAAATTTCACACGAGATGTAAATATGCACAGGATGTATGCCGGAATGAGCACCCTAAAATGACTTTAGTTAATGACAGGCATATAGTTAGATGCTTTATACAGGAAAATTTAGTTTCGCGGAGGGATATTGATGAAAAATAAAAATGAAATCTTGTGCATAAATCATTTGAAAAAATATTTCAGTACTCCTAAAGGAATTTTACATGCAGTTGATGATGTATCATTCGTAATCAATTCAAACGAGACATTGGGTGTTGTGGGAGAGTCAGGATGTGGGAAATCAACACTTGGCAGATCTATATTGCGTTTAAATGAACCGACTTCAGGGGAGGTTATATTTAAAGGTGAAAACATATTACAATATAATAAAGAAAAAATGAAAAAGATGAGATCTAAGATGCAAATTATATTTCAAGATCCTTATGCATCGTTAAATCCAAGAATGACAGTAAGTCAGGCAATTTCCGCACCCCTTACAATACAGGGAGTTTATAAAAGCTCTGAAAAAGAAAAAATAGAAAAAAAGGTCAGTGAAATGATGGATTTAGTAGGTCTGGCAAGCAGACTGAAAAATACCTATCCTCATGAACTTGACGGCGGTAGAAGGCAGAGAATAGGAGTTGCAAGAGCACTTGTACTAAATCCTGAATTTATTGTGTGTGATGAACCAGTTTCAGCACTGGATGTGTCTATTCAGGCTCAGGTTCTTAATCTTATGCAGGATCTGCAGGAACAATTTGGATTTACTTATTTGTTTATAACGCATAATCTATCAGTTGTAAAGCATTTATCTGATAACATAGTAGTAATGTACCTTGGCCAATTGGTAGAGAAGGCAACACCTTCACAGCTTTTTAAAAATCCTCTACATCCTTATACGAAAGCTCTTCTTTCGGCTATACCTGTTCCTGACCCTGATTTAAAAATGGATAGAGTGAAATTAAAGGGTGAGCTGAAGTCACCAATAAATGTAAAGCCTGGATGCAGATTTACAAAGAGATGTGTGTATGCTCAACCTGAATGCGAAAATAAAGATGTAAGCTTAAAGGAAATTGAACCTGGTCATTTTGTTGCTTGTCATTTAGTAAAAGGATAAAGTTTTAATAAAAAATATTATAAGAGGAGAAAAAATTATGATTAAAAAAGGTAAAATCGTATTGTGTCTCATTTTAGTGGTTATGCTAAGTCTGACTGGTTGCCAGGGAAACACACCTAACAGTGTAACTGAGACAAATGATGGAAATGGTGAAAAGGAATTGAAGGATACTATCACATTTGCTCAAGGTGCGGATATTACATCTTTAGATCCGCAAATAGGTAAAGAACTTAGAGCTTGTTATGTTTCTACGCAAATATATGATACTTTAGTTAAATTCGATGACGATATGCAATTACAGCCAAGTATTGCAAAAAGTTGGGAGATATTGTCTGACACGCAATTTAAATTTAATTTAAGAGATGATGTTAAATTTCACAATGGAGATTTACTTACCGCAGATGATGTTAAGTTTTCTATAGAAAGAACCATAAATTCATCTTATGTAGCAAACTATGTAGATTTCATAGAATCTGTAGAAAAAGTTGATGACTATACTGTTATAATAAATACTAAAGAACCTTATGCAGCAACGCTTACTACTTTTACAACGCCACCAACCTCTATTGTACCAAAAAAGGTGGTAGAAGCAGATGAAAAGGGATTTGCATTAAATCCAGTAGGAACTGGTCCTTATAAATTTGTAGAATGGAAGCAGGGAGAATATTGTAAATTAGAAGCTTTTGATGATTATTTTCTTGGAAAGCCCGAAACAAAATATGTAATTATGAAAGTGGTTCCTGAAAACTCTCAAAGGACAATACTATTGGAAACAGGGGAGATAGATGCTGCTTATGAAGTTTTGCCGAATGACATATCAAAGATTGAAGATAATTCAAACCTCACTGCACTAAAAGAATTATCATTTAAATCCATAGATCTTGAACTCAACAATGAGTCTGACGGACCATTATCAAATAAATTGGTAAGAAAAGCTATAAGCAGGGCAATAGATAAAGATGCAATAGTAAGTGCCGTAATAAATAATGCAGGTCAATCTGCATCAACGCCGGTGGCACCAGGGCTTTTTGGGTATAACAATAAACTACCTACAAATTTGTACAATATTGAGGAAGCTAAAAAGCTTTTAAAGGAAGCAGGATATGAAAACGGATTTGACATGAATCTATGGACGGATAATAACCAGACATATCTTGAAATTTGTCAAATAGTTCAAAGTCAATTATTAGAATTGGGTATAAATGTTAATATTGAAACAATAGAATATGGAACTCTGTTGACAAGGGTTAAAGACGGTAGCGATCCTAATTATGATGCTTCAATTAAATTCTTTAATACTATAACCGGGGATGGAGGTTTTACTTTGTATAATAATTATTATACAGATTCTGTAAGTAACACCAGTCATTACAGTAATGCTGAGGTAGATAAATTGCTACTTGAAGGAAGAAGTACACTTGATGAAAATAAAAGAATAGAAGCATATAATGGAGTATATGAGATATTGTCTGAGGATGTTCCAACTATTTCTTTCTACTATGAAGAAATGTGTGTTGGAGTAAGTAACAAGGTTGAAGGATTTAAATTGAATAAGGCAGGATATCATAAATACAAGGATGTAAAAATATATAAATAGTTTTCACAGGTTCCTTATTTTAAATTTACTATTTAAAATAAGGAACTTATAACGAATAAATTAATAAGTTTATCAATGGGAGGTATATAGTGTTAAATAATAATTTGATTATAGATATATCGATAGACAATTTAATGGAAAAGGTTAAAAAAATTTCTGGTTGGCAGAGATATTCAGGTTCTGATGAAGAATTAGAAGCATTTAAATATCTAAAAAACATACTTGATAATATAGGATATGAAACTAAACTTATAATGCATGATGCATATATAAGCATTCCTATCAGCAGTACACTATATGTTGGAGGCGTACAAATTTATTCTCAGACACACTCCATGTCTCCAAGCACAATTAGTAGCGGAATAGAAGCCTATGGATTATATGTAGGTGATTTTAAGAATGATATCGAAGAAGGTACTTTGAATGGTAAAATAGCTGTTATTGAAGGAAGAGCAGGTTTTGAACAGGTGGACAAAGCTTATACCTCTGGTGCAATAGGTGTAGTTTTTATTTCAGACGGTGTAATCAGAGAGTCAATTGTGTCAAATGCATGGGGTTCTCCAACACAATACACAAAAAAATTTATACCTAAAATTCCGGTTGTTTCAGTTACAAACGAATCAGGAGAAAAAATAAAGGATACTTTACAAAAAAATATTGTTATTATTAATATGGCTACTACTGTAGATACAAGATGGACAAAGATCCCATCCCTTACAGCAGAAATCAATGCTCCGGTAAAAACAGATAAGTATGTGATGTTTACTGGACATCTTGATTCATGGTATTATGGTGCTATTGACAATGGAACTGTTAATGCTGCTCAGGTAGAAGTTGCAAGAATTGTAGCTGAGAATAAAGATAAGATCCTGAGAAATTTTAAAGTGGTATTTTTTTCTGGTCATTCCCATGGGAGGTATGCTGGTTCAGCATGGTATTCAGATGAATATTGGGAGGATATTCATAACAATTGTATTATTAACGTTAATGCTGATAGCATAGGAGGTAAAAATGCGGTAGATATAACGAGGTCAATTATTATGGTAGAGGCTAAAGATATTGCTGTGGAAATAATAAAGGAAATTACAAATGTTGATTTTGTTGGCACACGGTGCAAAAAAGTTGCAGATCAATCGTTTTGGAATGCAGGTGTTACAAGTGCATTTGCCTCATTTTCGAAACAGCCTTTATTTTTGCAATCAGATGGAAACTTAAAGGTTGAAAAAGGTAATGCGGAGTTAGGGTGGTGGTGGCATACTCCTGGGGATACTTTAGAGAATATTGATGCTGACAATTTTAAAAGAGACACACTTATATTTGCAACTTATATATTACAATTTCTTACAAGAGAGATAATACCATTAAATTTCGTTAAAACGGCGGAGGAAATAAATTTAAGTATTATTAAATGGAAGGAAAAGGCTGAAGGAAAATTTGATCTATCTTCATCTGTAGAAAAGATACAAAAGCTATTGATTTTATGTAAAAAGCTATATAATACTAAAATTATTGACAAGTATGCATTTAATAAGACTATTTTTAAACTTGGAAGGTTTTTAGTCCCATTAAACTATACAACAGGGAATATCTATGAAAATGACCCTGCATGCGATTTGCCTGCCGTTCCGTCTTTAGCTTTAATCAATAAGCTAATTGAACTTGATGAGTTTTGTGATGAAGCAATGGAAACAAGGGTTGAATTAATGCATAAAAGAAATTTTGTAAACGATAGTTTAAATAAATCAATTGAGCTTATTGAAAATTATTTTTATGTATTTGGTAGTAGTGGAAGTATATAGTGAATATATTTAAAGTTAAAAAAGGGAGGTCTAAATGGTTAAAGTAAAAAGTGAGATGAGTGATTATATTGACAGCATATCTCCTGCGCTTAATACAATATCAGATAAAATATTTGACAAACCTGAATTAGGATTTCATGAATATTATGCAAGTAAGTTAATATGCGATGCATTTTCTAAAGAAGGTTTCAGGACAGAGCTGGGGGTAGGAAAATTAGATACATCGTTTAAGGCTGTTTATGAAAATGGAACATGTGGTCCATCTATAGGTCTCCTTTGCGAATATGATGCTTTGGAAGGGTTAGGGCACGGATGTGGTCATCAAATGCAAGGACCGGCAATTTTAGGATGTGCATTAGCTGTGAAAAAATATGTAAAAGACAAACCGTATAAATTAATTGTATATGGAACTCCGGCAGAAGAGGGAGGGGCAGGAAAGAGTATTATGCTGAACAATGGTTGCTTTAGAGATATTGAAGTAGCACTTATGATGCATGGATCTCCAACGACAACTACAGATATTAAATCTATGGCGCTAACAAGCTTTTTAGTTACTTATCATGGTAAAAGTGCTCATGCCGCTCTAAAACCTGAAGACGGAAGGAGTGCTTTTGATGCTATGCTTCTTGCTTTTCATGGAATAGAATTGATGAGGGAACATGTTCTTGAGGATACAAGAATGCATTATACAGTTTTGAATGCTGGTGGTTCGGAGAACATCGTTCCCGAGAATGCTGTAGGCAGATTTCAGCTTAGATCATATTCAACGCAATATTTACAGCATGTGATTAAAAGATTCAAAGATATTATTTACGGTTCAGCTATGATGTCCGGAGTTACATGTGAGATAGAGGAATTGAGCAGTTGCAAGGCAAAAGTACCTGTTATTAAATTAAATAATCTTTTAATGAATAACGCAGAAATCATTCATGCTCCACAGATTGGACCTTCAAGAAAAAAAACGGGGTCTACAGATTTTGCAGAGGTTATGAGTATCATTCCCGGTTCTTGTATAAGAGTTGCATTTGTTCCAGTAGGAACATCAGCACATTCTCAAGACTACGTGAATGCGGGCAAGACAGAAGCCGCTCATAAAGCAATAGCTTACGGCGCTAAGATACTTGCATTTACAGTTATGGACATGATTGAGGATCCACAGTTGATCAATGAATTTTGGGAAGAGTTCAAAAAAAACAGGTCTTCAGATTTAGAAATATAAATATCATAAATCCATAATTAATAATTCAATTTGATTGAATTTTGTAACTTTAATTTAGATAATGGGTTTAAATTGTAATAAATTTAAAGTGAGGTTGTAAATTGAAAAAATTAAGAAGAAGTATGCTGTTCTGCCCGGCAAGCAGTGAAAAGATGCTTAAAACAGCTCATTTAAGGGGAGCAGACTGTGTAATATTCGACTTGGAGGATGCAGTTGTGTACTCTGAGAAAGAAAATGCACGAAAGCTTCTGTGTGATGCTTTGCAAACAATGGACTATGGGGGCTGTGAAATATTTGTTAGAATAAATGCTCTGAATACAAGGTTTGGTGAAAGTGATGTTAAGGAACTTGTAAAAAACGGGGTTAAAAATATAAGGCTGCCAATGTGTGAAAGCAAAGAAAATATTGTAGAACTATCTCAAATGCTTTCATATTTTGAAAAAATTTATAATATTTGCGAGGGTACTGTAAATATTCAGGGAGCAATAGAGACTCCTAAAGGTGTTTTGAATGCACTTGAGATTGCGGAAGCTGGTGAAAGGGTTATTTCTATTTCTTTTGGTACAGGAGATTATACTAATTGTCTTTGCACTGACAGGACAAAAGAAAAGGACCAGTTTCTGTATGCCAGAAGCCATATAGCTTTGTGCGCCAATGTAGCGGGTATAGATTCCGTGGATACCGTATTTTTTGATATAAAGGATGCAGATGGGTTTAGAAATGAAACAAGGCAGGCAAAATTATTGGGGTTTACCGGAAAGTCTTGCATACATCCATCCCAAGTTCCTATTGTACATCAGGTTTTTACTCCGGATAACAAGTCAGTGGAAAAATCGTTAAAAATAATAAACGAGTCGAAGAAAGCTGCTCATGAGGGTGTAGGCGTTATAGTTATAGATGGTAAAATGGTTGACGAGCCGATTATTAAAAAGGCTGAAAGGATTTTAGAGCTTGCTTCAGCTGCAGGAATGTTGTAAAAAGCCACAGGAGCTTTTCACTTATCTTTTTTGGAGTGAGGAGGAGGTATTTAACTAAATTATGAACTGAAAAAGAATCCCTAAAGCAAGCTTATGGTGGGATTCTTTTTTAAGTCAGTAGATATATGCTTATAAAATGATATTGTATAAAAATCTGTAAGGGTAACGGTTTTCTCTATAAATATTA
>ENA-UOOK01005809-UOOK01005809.1-fermentation-metagenome-genome-assembly--contig:-NODE-5809-length-12201-cov-17.061255_pt1 | contig 12201 bp, 10 predicted proteins | sample MGYA00245777_ERZ724023 | MGnify/ENA primary metagenome ERZ724023 (study PRJEB28704, sample SAMN03018312) | fermentation metagenome | biome: anthropogenic terrestrial biome; feature: soil... | reverse complement strand
TGACATCGCCTTTACACGGCGGGGATCCTGAGTTCGAATCTCAGCGGGCCCACTCTTATTATTGTCCTTTTTTTCTGATTCTAAGTGCTTATTGAGCTTTTTTTCTAGTGCTTCAAGCCTTAATTCTAAGTCTGATTTAACTTCAGGTTGTGTAACTTTAAGTTCAGCATTGAATTCTTCATCCAAAGAGATTACATATAACGGTTTACCATTGTACTCTGTCTTGAATATGTGTGCAACTTCTCCCGCAAGATTCACTTCCGATTGTGGGAGCCTTATTAAAGGATATGTAATCTCTGGTTTTACCCTATGTTTCATGACTTTGGATTTTCCCAATAATTTCATTCTTCTACCTCTATAATATCAAGTAAAAGGTTACTAAATATTTATGTAACTTTCCCTTTTCTGATATATGATTAGAGTTGAAGAATACTGTATGTATGCGATTATTGTTGTAATTGCCAGCGGCTATAATAATCTAATACTGCTTGATATATCTCATCTACAGTATTAAAACTAAATCTCGATGGCTGCTTATATTTAAATATCATTTCACTGGCTAGCTTCAAGTCAGCTAATTCAGCTTCTCCAAGAACCGCTTGCCCAGGTACTGTTGATCCTCGTGGTAAATTATGGCTTTCTTTTGTTTTGTTAATAAAATAGAGTTCTTCAGGAGAATCTGCACCTATTAACATATCATGGTGGAAGAAATGCTCTAGCAGTAAATCGTCCTTTATGCACTCAAAATCAATTTTTTCTTCTATTCTCAAGCGCATTGCGTCTAACATATATCTTATAAGGTCTTTTTCATCTATTTCCTCGGGTATTTCCTCAGGTATCTCTTCAATGATCTCTTCAATACCTGATAATTGTGTTTTGAAAATTAGGTGAGGAATTTCTTTTGGGAAACCTGGAAACTTTTCTTCAAATAATTTTAAGAGCACGTCTTCAGCAAAAGACCTGTATATTTCCCACGGATGGGCCTTAATGGTATTTATAAATTCATCTTCCGACATTTTAAAATCTGAGTAGTGTTTTATATGCGCAAAGTAACACAATTCTAAAAGTTCATCAATACGTTGATGTCTGTAAGATCCAATTGTATTAATGTAAATTTTCCAAATACCTCTATCAAGTCCTCTGCTCCCAGTTTCAATACTTGTATTGAAAAAAGAAGCCGATAAAAGCAATTTTAGGTAAAAGCTTAGCCAATCTGGGCTGTTTTCAAAATGTTCGTGTTCCTTGAGCACTATTTTTATAGATTTTTCATAGTCGTTTAAACGAATTTCGGGAAACTGCTGTTTTATATTTCTTAGATTTTTTAGTTTTTTGATATCCCAATAGTTCCGCAGACCCTTCTTCTCAGGTGGAATTAATTCTATACAATCTAGTTTCTGCAGATTATGGAGGTGCCTATTGATATTTCCCTGATCCATAATGTTATATCTCTTCAACAAAAACTCTCGAATAGCTGGCTCTCCAACAAGTTTCTCATTTTTCAGAATAAACTTCAATATGCTGGATTTTACTTCGCCTACATTCAGCCTGTCTCCTTGTTTCTTTGGCATATCGTGTATATCAACTGGTATGTATATATACATATGCTTAAAAACGATGGATAAAAATGATTCTACTGAGGGTGTAAATTAGCTAAACTAATGTTTTGAAGCATTTTCTTTTTATATAAGAACCTTATAATAATGTACTAAATGTATCCAATTTAAAAGGAGTTCAAAAACATGGAAAATAGTTTTCCGAATCTCATTGGAGATAAACTCCCAGTCATTGCATATGTTGACCCTGCAACGTTTTCTAAAATCGAGGCATTGCGTGGGGATATTTCCAGAAGTAGATTTGTAGGAAAAATTCTTAAAAAAAGTATTGAGCAGTAAAAATGAAAATTGAAAGACCGTGTCTACTGTGTGGACAAAAAAGCAGTTCGATAGACATGAACCATTGGACGACAATTCTGGCTTACTGCGCATCTCTAAAAAATTACGTGAATTAAGCATGTAAAAGCCCAAACTGGCAGAGGCCATGCAGCGAGTGGAAAAAGTACATATGACAAAGTGAAGAAACAAAGGCCAGAGCAATCTGGAAAGTACGTCATGGACACAGAATTTAAAAATATAGCAAAAAGGGTACGGTAAGAAAGATAGAAACATTGGAATGCTTTCCACAACTTTTCCAACGTTTCCATTGTGTTGCCAATTCTTTTGAATAACCAAAAGCTCACTTATAGCTAAGTGACTAAACCAAGTATTACTTGATAGTATATATATGTTCTCTTGTCTATAAGCCTGATGCTACGGTTATCAAGCCTGAATATAACATATCTTCTGCCGTAACCCCCCTCAATTTTTAGGGGTCAATTAAATGATAATAAACAATAGAAAAATCTTCTCTGAAGATGGAACGGATATTACACCAAACATAGAATTCCAATATAATGAAAAAAATTATGAAGATACTGAAGACAACTCATACAAATTCACTGAAAAAGATTTCAACATGTGTAACCTGTTTTTTCAAAGTCTTCACGTTCACAAGTCAGTAGAGAATGGAGATTTCCAAAACCCTTTTTGGAATTTCGTAATTCCTGATACTGAGACAGAAAAACACAAAATAATCAAAGTACCACATGAAAAGGCTTTTTCACCACTAAAAATAATGAGGGCTTTCCAAGGTGTAGGTTTTCCAGGTTTCCCAAAAATCTTTACTAAAAAAAATAAAGGCTTTTTGTGGGAGAACTTTATGGATTTCATAATAGAGAGGTTCGAAGATGCTGCCATAATAGAAGAAGACCCATTAGATAGTATATCTGAAGCCTTCATCTGCAAATTATGCGAAGTTGCACAAAGGGATGAAGAAATCTTCTATAATGGAAATGTAAAAGAGTGCGGAGCAGTGTTTGAACGAGAAGGGATACTATGCTTTAACGTGAAAACAAACTTAGTAAACGAGCTGATATCCGAAAACAGATTACCCATAATCACTAACAAGCTATCCACTAACCTTAATAAAAAGAAATTCAAGCTATACAGGACATGGCAGAGAAATGGAGTAGGGCCTCGTATATGGTCTTTCCCAGTAGAGAAGCTCGAACCATACGGTTTCACAGTAAACATGACTAAGAAAGCGAACTACGGAACCAACATTATAACAAGCATGGATGATATTTTCAACCATCAGCCGCAGCCTGAAAATATGGAATTCATAGACAGTAGGACTGGAATTAAGAGAGGTGATATTTAATGCCTCTCCCATCTGAATTCCATTTCATAGGAGTTCCAGGCGCGGGAAAAACTACAGCACTGGAAAATACTATTGAATACGCAATTAATGAACTTGGGATTGCACCACATGAAACAAGGGTTGTGACGTATAGAGCATCAACAGCGATGGAAATTAAAGAAAGACTGGAGAACAGATTCAATCTTTCGTCTAGTGATTCAAAAGAAATATGCTCAACACTTCACGGAATGGCTACAAGATTTTATATAAGTCAGCTTGATGACTCAGATAAAACGCTTGATTTCATGGACGGTAATTGGCTGCACTGGAATGAATTTAAAAATCAGTATGGTCATGATATGCGCCCAGGCGGGATAGACAGTCCTGAAACGAACTCGCAGACATCAACGGCTTATACATACTTCAGAAACACAGGAAGGGATATGGATGCAGTTCTTAACAGAGGTCTGTATTCTGATCCTGATCACCTTCAGAAAGTAGCAGATGACCTAGAGGAATTCAAGAAGAAGAAAAACATCATAGAGTTCAATGATTGCTTAGAGCATGCAGCCCAAGAGAATTTTATTCCTGATGTCAGGATGATACTGATTGATGAGGCCCAGGACTTAAACCCCTTAATGACCAGCATGATTGATAATTTCAGAGGCCACATTGAATATATAGGACTTGCAGGAGATCCTTTCCAAAGCCTTTATCCATTCTACGGAGCAACCTCTGATTACTTAACTGATTTTCCAAACGAATTTACATTAGGAGAGACTAGACGACTACATGAGGAACATTATGATATTGCTAAAAGAATCATTCTAGGGAATACAGGTTATGTTCCTCCAGAAGTAAAAACAAAAGGGAAAGGCGGGAAGGTTTTTTATGTAACTCCAGAAGAGGCAGCAGAAAGAACTTTCCAGCATGTTAAAGATAATGGAGTATTTCACTTATGCAGGACTAATTATCTTTGTTCTCAAGTAGCGCACAATCTCGCAGAAAAAGGAATTCCTTACTTTGGTTCTCTTGGATGGAGAAAAGAAACAGTACACCTATTCAATGGACTTAACAAAGTTGCAGAAGGAAAGGCCCTTCATTACAGTGAACTTAAATCCTTGCAGAAAAACACGCGCATGTTCAGCACTCATGTAAAATTATACCAAATAGAGAAGATAGAGAAAGAATCAAAAACAAAAGAAGGGACAAAAAATTACAGGGTGCTTATGACCGATGCTATATGGAATTTGAAAGCAGCAGGCGCGTATACACTTGTTAATGATGACAACAAAGGAAACATAATGAAGGCACAAATTAAGGGACTACTCAACAAAGGTTTCAAAAGAATCTCCCTCTCCGATGCTGCAAGAGTCAGAGTTATGACCATTCATGCAGGTAAAGGACTAGAAGCGGAAACGGTTTTCCTTTATACTGAAATTCCGGACACGGTGAGTAAAGGTCTGAAACGTGAAAAAACAGCAACTGAAGAGGCTTGTGTGTGGTATGTAGGCGTATCCAGGTCTCTTAAAAATTTGTACGTTGTGGCAACTCCAGGCAAGCAATATAGAATACCAATGCCTTCTGATGGGTGGGATGTTGAATGAACTCTCATCCCTCTAATTTTAAAAATAATAATCCAGCCTCAGAGCTTACGAGAGAACATTATGAGAGGCCAGAAGTACAAAGCATACTACTCGATTTGTGCGCCCTGTCTGCGAACTCTAAGGACGGTTACAGGTGGATTGTAGGCGGGTCTACTGGATGGTACGATAAAAAAGATGGGAAGTACTATGGCAATAGGGGAGACCAGGCGCATTATAATAAAGTAATTCAGAAGTTCAGGACAATTCATTACACTACTGGATTCTTTAATTCAGAGGTATTCAATACTGATTTCAGTGACATGCACAATGACGAAGGCGAAGAGGAAGATGGTAACTTTTTCAGCAAAAGGAACTGCGTTGGAATGTCTGCGCTTTTCGACATTGACACAAAGGATGAAGTAAATGGGCATGGCGCAAACATTGAACTACCAAAAGCAAAAGCAGCAGTGGAAAAGATGGTAAAGTTCATTTGTGACGATCTTAAAAAGTATGCTCCAGGTTATTACTGCGCGGCTTTTTCTGGTGGTGGTGCTTATGTGCTCCTTCACCATTCCGTATTTCAGGAATTCATAGACGAGTGCGCGGGAACTGAAAAGCAGATTGAACGCATGATATCATTGTCCAGTGCCTTGAATCATTACCTATTGATAGTTGAACAGAAATTCAAAGAAGAATATCCTGATGAAAGCCAGTATGTGAAGTTAGATAGGCTTAATCAACCTAAGCGCATGGTTAAGGCCCTCCTGAGTATCCACAAGAAGAAGCCTTACGCAGTAATTCCGCTTGATCCGGAGAAACCTATAATTGACTTTGAAGCTGCAAGACTTCCATTAAGTGATGAAGTAATCCAGAGGTGCAAGAACTGGTATAAAGCAGGAACTGCAAAGCCTGAGTTTGTGCCTATGCTGGAAACATTAATGGTGCAATTAAAGAAAGAAGGAAAGCTTTCTAAGGTATACGATTATGAACCCTTTGAGACCCCAGAAATTCAGGAGATCCCGGGGACGGAAAAGTTTCCTCCATGCATGAAAAGCCTTATCAACAGACCATATGGAGGAGAAGGCCAGACCAGAGCTTTAGGGCAGTTGGCTGCCTTTCTTGGGGAAATTGGATGGGAGAAGAAAGAAGCCTATGATCTATGGATTACAGTGGCGAAGAGATGGAAGGCAGAAACGGCAAATATCTTTGACTCATGGTTTAGGCGTATGCACTGCGCAGGATGTAAAAAGATAATGTCAGAGGGTGAAGCATATCCTTTTATCAATCTAGCGCCCTTCCTGCTATGTAAGCCGGACATAAGATGCCTAAAAAGGAAAATGTCAAGTCCTAAGTATGTTGCATCTGAAGAACTTTATTTACAGAGTTTCAAAAAAGTTAGAGTATGATTTCTCTGACTTTTCTATTTTTAGACAAGATTTTTACCGTGATTCCGTTTTTGTGTGGCTCTTGTTTCTCTTTCAGATACTTTCAGATACATGTCATATAAACTGGATTTTATCTGAAATAAAGCCTCTTGATATCGAGTTTTCGTGCATAGTTAAAATATTTTAACAGAGTCTCTAGACCGTGATTCCATTATGGATTTCACATAGAAGGTCATTAAAAAAAAGAAAAACGTGTTTTTTTTATCTGACTTATCTGACTTATCTGACTCTGATATCGTTTTTTATTTGACATATATCTGACTTGTATCTGAAATATTAAGTTTATCGTTTTTTATTACTGTTAAGTTAAGGGTTTAGTATATTTACAACATCCACAAAATGCAACGCACAGTCCTTATACAGCAATTAAAAAAGCAAGCAGCATCCCCGAATTTCCTTTAAGGAAAGTCGAGAGAGGGAAGAAATTCCGGAGCAACAGTCTAAAAAGTATGCACATAGTATAGGAAGCGAGGGTAAACGTATCTTTTAGCTCACCTTAAATCCCAAAAAAACATAATTTACGAAATAATCTTTCTTCCTTTTTCTTCCTTCTCTTTCTCTTTTACCTTCATTTATTTTTTATACTTAGATCCTTATATCTTTCTAATAAGAAGGTGGTAAAATCGCCAGAAAAACGAAACTAAATGATGCTTTAATCAATGAAGTTTCCCAATGCATACGCTTGGGAATGAGCTACTCAGCCACAGCCGGAGCAATAAACATAACTCCTGAAAGCTTCCACAACTGGATGAACTGGGGAAAAACAGGAACGAAAGACCCTATCTATTCTAGACTTTATGCAGCTGTAAGAGAGGCTGAAAGCCTATTAATACAAGACTGTCTGCTCAAGCTCAGGAAGTCAGGCGAAACCGGAAATATAGAATCTGTTAAATTTATTTTAGAACGTAGATTCCCTCAGGATTGGAGTAAAAAAGACAACATCAATGTCCAGGCGCGCTCTGAAAATGTGAATATCAACGTAAATCCGAAGCTGAAGCAGGAAGAGACCGAGAGAATCAGGCAGGCCATTCTTGCAAAACTAGCGAGACCTGTGCAAGATTCGGAGAATCCCATAATAAACGTCACAAATGGAAGGGAAGATAGAACCCTCCATCTTGGATAAAAATAACGTTTGTTGAATGTTTAAACTCTGTGAGAAGCTTGAATGATTAATAAAGTTAATGAGCTTGTCTTATTGCTGGAAAACATTAGATTTCTAGCCTATCTGAGAGCTAGGATCAGATGGAAAGCTGGACAATATACCCTAGAGTCCAGAGTTTTTCCTAGAGTGCTTGAAATATTAACCAAGGAAGTTTTAAGATGTCTTCAGCGGGGCAAATTAAAGCCCGGAGTTAGAGTTTGAACACGATTAAAAAATAAATCTCTTGTTAGAGGTCTAATTTACTAATGTTTTTATCAATTGAAAATCAAAAAAGACATCAGTATTGATTAATCGAATCTTAAAGTATATTTTCGATAAATGTTATTATTTTTTTGTAATTTTTGCTGTTTCTACACTTTTTTGAATTAATTACTAAGTGAGAATACAATGATATATCTGGTTTATGTGTATCTTTTGTAAGGTTCAAAAATGATTCAATATCTTTATCTACCCTTAAACAGTTAACAATTGTTCCATCTCTTTTCATATCTTCAATGTATTCGTTCAGTATTTTGTGAGATATTTCTCCTGTTACTTTGTCGTGATCTCCATCGTAAAGAATCCAGGTACTAATCCCTAAACGGTTCAATAAGTGTGCAAATTTATAAAAATGTAATTTTCCGTTTACGTCTACAACCATTACATCAGAAGTTTTATTTGATGTAAAGAATTCTCCAAGCTCGTTGTCGAACATAAAAGAAATTAAAGCTTTTTCTGTAGAACCTTCTACTAATATAACCTTCTTACTTAGGAAGGCGTTTGCTCTTTGAGGATCAATCCATAAAAGATAACGTAGCTCATCTTCTATTGCAATTTGATCTATTTGCTCCAAAGTTTGCTGGACTGTTGAGTCTTTATATTTGGGACATGCTTTTACTATTAGTCTACCATCACTCTTACAGATCTCAGATACATTTTCATGTGAGATTTCGCAAAGGGATGAAATTCCACTATTGATCGAAATTTTCTTAATCTGAGAATAATTTTGGATATTACTCACAAAATAAGGAGAATGTGATGTTACGAATACTTGATCATTTTTAGACAGTGAAATCAATTTGTTTCGGAAATGTTTCTGATGATTGGGGTGAAGAAACAGCTCAGGCTCCTCAATTAAATATAAGGTTAATTTTTTAGATAAAGTACTTAATTCTGCAACATTGCAGAGGAGAGAAAATATAAGTGACCTTTGAAAACCCATACCTTGAGACTCGATAGGTAATTCTCCACTTTGACCATTTTTTGTATATGCTTCAAATGATTTTTTAATTAAATCGTCGACTTCAGGAGGATTAAGCCTAAAATTTAATTCAATGTTTTCATAATCAAGCATATAACTTTCTAGAGAATCTTTTAAAGATTTAAATCCAGTGTCATCAAATATTTCTGAAATTCTTATAATATTTTCTGACACATTGCCATAAAGTTCATTAAATTGATTATGTGTTTTTAGAGTTTCTATTACATACTTATTTATAAGTTTATTAATGGTGGAATTTGCAGTAAATTTTAGGTCATCGTCCAATTTTCTAATTGAAGGAACATATATAGGTTCTATATTATCAAATAGGCTTTTAAGTTTGATATTTGAAATATTTACATCTTTTATTTTATAGCTTGGACTTTGGTCTTTTTTTTCGGTTGAATTACGATCAGCAAATGCTTCAAGATCAAGTTCATGTTGTTTAACATAGCTAGTAATTTGCTCTGGAATCTCATCTCCTTCTTCAAACGAAAAAACCATTTTTACTGAGGGATCCCCTTTAAACTGTCGATTGATATCTTTTTCGCCTAATTTTATTTCGTTAAAGAACCATCTAATGGCAAAAAGGATATTACTTTTTCCAGTATTATTTTCGCCGATGAAAATATTATAGTTCTCTGAATTGAAACTAGTTTCAAGATGAGATTTTATACCTTTTATGGTTATTGACTCGATCTTCAAAGTTCATTCCCTCTAAAAGAAATATACTCAGATTTAATTTTTAGAAGTTCTCATCACTTAAAAATATAAAAGGATATTGAAATTATATTCAAAGCTACTTTTACTTTCATTGGAAGACCTTATGCATTATGTCCCACAACCCAGTTTTTTTCGATTTTTCATGATAAGAAAATTGATTGATCTTTCAGAAATCGAGATTTAGATAACCAATCCTGAATTCTGGGATCAGATCAATGACAAAGAAAAGCTTTCAAAACTCCTGCTAAACCTGAAAATGAGATACATTAAAAAACTGTCTAAATTTTCCTATTTTTTGGTTTAAAAATTTCAGCCAGATTTCGCAGCAAAGAAAATTTCAAAAATACCGGGTTCAGTTTGAGTTTGGCTCATTATTTTGCACCCTTTTCTGGACTATTCTCTGGGCCCTTATCTGGACTCTTATAGGGCCCTCAATTCTGCATTGTTGGAAGTACAGAAAGATCCGAAGAATAGAAAATTTTCTTCTGTACTCTATTATCTGCCTATAGAGATCAATACTGAGCCGCTTAACAGATCACAGATTGCACATAGAGATCAGATAGGCTCTTAATAAGTGACCAACTAAGCTGAAGGGATGACCAGATCACATAGCTAATTAAGTGACACCGAAACAGGAGGCACAATCAGAGTCCTTGAGTTTTTGCCTTAGTGAGCTCCTCAGTAAGCCAGGACTTTAAAGTCTAATTTCCTTTCTATTAATACCAGTTTCTTTAAATCAACTTGTTAAGGTTACCATTCTGTTACTGTTACATAAGAGTAACATTTATGTAACATGTCGTTGTTGTATGGTAGAGTAACACAACAGTAACAGAGTGATAACATGCATATCAAATCAGAAGTTTTAAAAGAAATCTTCTTCCGAACCTTTGACAAGGCACAAGCGTATGAACTTGAAATGTGGGCATTGGGACGAGAAACACCTAAGGAGTTAAAGGAGAGCTTGGTACGGTTGCATAAGTTCACGTACCTTGGAGAAGAGGTAAGTCTAAGAGATCTGTTAAAGCAGACCAATATGATGTTAGACCGCTTAATATCTGAGCTTGGCACAGAGGCGGAAGGGTATATAAAAAAGTATATGAAGGTCAGAAGCGAGACTCCTGAAATAGAAGAAGAGATTAAAAGAAGGCTAAAAAGGGAAGCAGAAAGCATTAACATGCTCATTGAGTCTATGAATGGAATATGTAACGAAGAAGTAACACAGAAGATACACACGGAAGACGGGAAGCTGATAAAAGAACGTGTTTGTGTTGTGTGTTCCAGCACATTCAACTCCAATAGGAAGAATGCTAAATATTGCTCTTCAAAGTGTAAACAGGCAGGATACAGAGAAAAAAAAGATAGATATTCAAACTCCTTAATCTAACGAAGAGAATAGGCTTATTATCAGCCTGCCTGCGAGGTTTTCAGGGCATGGCTGGACGAATCACACATTGCCTTTATTAAAAAGCTTCTTGTAAAGGCTTAGAATGAGGTATAAGTTCACAGATGAAATTAAAAGAAGTGTAGTAAGAAATTAGTTTTCTTAGGGAATGTGTACAATAACTGTCAATTCCTTTCCTTCAAATTCTTTTCCCACTGAAGAGAGATGACCATGCCGCCCAAACTGACAAGTAAAGACTTTATCTTCGGAAGTGACTGAGAGATTATCTCTTTCTCTATGTCCTACAATGACTGTAGCTTGGAGAGAAGCATAACCAGATCTAAAACAGACGGGATATCCTCTTTTATCTACGGTACAATATTCGATAATATCTTTCTGTCCTGGAGTAAGGGTCATTGAGCAGGGAATTTTCAAAGGAACGGTTTTTCCTGGTCGCTTTGATTCTCTTGGCATAAGCATACGTATCAACTTATAAAATATATACTTTACGTTAGAATGAGAGAGGTTTAATCCTCTTCATCTACAAAAGGACACCATTCAAAATATTCAGAACCACAGTTTCCAGTGCGAGAACAGAAAATACAATCATCCTTTCACATTTCCATGGATACGAGCTTATTAGTTCTTTATCAGACAGGTTAAATTTGTCTATGGTATTCCAGGCTTCTTTTATGTCAGTTCTTTTATGTCAGTTATTGTTTTCAGAGCATTCCAGATTTGAGTTTCAATTTTTTTTGTCATCTTTACTACCTCTTTGTATGATCCCGTTTTTCTTGTACAATACTAATAACTCACGTAAAGTATATAAACTTTACGTTGGGGTAATGATATTTCCCTGGAGAATATCGAGCAGTGATGAAAACTGGAATTTTAACCATTTAACAGATTCTTTACTATCATTTAACGTAAAGTTTATATACTTTACGTGTCTATGGTATATTGTAGTAACATAAGGAGCACGACAACAAATGAGAATTGAAAACATGAAAATCGGAATGGCTGTCAGATACGAAAACCAGAAATGGAAAGGTACTGTTGTTGGAATCGGAAAAGAAGAAATATAGGTTATTTTTGAAGGGGATGGAGCACTTGAATACATCGACCCAATGTTTCTGAGGCCTTTCTAATCAGGCCTTTTGATCCTTTTTATGTTGTGCTCGGGAAAAGGTGAATGAATATGAGAAGAACGGTGTATGAAATGATTTATGCAAGGCTTCAGCAGATGGGAATCATTGAAGAGTCCGGAAAAATGCAAGCTGACTATATGAAGTTTGTAAGCTCCGGTTTAATGCCTCTAAATGTAGATAAGCTCACATCTGATACAATCGCATTGGCACATAACGGAAAGCAAAACGGGGATGTAATGGCTGACCCTGATATGGAAGTAAGAATTTATCCTGATCTGAAAA
>ENA-UOOK01005808-UOOK01005808.1-fermentation-metagenome-genome-assembly--contig:-NODE-5808-length-12204-cov-4.389744_pt1 | contig 12204 bp, 11 predicted proteins | sample MGYA00245777_ERZ724023 | MGnify/ENA primary metagenome ERZ724023 (study PRJEB28704, sample SAMN03018312) | fermentation metagenome | biome: anthropogenic terrestrial biome; feature: soil; material... | reverse complement strand
TTGATTTTATCACATTTGGTATGTTTGCTCTCTGCATTTTTATGATATCATTCCAATCCGATGAAAGCAATCGATATCCATGCCCATATTTTTTACTGTGTGCATGGAGCAAACCGGAACGGCCCGGTGACTTCGGAGCGGTACGGGCGGGTTTTCAACGGCGGCCTCGTAAAGCCGTTCATGCCCCCTCTGAGCGATCACACGACGTTTACGGAGGACAATCTGCTCGAAATGATGGCCCGGTCGGACGTGGAAAAGGCGGTTCTTTTGCAGAACCCGACCATCGGCCTCATCAACGGGGAAGTCGCCGGGGCGGTGCGCGCTCATCCCGGTGTGTTCGCGGCGGCCGCGCAGGTGGACCCGTTTCTTCCCGATGCGGCGGAACGGCTGCAAGCGCTGGTCGAGACGGGCGCGTTCCGCGCGCTGAAGCTGGAAATGAGCGACGACTGGGGGTGGCTTTCCATTCATCCGCAGGCGGATTTTCACTATCGGAGGGTTTACCCGCTTCTTGACGTCGCCGCGGCGAACCGTCTGCATGTGATTTTCGATACCGGCGCCACGACGGGCGCGGCATATCTTGTGGATGAGCTTCGCGGCCTTGTCCGTGATTATCCGGACATACATTTTGTCTTTGAGCATCTGGGATATATGACGCCCGGCGGGGATAAGCAGCGCTATGAGCAGCTTTTGCAACTGGGACGCCTGGAGAATGTCAGCTTCGGAATCTCCGCCGCAGGGCAGCTTTTGGCGGAGGAGTACCCGTGCAAACGCGCGCTTCTGCTTCTGCAGCAGGCCTATGAAATCATGGGCGCGGAAAAACTCCTCTGGGGATCCGACTGTCCCACGACGCTGTGCCGCTATACCTATCAGCAGATGAAGGATTTCGTTGCAATGCACGCAACCTTCCTGACCGAAAAAGAGCGTTTTCAAATTCTTTACGACAATGCAGACCGGATGTTTTTCGGAGACTGATTTCCCATATAACTGTGAACCTGTAAGGAGGAGATTATCATCATGCTCAAAAAAATACCTTCGATTTTGTCGCCGGAGCTGCTGAAGGTTCTGGATGAAATGGGGCACGGCGACCGGGTCTGCATCGGCGACGGAAATTTTCCGGGGACGTCTTTGGCAAGGGCGGGGGGAGCCATCCTCCTGCGCGCGGATGGGCACGGTGTTCCCGCGCTGCTGAATGCCATTCTGGAATTGATCCCGCTGGATGAAAATGTGGATACTCCCGTTATGCTGATGGATACGATGGAAAGCGACAAGCATTTGAACATCGTCATCTGGAAGGAATACGAGAAGATCGTCGAAAAGTACGACAAGCGCGGGAAGGCCGCAATCGGCAAATATGAGCGCTCTGAATTTTACGAGCAGGCGAAGGATACCTATTGCATTCTTCAGTCCGGCGAGTCCGCCATTTATGGAAATATCATCCTGAGAAAAGGCATTGTCTATTGACGCGTTCCGGCTGTTATTTGGCGGCGCGGCCGCGCGAACGCATGAAACAAGCCTCCCCCAAAGCCGGAAGGCGGCCACGGACCTATTAGAAGGATGATTCGGGTGGTTTTCCGGCGAAATAAAAGCAGGTCATATCCAAAACCTTTTGGATATGACCTGCTTTTTTGCGTCCTGCCCGGTGGAAAAAGCGGGGCGTATCGGAAAAAAACCACTTGTCATTGTCGCGCGCGACCGGTGTGGAGAATCCAGGGGGCTGCGCCGGTTCCCGATGCGGCTTGCTTATGTCTGCGGCTTTCCGGCGGAACCAGGCCTGCAGAAAGACAGGTAGGTCAGACAACTTTTAGCATCAGTTGCCTGACCTACCTGCTTTTGTGGTGTTCCTTACGGGATCAGATGATATTTTTTCATCTTCCTCCAAAGGGTGGTCGTACTGATATTCAGCTCTGCGGCTACCCGCGCTCTGCTGCCCTGGTTGCGCTCCAGAAGCTTCCGGATTTGCTCCTGCTCGTACGCCGCCGTCGAGCCTTTGGGAGCAGGCAGCGCCGCTTGGAAGGAAGGGCTTTCCTCCGCCTCCCGGCGGAGAATGCCGGCCAGATGTTCCGGGCGGATCCGGGTGCTGTCGGAAAGGGTGACGGCGCGCTCCAGAAGATTGAAGAGCTGCCTGATGTTTCCCGGATAATTTCCTTCCTGGAGCAGCCTGACCGCTTCCTCGCTGAAGGATACCCCATGGCAGTTCGCCGCCAGATAGTGGCCGATCAGGCTGGGAATATCCTCTTTTCGCTGCCGGAGCGGGGGCAGGTGCAGCTCCAGCACATTCAGCCGGTAGAGCAGGTCCTCGCGGAATTTTTTTGCCCGCACCAGCGCCTCCAGATCCTTGTTGGTGGCGCTGATCACGCGCACGTCGATCGGGATCGTCTGGTTGTCCCCCAGCCGGCTGGTTTCCTTTTCCTGAAGCACGCGGAGCAGCTTTGCCTGAACGTTGATGTCCATCTCGCCGATCTCGTCCAGGAACACGGTTCCTCCGTGCGCCCACTCGAACAGTCCCATTTTCCCTTCCTTGTTGGCCCCGGTAAAGGCTCCCTTTACATAGCCGAACAGTTCGCTTTCCAGAATGGATTCCGGAAGCGCTGCGCAGTTGATGGCCACAAAGGGCTCTTCCGCCCGCTTGCTGTAGGTGTGTATGCTTTGGGCGAAGATTTCTTTCCCGGTTCCGGTTTCTCCGGTAATCAGGACGGCGCTGCCGCTTCTGGCGTATTTTTTCGCGAGACGGATCGTTTCCCTGATCGCGGCGCTTTTGCCCAAGATATCTTCAAATGTGTACTTGGCGGCGGGGCGTTTTTCGTTCAGCTTGATGCGGATCTGTTTTTCCGCGGACTGGATCCGGTTTCCGCTGCCGACGATGACGACCACGCTTTTGATCTGAGAGTTGACAATAATGGGCTTGCAGTTTACAAAATAAACGCGGGAGAACAGGTTCACAATGGTTTTGTAGGGCGCATCCCTCTGGTTCAGAACCTGTTTCGCCTCTGTTTCAGGGAACAGCAGCCCCAGGATCTCTCCCGGCGTCCGGTTCCGGAACAGGGCCTTGGCGTTGTCGTTCTGAAACAGAAGCTCGCCGGAACGGGAAAAGTTGAGGATTGCGTCGGGAGTACCGTTGACGGTGGCCAATATCGTCTGCAGGTATTCGTCCCTCGCTTCCAGCGACATCAGGATGTTCAGTGCCCGGTCGATGGCCATCTCCACGTTGCTGGTGCGCACCCGCAGCATGACATGGCGCAGATGATGGGCGTCGGCAACCTGTTTCACGGTGAAGCCGCCGATCAGGACCCGGATGTCGGGCCGAAGCTCGCTCATGATGTCCTGCTCGATGGTGTCCGGCGATTTGGGGCCGATGACCTGCACATCGGTTCCGGAGATCTGGCGGAAGTACATCATCGTGTCGTATGCATTGTCGAACCCCACCAGCGCGCTTTCCTCCGGCGCACAGCATCCCGTGTGGACGGATTCGTAGATCTCTTCGAAAAGATAGGGGACATCCACCACCGGAATGGACACATGCTCTTTCAGCAGCCGGACGTTCCGGCCCCGGGCGATCAGAATCTTTGCTCCGGAAGCGGCGGCCTTCTGGGCGTTCCGGACGGTATTCCGGCCGGTGGCTTCGATGATGCCCACCCGCCTGCTCAGACGCCGCTTGACGATGATCTGCCGGCTGGCGGCGGTGAAAACATCCGAGGCGGAAAAAATCATGATGTCTTTGACTTTTTCCAATGGAAGCCCTTCTTTCTCTTTTGCATTTCAAAAATGAAATTCAATGGAATTCATTTAAATGATATTATCATGATTGATGAAACTATTAATGATTAAAAAGAAAATATTTTTTGAATCAAAACAAAGAATCGTGGAAAATAAGCATGGGATTTGCTATTATTTCAAATTTTTTTCAATTAATTTTATTGAAAATAGAACAATTGGCATATGAATTGCTCTCTTTATTGAGTAGAACAAGAAAGGAGGACAAAGAATGGTTTATAAGGTATTAGTACCGCAGCCAATTTTAAAGGAGGGGTATGATTTTCTGCAGGATCACGGTTACGAGGTGATCGAGGGAAGGGGGATGAAAGAGGAGGACATCATCGCCGATATCGCGGATTGCGACGCCATGATCGTCCGCACCGCGAAAATTACGGCGAGAATTTTCGAGAACGCGCCCAAGCTTCGCGTGATCGCCCGGCACGGCGCCGGGTATGACGGGGTCGACCTGGAAGCGGCCCGCAGGCATAACGTTCTGGTGATGAATGCGCCGGGTGTCAACAGTATTTCGGTGGCCGAGCTGGCGATTTTCTATATGCTCTACTGTGCCCGGAACTTCAAGCTGGTTCAGAAGCTCTATCAGCAGGATTACAGCTATGCGAAGTTCAAGGTCCCCAAAACGGAGCTTTATGGAAAGACACTGGGGCTTTTGGGTCTGGGCAATATCGGCAAGCTGGTGGCGAAAAAAGCGGCTTTGGGCTTTGACATGAAAGTGGTCGCCTTTGATCCGTACCAGAGCGGCAATCTGCCCGATTACATTGAGCTGACACAGGACCGGGACGAGATTTTCCGTACCGGCGACTACGTTTCCATCCACGTCCCGGCAACGGAACAAACCATCAACAGCGTTGGCCGGCAGGAATTTTCCATGATGAAAAAGACCGCTTTTCTCATCAATACCGCCCGCGGGTCCATTGTGGATGAGCCGGAGCTGATCCGCGCGCTGGAGGAAAAGCAGATCGCCGGGGCGGCCCTGGATGTGCTGCACGACGAGCCCTTTCAAAAGGATAACCCTTTGCTCGGGATGGATAACGTGCTGACCGCGCCCCACATCGGCGCGGCGACAAAAGAGGCTTCCGGCCGTGCATCCCTGACATGCGCGGAGAACATAGACGACTTTTTCTGCGGTCGTCCCCTGCGTTCCGTCGTGCCGGAACTGCGCGATCTGATCAGCCCAATCATCAAAGGAAAGGAGAAAAAATAATGAGTGTAGGAAATCGGATTTTTCTGGAACGTGATTTGCCGGACGAAAAAATAATGGAGGGCTTTCAAAACCTGCCCGCGGCAAATGTGGCCGACACGATGGGGCGCTCCTGCGCGCTGAACTCTCAGATCCGCCTGATCAGCAGCCCGAAGAAGCCGGCGATGGTGGGGGCCGCGCTGACGGTGAAAGCGCGCCCGGGCGACAACCTGATGCTGCACAAGGCTCTGGATCTGGCCGGAAGCAACGACGTCATCATCGTCTCGAACGACGGGGACCGGACCCATTCTTTGATGGGGGAGATCATGGCGGTTTATGCCCAGTGCACCCGCAAGGTCGGCGGCATTGTGCTGGACGGACCCATCCGCGATATCGATGAGCTGTCGCAGATGGATATGTTCCTGTACGCCACCGGCTCCACGCCGGGCGGCCCGTATAAGGAGGGGCCCGGGGAGATCAACGTCCCCATTTCCATCGGCAACATCGCCGTGATGCCCGGAGACATCGTGCTGGGCGACCGGGATGGCGTCATCGTCATTCCCAGGAAGGACGCGGCGCAGATCCTGGAGGCGGCGGCCAAATACGCCGAGATGGACGCCGGCAAGGTGGCCGCGGCCAAAAACGGCGCGGCGAAACGCCAGTGGGTGGACGAGACTCTGGAGAAGAAAAAGGTGGAAATCATCCAGGGGAAATATTCAAGATAATGAATAATAGTGGTATTTTGACCTTGTCGGCAAGTAAAAGCAACAACGCAACAACATAACCGAAGTATAAAGAATTTTTTAACAAATATACATGCGTTTCCCTTTTTAAGGGAGTTCCGGTATGTAAGTTGAGGTAATTGTACATTTGTTAAAACCGAACGGAGGAGTGAATATATGAAAATTATGGATTGCACGCTGCGCGACGGCGCCAATGTGGTTGGCAATGGCTTTTCTCCCGAGCTGACCCGTATGATGGTTGAGGGCCTGATCCGCAGCAATATTCACATTATTGAGATGGGCAACGCCAAAGGTCTTGGCGCAACCGAAAAGGGCAGCCCCGCACCCATCAGCGACGCGGCCTATCTGGACCTGATCCATTCTTATCTGTCCAAAGCGGACATCGGCATGTTTTTAAACGCCAAGCGTTATGAGCCGGAAAACGTAGCGATGGCGGCGGACAAAGGCATTTCTTTTTTGCGGATTGGTGCGGATGCCGGTGATGGCGCCAAGACTTATCCTGTGATTGAGGATGTTAAAAAGCATGGCATCACAGCCCGGTATTCCCTGATGAAAGCGTATTTGCTTTCCCCCGATGCGTTGGCGGAAGAGGCCGCTCAGCTGGAGGCTCATGGATTGGACGAAATCACCATTATGGATTCCGCCGGAACCATGCTGCCACAGGATGCCGGTCAATATGTCGAGGCGTTGAAAGACCGCCTGCATATCCCTGTTGGCTTTCACTGTCACAACAATCTGGGATTAAGCACCGCCAACGCTTTGGCCGCTTATGAAAACGGTGTGGATGTGCTGGACTGCGGTCTGCTTGGTATGGCCCGCAGTGCAGGGAACCTGCCCACCGAAATGGCTGTCGCGCTGATGCACAGGAAAGGGGAGGCGGGGGAAGTAGATCTCTATCAGCTCTTGAATTTTGAGGATCAGGAACTGATTCCTGCCATGGAGAAAGAGGGCTATCATACGCCCATCAAACCTAAGGATTTGATTCTGGGATACAGCGGCGCCCACTCTTCTTTCATGGGCACCTTCCGGAAAGTCGCTGAGGAGTGCGGAGTGGGACTGTACCCATTGATTGTGGAGACATCTAAAATAAACCGCAAAAATCCCGGTGAGGAATTGATGCGGGAGGTCGCCGCCCGGCTTCAGGCGAAGGGGGCAAGCACATGAACATCGTTCTTGCAGGTCCCTATCCCAAAGGCACGCTGGAGCGCTTTCAATCGCTTCTTCCGAACCATCATTTTACCACGATCCTGACCGAGGATGAATACGACGCCATGACCGACGCGGAGTGTATCATTGTCCGTGTATTAAAAACTTCGGAGTCTGTCATCCTACATAACCCAAAGCTCAAAGCCATTATCCGCTGGGGGGCCGGATACGACTCGGTAGATATTGAAGCAGCCGGAAAGCACGGCATCATGGTAGCCAACACTCCCGGTGTCAATGCATATGCCGTGGCGGAGCTGACCATAGGCCTGATGATCCTTCTCGGACGCAAGGTTCTGGGTTATTACCGCAATATTCAGGCGGGGAAATGGGATCGTGGTACTTACAGTGAGACTTCTTTTTCTCTCAACTGCAAGGTCGTGGGCATTATCGGTGGCGGGAACATAGGCCGGCGGGTTGCCGCCCTGGCGCAGGCTCTTGGGGCTAAGACCCAATATTACGACGTTTCCCGGCTTCCGGCGGAAGTGGAGCGGCAATACCACGTGACCTTTGTCCCGCTGGATCAGCTCCTGGCCTCCTCAGACCTGATCTCCATTCATGTCCCCCTGCTGGGCAGCACCCGGCATATCATCGGGGCGGAGCAGCTGACCGTGATGAAACCGTCCGCCTGTCTGTTCAATACCGCCAGAGGCGGTTTGATCGACGATGCCGCTCTGCTGGAGGCTTTACGGCACGGCCGTCTTTCCGGAGCCGGGCTGGACTGTGTGGAAGATGAAAAGTCCGATGTCACGGCCCGGCTTCTTCAGTGCCCCAATGTGATCATTACGCCGCACATTGGCGGCGCCACGGCGGATCTCGCCGATGCAATGATCCCGTTCATCGCGGAGAAGATTGTATCCCTGGCCGAAAAGGGGATGATGGATGACATCGTAAACCGTCAATGGCTTCCCGATTCTGACAAAAAGATAAATCGGTTATGAGGGAGGAATTATCGTGCATATTGGAATTGGAATCTTGGCCTTTGTGATTTATCTTGCAGTCGTAATGCTATGGTACCTTGCGCTGAAGCGCTCGATTGCAGAGTCCATGTTGGTGGGGTTATTTGTTGCATGCGCCTTCAACGGAATTAATCGTATCCCCGCAACATTGGTGGCAAGCTTTGCCGACGCCATGCAGCAAAACGTTATGGCGGCCATTATCCTGTTTTCTGTGATGGCCGCAATCCTATCCCGAACTGGGATCATGGCTAAACTGATTAATATTTTGAATTCTGTCCTGGGCCGTGTCCGCGGCGGTGCCGCCTATGTTTCCGCCTGCGCCAGTTACCTCTTCGGCATGGTGGCCAGCGCAAGTAGCGCCAATGCCGCCACCGTTGGTTCCATCACTATCCCATGGATGATAGAATCCGGCTGGCCAAACGATGTAGCCGCCGTCATGAACGCAGGCAACGCCGGGCTCGGCATCTGCGGCCCGGTGCCTGCTTCCCTGTTTATGATGCTGGGCTTCGCTCCCATTGCGAAAGTGCTTACTTACGGGGATGTTTACTTGGCCCTGGTAATCGGCGCTGCCTGGACGCTGCTCTGCCGTCTGCTAGTGACCCGCTATTATGTATGGAAATATAAAATCCCATCCATGGCCAACAAAGTTGATAAATTGGGGGTCGCCATGAAAAAGGGCGGCACCTCGCTGCTCATGTTCCTGGGGATCGTTATCCCTCTGATGCTGACCATCGGGCCCATCAGCTCCGTTCTGAAAAATCATGCTTCTTTTGGGAAGGATGCCGTAAAAGCAATCGACATTATTATCTGGGTTCCCGTGTTGATCATGCTTATCTGCATCATATTGGGCCACAAAATGCTGCCAAAAACATGGAAGGGCTGGAGCGAGGTTCTTTCCTCCATAGCCAAAACCTGCTCCTCCTCCGGAACGGTTGCCCTGTTCGCCTTTGCGGGAAGCTATGCTTTGACTGAAATCGGCTTTGGAGACGACTTGAGTTCCCTTTTGAGCAGTGTAAACCTGCCTAAATTCCCCATGGTCCTTTTAGTCGGGGGTATTATTGCCCTTGTGGCCGGCCCGTTGAATGCCAGCGCCACCACGATCAGTCTCGGCCTGGTCGCATGGTCTGCCATGGTTGCCGTAGGGGTTACTCCTGCTGCCGCCCTGGTGTCCTTCCTGATTTTTGCCTCCACCGAGGGAACTTCTCCTCCGATGTCTTCGCCTATTTTTATTTCCAGCAGTATCGCCGGGGTGGAAAATGTCAGCGTGATGTTTAAGAGGCTGATTTTCCATTATTTGGTTCCCATCATTTTGGTTGGAGTTTTGGTTGCCTGCGGCATCCTGCCCATTTAGGAGGAATATTATGATGCGTAAAGTATTAACTGCTGTTTTTTCCTTTTTTCTGATTTTAGCGATCGCGAGCGCTTTTTGCATTATCGCAATCCAGATAGTTTCCATTATCACCGTAAACGGTACGTGGGCTGTTTGGGCGAAAGACACACTTGAGACTCCTGTTTGCGTTTTTTGTTCTCTCTCTGCATTTGTTGCTTTCTTTTTAAGCTATATCAATAAATCTTCCGCAAAGCAAGGAGAGGACGACGATTAAAAGCTATAGCCTGTGGGGGAGCATGTTATGGATCAAACCAAGAGCCTATGGCTGTAGAGGAAACGGTCAAGGAAAACTCCTGAGAACATTTAGAGAAAAAAATTTGGAAATCATACAAGAAAAATTTATCAGATGAACTTCTGGGAAGGAGGACCATTATGGTAATCGGAATAGGAATATGGGCATTTGTCATTTATATCATCTCGATTCTCGTGTGGATGCTTTTATTGAAAAGGAACATTGCAGAAGCAATGGGAGTCGGTCTGATCATTGTCGCACTGTTCAAAGGGATCACTGCTCTGCCGAATACTCTGGCAGTCTCTTTGGTTTCGGCGGCAAAGGAAAGCTCTTTTCTGGCAACCATGCTCTTTTTGCTGATGGCTGTTATCATGACGAAAACGGGGATCATCGCCCATCTGGTTGAATTGCTGAATTCCCTGATCGGGCGGGTAAAGGGCGGCGCGGCTTATGTGTCCACATGTGCCAGCTTTTTGTTCGGCCTGGTTTCGGGCAATGCAATTGCGAATTGCTCCACTGTCGGCGCCATCACCGTTCCGTGGATGAAAGAAAGCGGCTGGCCCAAGGAAGTGGCAGCCACAATGAATGCGGGGAACGCCGGGGTCGGGCAGGCCATGCCGTCCTGCACCGCGATGTTCCTGCTGGTCGGCCTCGCCGAGGTTTCGAAAGCAATGACCATCAGTCAGGCATATATCGCGGTGCTCTGTGCAGGCGCCTGGACCTTCCTTTACCGCCTGCTGCGGGTATGGCTGTATGCAAGGGAGTATCACGTGCAGCCGGTGCCGGAAGACCAGATTAAGCCAATGAAACAGTCTTTCCGGGACAACTGGATGTCCTTGCTGATGTTAGTCGGGATTGCAATTCCGCTGTTTTTGACGATGGGTCCCATCGCGGCCTTTCTGACCTCTGTGAAATCTTTTGGGAAGGCCGGCGTAGGTTCCATCAATATCGTTCTTTGGGTTCCTATCCTCGTCAGTGTGATCTGCCTGATCATCGGCAGAAAGAATCTGCCCCATAAGGCAGGCGAGTGGGTCGGCCTTGCAAAAGGGAGCCAGCAGACTTTCACTACGGTTGGCGGAGTTCTGCTTTTTGCCCTGGCTGCCAGTAAGGTTCTGACGATGGTTGGGTTTGACCGTGATTTGAAGGTAGTGCTGAATTCCCTTTCTCTGCCCAATTTGATCATGATCATTCTAACCTGCATCATGGTGGCGCTTGTGGCGGGCCCTTTGAGCGCTGTTGCGACGACTGCTGCGGTGGGGCAGGTGGCCTATTCCATCATGGTCGGTGCGGGCGTAAGCCCGATTGCCGCGGTAGCCGCATTTATGATCTGCATTTCTACCGAGGGAGCATCTCCTCCAAGCTCGTCGCCGATTTTCATTTCATGCGGCTTGGCCGGCGTGGACGACCCGGCGGTGATCTTCAGACCCCTCATCACCGACTATATCGTGCCTTTGCTCGGTGTGGCGACATTGGTGGCCGTTGGAATTTTTCCTGTTATTCACTAGGCCTCGTTTGAAAAATCAAGAGACTCGTCTATTTCGGCTAAAATTGTGCCGCCCAGCGTCAAAAATGCTCGGAATCCGGAAAGGATTCCTGCGCTTTTTTCCTTGTTCGGCGCAATTTTATCTCGAAAATCCGTCGTTTTTTATTGATCAAACAAGGCCTAGCGTTACGGAGGGATTATTAAAATGAAGAAAACAGAGAAAATCTTGGATTGTCTTTGCGTGATCTGCACAATTGTTTTTTTCCTGGCAGTTGCCCTCATGGTTTTTGCACAGGTGCTTGCGATTATCACGTTGAACGGGCCACTGTCCGTCGCATTGTCCGACGCCATTTCGGAACCGGCAAGCATCGTTTCGGCTGTGGCCACGGTCATTGCAATCGTATTGTCCTATATGCGGGGACAGATGAAGTCCACCTCCGCCTGAGTTTTTACAGGACTGCATAACAGATCGCGGGATATGCCAATACGCACGGGCCGGATCGAGAACAATAGGAGGAAAAATCATGCTGGATTTATTAATCATCAACGGTCATGTCATCGACCCGCTGAATCAAACTGACGAAATTCGATCGGTCGCCGTCTATAACGGCAGAATCACAAAATATGAAGAGGGAGAAGACGCAAAGCATACCGTTGACGCTGCCGGACGCTATGTGTTTCCGGGGCTGATCGACGCGCACGCGCACATGTTTCCCCAAGGGACCGAGATCGGAATCTACCCGGACCTCGCATATCTGCCTGCGGGTGTGACCAGCGCGGTGGATGGGGGCTCGGCCGGAGTTGCAAACTACCGGCTGTTCCGGTCCGCGGTTATCGCGAGAAGCAGAGTGACCATCAAAAGCTTTCTGCAAATGTGCTCCGCGGGTCTTGTCACGACCAGTTATCATGAGTGCATCGATCCGAAGTATTTCAACCCGGAAAAGATCGGCCGGATTTACCGGGAAAATAAGGATAATATTCTGGGCCTTAAAATCAGGCAGAGCGAGGAGCTGACAAACGGCCTTGGAATCGAGCCGTTAAAGGCGACGGTGGCGATCGCAGACAAGATAAAATGCCCGGTGGAAGTGCATTGTACGAACATTCCGGTCCCAACAGAGGAAGTGCTGAAGGTCCTTCGCCCCGGCGACATTTTTGAGCACGTTTATCAGGGCGTAAAAAATACGATCCTTGATGAAAACGGGCGGCTGTATGACTGCGTTCCCAAGGCGAGGGAACGCGGGAT
>ENA-UOOK01005806-UOOK01005806.1-fermentation-metagenome-genome-assembly--contig:-NODE-5806-length-12205-cov-3.355309_pt1 | contig 12205 bp, 12 predicted proteins | sample MGYA00245777_ERZ724023 | MGnify/ENA primary metagenome ERZ724023 (study PRJEB28704, sample SAMN03018312) | fermentation metagenome | biome: anthropogenic terrestrial biome; feature: soil; material... | reverse complement strand
GAACGAGGAATAATCCCTAAAAGTGTTGATTGGGGGGAAATTCAGCGAAGCATGAAGGAAGCTGAAAAAAGGAAAAGGGATGAGGAACAAAAAGCTCGGGAAAAAGAGGAAAGAAGAATTGCCGATTTAAAATGTCCTTCCTGTAAATCCAAAAATAAAAAATATTTCGAAAGACGAGATAGTAATGGAATTATAGGACCGGGATATAGATCTTGGATAGTGGATGCTTATTATGTCTGCCAAGATTGCGGAACAATGTTTAAGGATCTCCAAAAAAATCAAGAATAAATGTTTAGTTTTGAAGAAATAGACGAAAACGTCGTTGCAATAGCTCTTTATAAAATAAGAGACGTTGAGGGAGTACAAAAAGCTGAAAGAATAATTTTGCCTCCTCCCCCATCAATGTTTCCTTCACCAATGGCTGTTGAAAAGCTTGATGAGGAAATTGAAACAATTAAAACTAGCACCAATAAAAAAAGTAGTTTCCTTCTCAAAGTAAAACACCTCCACAAAAAATAAAGAGCATAGCGTTAGCTATACCCTTGGATTAAGCCATAATTTAAATTGATTATGAAGACATAGTTATCTTATATGAATTCTAGCTTTGATTTGAAAATTGCGACAAATCCATTTCAGATTATTGCTTTAGCATGATTAGTCTTCCTTATGTATGCATGTGAGTTTATCATTACGACTCAACAAAAGGCGAACTAATCCAATCTAGCAAGTTTACGATTTATGGGAGACTTAGTGAATAAACATACCAATCATCTTTAATATATTCTTTATTAATTATACCTAAGGGGAATTCTTTCCCATTGAGTTTCATTAAACCCCTCTCAATACCGTTACTAGCAGTCTTTACAATCATTATGGAACCACTAGGTATAGTTTTTATAGTACGATAATTTAGCTCAAAAAGTAATAAATTTATTGCCTCTTCCTCTGTTTTATTAGGCTTGTACAACTCCTCAGGCGATTCGCTTGAATAGCCATAAAGATGATCCCTTAATCTATCAATGTTTATTCTTCCGTCAGTTCGTATCATGTATTCTGCAGCCCTCTCAAAAGATTCTTGATAATTTTCAAAGTCCTCTTTGTACTTTGACATATTATTGGGTTTTTGAGAGAATAGCTTAGGGAACAAGGTTATAACAGCTGATATGCACGCTATAGCAATAATTATTATTAGCATACGCTTAATAGACCTCGCCATTATTTACACCCCATTTCAGTTTAATCTTATAGCACCAGATTTATAGTAATTATAGGCTCCCGGCTTCCATCTCCCAGGTCTAGAATTCCAATTCTGAAAGCTTTGGTATTGGTTGGTTTGCCAAGCGTGCCATGCCATTTCAATATCATTTGCTGAAACTACACCTCCTCTTACTCGCATAATATCATCCGGTAGTATTTCACTATTAGAATCTGCTTCAGGTCTCTTTCCTTCTCCATAGGCATCCCCAAGTCCTAAAATATGACCGAATTCGTGAGCAGCAGTCCATGATATTTCACTTGGTGAAAGCTGAACCTTATTTTCAGTGGTATAAAGTCGAATATAGCCAACATATTTAGTTGACCAATTTGAAAGATACCAGTCCCCTTCCACAAAAACATCAGATACAAACGAAGGTATGGTTATGTCGTTTTGATAACTTCTCCCATCTCCACCAATTTTTATATCGAAGTAATCTTGCTTACGGTCAATGTTTTCACTCCAAAGGCCATTTGGACTACGATTGTTACTATGAATAGTAACATTGGTTGTAATAGTCTTATCCGGTTCAAAGTCGTACGATGAACCTATCCAACTTCCCGACCATTCTTTAATTATTCCTTTTGCAGCTATTTCTGCATAAGTAAATCCATTTGGCATAAATTTATCTGCTTCTCCTGTAAAATTAATATAAGCATTAATATTTATATTATCTCCAGTTCTTGTTACCTGTACGGGAGCATACTTCATATCAGGTTTCACCGTAACATAGTTTATGCTTTTCCCTCCTTGGGTCTCCGTCCAATGACTGATTGTATCTTCAACACCCGCCAATTGAGCAAATTGCCGAATCCCGACTCGAGTGAGTCCACCGTGAGTAGTGGCACCAGCTATCCTATTTCCTTGGTTATTCGTTATCTGCCCACTATTTGTATCAAGAATTAACTCAAGCGATTCACCTGTTTCATAGTTAGGAAGGGTAATAAAGACTTGTCCATTCCCCATTTCAATACTAAAACCACCTAACCCCCTTACTACATCTCTAGAGTATCCTGTGGTAACTCCATTTCTAACCAAGCCATAACGTACAATGACATTTCCAATGGTAACTTGGCTACTCGCTTCACTACATGCAAATCCAGTCGGGTCAATGAGCACCAGCGGGTTATTTCTTACATAAACATACCTGTTAAGTCCGTCTCCCTTGAATGCATCTTCTGCCATAAACCGGGCTGTTTCCGGCATGTAGTATCTTGCGTTCACAAAGTAAATGCTTGTTGTGTAATCGTAGATGTAGCCTGCATAGTGATAGATATTGCTTCTAATGCCTTGATCATTTACATGGTTCTTTTCTATAGGCGTACCAAAAGAATCGTAATCATAGGTGGTAGTTATCTTGCACTTGTAATCTGTAAGAGCTAGGATACTTCCTCTGAAGTCCTTTACATAATACAGCTGTTCGTCATGCTTCTTCTGGTTGATGTCTTCCCAGTCTGTTGCTTTATCGTTCCAGCTATCTAGACCTATAACACCATTCCCATAGGTGTATCTCTGTGTCTTGGTCTGCAGGCCATAGACGATGAGAGCTCTGTTGTCTATTGATGTACTATCAATAACATAGTTTATTTCTTTCTTAACATCAAGAGCTATGTTTTGCTTGTTGTCTAAAAGCTCTTCTATTGGAGTCTGAACATGTATGCTTGCCTTTTCCGGCACATTAATATTTGAATGCTCTAGAGTCTCCTTTACTCGCCTTCCTGCTCCGTCATAGGTATAGGCTGACTTTATTCCCATCTTGTTTACAGAGTAAGTCATTTTATTGGTATCATCGTAATAGTATTGTCCGATAGTTCCTTCACCGGTAGTAATGAGCCTTACATTACCCCTCTGGTCATAGGTAAAGGTTACTAGCTCACCATTTGTATAATGGCCTGCTACCTCTTCATCAGAGCCTTGGAGGGTAAGCATTTGATTTTCATTGTTGTAGGTATAGCGAGATATATTTATGCTAGACTTATTGTTGTTTTTGTTTTTACCGTTACCCGGGACAGTTCTTTCCTTTTGGATTCTGTTACCGAGGGTATCATAGAAATATTTTTCCAGAATACCTTCCGAATCCTTTATCTGAACCAACTGATTATTACTGTCATAGAAATAATCTGTGGTGTAGGAGCTTAGCTTGTTCCCGTTCTCACTTAACTTTTTGGTTTCCGATAATATATTCCCTTCAGCGTCCAAGGTAAAACTATTAGTGTAGTTCATCTTCTTTGAGAAGAAAGATTGCCTCGTCGAGCATTGTATTTACCAAATCAGCTTCCGGAGATGTCCCGATGGTCCAGCTCACTGGCATTCCATCGAAACAATCAATGATTGGAGACAAATATATCTTACCCACTGGAATACGGAACTCAGTTATGTCTGTCAACCACTTGGCATTAGGCGTATCAGCGTGGAAGTCTCTGTTAATTATGTTTTCTACTTCAGGACTGATTTCTCCCTGATAAGAACTATACTTCTTTCTCTTAACGTTTGGAACCACAAGCTGTTCTTCTTTCATGATTCGACGGATTACTTTTTCCGAAACAGTGGTTCCATCCGATTTAATAGCAGCATGTATGCGTCGATATCCGTAGCTATTATACGCCTCTCCAAATGTGATTTTTACGTTTTTTCTTAGTTCGGTATATTTATCTGGACGTTTAAGGGCATTCTCTTGATAACAATAGCTACTTTTGGCCATATTAAGTGTTTTTAGCAGATCCTCTAATCGATACTCGCTTCGTAGGGCATCAATCACTATGGCCTTTTCACGATTTATCAGTGTTTTGAGACTGACGCCCTGGTCTTTTTTTATGACTTCTGCGGTTTTCTCTAAAATATCTCGTTGAAGCCGCAAACGATAAACTTCTTGCTGCAAATCATCTACCTGCTTAGTTAATCGCTCCTTTTCAGCTAATAGTCCGTTGTTTTGCCCTAAAGACTGGCTTAAATCAGCGTTGAATACAGCTTTGTTTTTCTTCGGCATAGATTGATCACTTTCCTTGCAGAGCAGCTGTCTTTTCCAACTATATAGTGCAGCGCGACTTAAACCATAATTCGATGCTATTTTTTGTGCAGAACCGCTTCGAACACATAGGTCAATGACAGCCTGTTCTTTTTGTTCTTGTGTACATCTTATCAAAGAACTACCAACTCGACAACGACGTTTTAGATTCGGTACAGCTTCTTCGATCCATTTAAAAAGAACGGGACGGCTTGGATATCCAAGTACCCTCACTGTACGAGATACACATTTTCCGTGTCCAAGATAGTAATCAATGGCTTTCTGACGTTGTTCATCGGTGAACTTAGAATCTTTCTTGTAGGTCTTGTGAAGATCACCGTTTTCAAGGTATTCTTGATACCATAAGCACAACATATGATGTGATGGGTATCCAAGTTCATTGATTATGCTCACGCATGATCTGCTGTGAGACCTGAGCCGTCAGATACGCGCCTGTGAGGTCGATATCAATAGTCTTCTTCCATGTTTCGTAAGGAACGTCAACATCATCACCCCCCAGGCATACGCCTGCATTGATATGAGCCATATCGACTGTACCAAGTTCCTTAATCAGAGATACCTTTAATGCATCAACTTGCTCCTTATTCGAAACATCGCAATAGAGGGGGATTATCTTGGTTCCGTAACGTTCGGACAGTTCCTTTGCCAGCGGCTCCAAACGATCTTTAGAGGCTGGAATATCCACAAGCGCTACATCCGCGCCAGCCTCTGCCCAGGCAGCAGCAGTATTTCTTCCGATGCCTCCGCCACCGCCGGTTACCATTCCTTTTTTACCTTTGAGAGAAAATTTATCCATTGCGCGATAAGTTTTATCTCTCCACATGTCCTTTGGATAAATCGAGTAGAATTCTTCTGCCATATTTGATATGCCTCCTTATTTATTTAAGCAACCACTCGCTGCTATATTTGAAGCGTCAGCATAAAAGTAAAAGCTCGCATCCTGGAGATTACAAAAGATTATTTATTAAAGATCACAATTCAGAATTATTTTAATATCTTGTTCAACTTAAACTTATTGATATATACTTTATTTTTGACTTGGTATTTCAAATAATATGGCCCTAAGACATAACTAAAACGCATAAGTCGCACCAAATATATTGACAATAATATATTCGTTTGTTATATTCAAATAGAGCATAACTCTATGGTTTTATTTCACAAATTTATTGTTGTGTTTATCTTACTTTTAGTTATAACACACAATCGCTATAGCCTTCAAATACCAATAAATTATGTCCTGGATATAGCTAAAATGCATGGACTGATTTTTTGGAACTATAAAATGGAGCGGGATATAAGTGCAAATTAGACAGTTATTTTATTTGACTAAAATTGCTGAATGCGGCTCTATCACATCAGCCGCACAACAGCTGTATATTAGCCAGCCCAGCCTGACCAAATCCATTGCCCAGTTAGAAAAGGAATATGGCATCCAGATATTCGTGCGTAAACCGAATGGTGTTGAGCTGACATCGCAAGGAAAAGATTTCCTATACTACGCAAAAGTCATCCTAAATGCAGCAGATATTCTTGACAAAGTTTTTTCTGACAGGGATTCAGAACGTAAATCTCAGCTTTTTATTGCGTCTCAGCAGTTGGATTTTCTATATAGCCTTGTTCTGGAAACCTACCGCCAAAACAAAGGCAAGGTCATAAACGGCAATATTGTAGAAGCTGATCGCAGCGATGTGGTTCGCCGTGTACTTGACGGAGACGTGAACATTGGCATAATTGTCCGTTCAAGCTCAGATTCAAAATCGTTTCTGTGGCATACTGAAGCTAAACGTTTGGAAATACATACGCTTGACCGCGCCGGTGTTTTCGCGTGCTTTGGCCCAAAATCCCCTTACTATGAACGCGATACGATTACCTTTGCCGAGGCGAGGCTCTGTCCTCAACTCGCTCTTGATATTGAAAGCGATATCAAGTATGATCTTAATTTTAATTGCACACAAAGTCATTTTAACATGAGCAGCCTTATTTGCTTTAATACCATTAGCGCATGTGAACGGTTTTTACTTGAAACCGATTCTCTGTTGTATATCGCCAAATGGGCTATCGGCTGCTTCTCGGAAACTTCTATTCGTGCAGTATCTGTTATTTCTGACCTGGAGACTAGATCGGCACCAATTACCGAATTACTTTGGCTAAAACGTGCCGGTGAACCTTTAAACTCTATGGAGAAACAATTTATTCAAAATCTCTATGCACACTTTGGTAAGTCAACCTCAGAGATCAACTTGTAAGCCACACAACTGTTATATGCAGCTTGAATCATAAGCAAAATCATAGCAACCAAAAGGAAACCCTGGTAGCTGAACGCCCTCAGGGTTTTTAACTTTTAGGCAGCCACAGGAATTTTAGCGCCGAAGAAGGTTTCAGGCGTGGTGTAGCCGTAGATACAGCTTGAATCCATTACCCTGGGTAGGATCTCACGCGGGATGTGATAGAGATCCAAAAGCTCCTGGTCCCAGTCACCCTTCTTCAAATCCAGCATCATGGTGCGGGAGGCGGTGCTGGTATCGGTGATAAAGGCCTCGCCGCCGGTGAAGCGCCAAATGACGAGGTAATGATTGCGGAATAACAACCCCACCCATCAACGCAATTAAAGATTTCGAACGGGGCCCGGTAGCCTGTTGTATTCACAATCAGAATGCTTTCTGCTAGCTTGGCAAAAACGAATGGACATCTAATTTAATACATAAATTTTCTATATGGATGCCAGCCTTAAATTGTTCGATCTTATCGGTTATAAGAGCTCTGATAAGCTTAACATCTATGTTGCATAGCAGAAGAAGCAATTGCAAATCATTCCATGTGGTAATGGCATCACTTCCTCGAAGGGAATGGATAAAGAACTTTTTCAGCTCATGAAAAACGTTCTCCAATAATTCCTTATCCTCCAGGGTGACTGAAACAAGGGATACAGGCACCCCTGTCCTTTCACTCCGCCTTTTCTCCAGAATGAACAGTGAACGAAAGACTTTGGCATCACAGTAAAAAGCACCGCTTTCAGAAGCCTCATCTTCGATCAAATCCTTGAAAAGGCGATTGTTCCTTGGCTGAGTATTGGTTTCTTTCAGCATTTTATATATTTGCTGCATTTCGCCAGTCGGTTTAATACCAAATTGCTTATATAAAGCGCTGGTAATATAGGCATAATGCCTTTGTGCCTCGTTTATGCTGCCTTTTTTAATGAGGCACTCCATAAAACGTATATTTACTTCTTCCTCATAAGGTACTATCTGCAATGCTTTTTCGCAGATTCTGATACTGTTATCATAGGACTGTTTTTTATTATACAATTCTGTCAGTTGAAGCACTGATTGGATATATCTTCTTCGGTAATAATTTCTTTTAGGTATAACCCAATTCTCATAGACAAGCTCCGGAAAATAATCTCCTCTATAAAGAGAAAAAGCTTTTTTTAGATAAATAATGGCCTTATTCGAATTGGTTGCTTTGCAAAGATTCGCCATTTGGAGGTTTTCTTCAAATATATCCGTATCCAAACTCATATCAGCGGAAATATTTAAAGAATAGCAGCCATTGGAAAATATAATATTACAGCTGCTATTTCCAAAAAACTGGTCTTCATTCAATAATTTTCTTAAACGGTATACATTATTTTGTAAGCTGTTTTTTACATTCTTATAAGAATCATCTGCATACAAATCATCCAGTATGATCTCGGGAGCGATACCCTTTCCGTTATGTACAAGAAGGTATTTAAACAGATCCCATAACTTTGTTGAGCGTTCTATTTTATAAACTCCCTTATTTTGCTGACGGATCTCAAAGCACCCCAATGTGGAAATCTTGATTTTGAATAGAGATTCTTTATTATATGCTTTTACCACATTCATTACATATTTCCTCCGCAAGTTTAACAACAAATTAAAGATACAATATCCTAATGTAAATGAAATGCTGGATATGCCTACAAAATAAGAACCCCATCCATCGGCGCAGTCAAGATTGCGTCTAAGACAAACATATTGAATCCTTAGATGACTATCTATGATTCCTCAGAAATATTTTAAACCTTTTCCCCGTTATTAGCAATTCGTATAAATAATAGAATAAATATTATTTTTCAGACATGATAAATGTGATTGGAATATGAGTGAAAATAGATTGGCGTGTGACTGGCGTGATGTAGAGTTATTTGAGAAAAAGTTTCCGAATTCCATTGGTTCATTTTTTCTCATATTGTTTAGCTTCAAGGAGAAGTCACAATGGTGATTAGAGAGATTTTGGAACAAAGAAGAAAAGCATACCGGCTAAAGAGAATCAGCAAGATAATCGTCATGCTGAGCGTAATATCTCTCATTTTGTGCTGCGCATTTGTTCAGGAAATAAAAGCATTCTTTATCAGCGCCCGGTCAGAACAGGTCACTTTGAGAGTGACAGACACGCTGCACCCGATTAAGGCTTTATTATTTTTTGATAACCCGTCAAGATTCCCTATGACCACAACCCCCGATGCCATTCAGCCAATCCTGCTGACCACCCCCGATGTAATAGACCTATACTGTTTTTCAGATGGACCTATTACGGGCAGGATTAAGCTGGAAAAAGGCTATGATGTTAACGATGTGGATTTAAGTACCATTCAAGCGTTTCAGGGTAATATTTCCCTATCCATTGATAAAATTTCAATTGAAAAGAACGAACTCATCCTTTCATTGGACCGTGGATATATTGAATCAACTCTGGGTCTTGGAACACATGATATCGAGGTAAACGGATTATTCAAAAACGGTTGGTTCTACTTTTCGGGCCATAGAGATCTTAAAATCAGATAGTGAAATAGCTCTTTTATGCAAAAGGGGACTTTAGGAATGAATGGAGCCGCAAAAATATGAAGAAAGAAAAAGCCAGTCGCATTAAATCCATCATAAAAGCCGTGTTCAATCTATTAAGCTATCTCATCTTGGCCGGCTTAACAATATTTATTGTCTATATGCTGGTCTTTATGCTCAAAGGGATGAACGGCGACGAGCCTCCGACTGTATTGGATCACCAGATATACATTGTACAAAGTAACAGTATGAGTCCGACCTTTAAAACCGGCAGCCTGCTTATTATTAAAAAGGTTGATGTCACAGCCATCAGGGAAAATGACATTATCACCTTTCGGAGGAACCGGGATAATGTTGCTACCACTCATAGAGTAATGAGTATCCTAAACGATGAAGGACTGCAATTTGTTACGCGGGGAGATGCCAATAATGTAGACGATCCGCTCCCGGTTTCGGCAGAGGACGTCAGTGGCATCGTGGTGGCTTCATTGCCATATATAGGGTACTTTATAGGCTTTATCCGGACGAAGCAGGGTTTGCTCATATGTATCATAATTCCGGCTTTGATTTTAATGATTTTTCAAGTACTGAAACTACTGAAAGAAGAAAAGAAAAAGGAGCGCAAGCCAGGCATTGAAGAATTACAGGCCAGGGCGCAGGCCTTATTAAGCAAAGAAACTGACAAGCGGGGGGATCATCAATGAAAAGCGTATTATCCGCATTGATCTTGCTGTTAGCCTGTGTAGTGATGGTTAGCGGTATAACACTTTCGTACTTTACGGACTTGTCGGTTGAAAGTGAAATTCATTTTACCACCGGTACAGTAAACGTTGATATCGAAGATATATCGGTCGCCGATGGTATATGGGATGATTGGAAACCGGGCATCGAAAATGCGAAGAAGGTAAAATGTACCCTCTTAAATGACGGGACCATGGATACATATCTGCGAATTTGTATAAACAGAGGCTGGGAGTCGAATTCATCGAAAACATCGGCCGAGGCGCCCGAAGTGACATTAGTACAAACCAGATCTACAGTATGGACCGAGAAAAATAATTACTGGTATTACCCTGGAATAGTAGCACCTGGCCAAAGGGTGACCTTCAATTTTAATGTATCCTTGGACAGTATCAGTGGATACCTTGATGAGCCATACAACCTCTCTTTGAATGTAGAAGCGGTTCAAGCCATCAACGATACGATTCCGATATGGGATTGATCGTTTATGTAGAGCACCATTGTTTTTATGAAGGGAGGTGAAAGTATGAAAAGAAAAGTGTTTATGAATATCTTCATCATCGTCGTATGCATTGCCCTGATCAGTGCTGCAACAATGGCGTGGTTCACAGATGCGGATGCTGCCGGGGAGGCCGTATTTACAGCCGGGACCGTATCCATTGAAGCCGGAAGGAAAATAAGCCTGAATGACGGAGACGTTGTTATGGGAGATTTTTATCCGGCAAGGGTGACTGGCTCTGAACAGGGCCCTGCAGGTTACCTTAAAAATCAAATTGTAAAAAAGGTAAGATCTAATCCGAAAGCTGTTCTTTCTTTGGAAACGGGAAGGGATGAAGCCAACTTTTTCAGCCTCGGCTTTGGCGGTTGGATCATCGTAGAATTTGACCATCCTGTATATGCACCGGAACTTGTCCTTGTGGTGGAAGATACCTGGGGCGGTAATTATCCTCTCGAAAAGGCTGATGTTTATGTCAGTACGACCGGTGAAGATGGCAGTTGGGTCCATGTTGGTACAGCTGATAATCATAACCTCAGGCGGAATCAGACATATAGCGAATGCACCTTGAACATCGAGGACGTTCCGTATGTAAGGTTTGTAAAAGTGGTAGACATAACAGACGCAAATGACTTTATGAACTACCCGAACGATAACACTGTCGACGGTTTTGATTTGAACGCCATAATGATTCCGGGCATTACCTCAGAAGAGGACAATTGGAATCCGGGTGACTGCAATGAAAGTCTGTATACCATCATCAATACCGGCAGCAAACGTATCAATCTCAGAGGCGAGGTTACCGGAAGCTGGTACGAATATGATGAGGAATCAAACGACTGGATATCCTGGACGCCTGATCCAGATGACAGTGTTGTGACCATCAGCCCGGCTGACAGTTCAAGCGGATGGGTTCAACAGGGCGGTTACTTCTATTATGAGCCTTCTATTCCCGGAACATATGACGGAACACCGGTTGAGGAAAGAACTGTAGGGCTTAAATTAAAGGTATGCCTGGCCGGAGAAGAAACCGACAACCAATACCAGGGAAAACGCTATATTCTCCGTGCAACCTTTGAAGCAATCCAGGCCTCCAACGGAGCAGCCGCTTCGGAAGGCTGGTATATCAACGATTGAGATTCATATGAACCAGTTCTGTTTTTAGACATTTATATGAAAAGGCAAACCTGTCGAAAGGCAGGGACGCAAAGCCAAAGGGCCTCTCAAAGTGGCAGCCTGGCCGCCCAATATAAAAATAAAAAATATGTTAAGGAGAGTGTCTTTTATGAAGAAAAAAATGCTACTTATTCTCTTAGCGGTGGCTCTGGGCGTTGCTACCATTGCCGCAGCAACCATGGCCTGGTTCACTGATGAGGACACCGCTGGAGATGCTACATTTACCGCAGGTATTTTGGATATTGATGTATCTGACGGATTAAATGAATTGTTGGATGTTGCGACCATTGACCATATGAATCCCGGTGATGAATTTGGTCCGATATCCATTGATATTGTAAATCAAGGAACCAAAAAGCTTGCATGGTTTGGTGACTGGGAGTTTACATATGTCGACCAATTGGGTCATGAAGACGGAGATAAGCTGTTGGATGCCCTTTATATTAAAGAAATGAAAATGGAAATGCTTGATCCAGAGGGAAATCTTTGGACAGATGACCCATGGTATCAGGGAGACCGTTTTATCGTTGATGGCAGAGGCGCCCTTTATGATTACAATCAAGGTCAGGCTGATCACTATAATGGGTTGGCTAATTTGAGTGGGTTCAACGTAATAACGCTCAGGAACTTCAACAATAATAAAGATATGATCACTCTGCCCGGCTCAACCTGGGAGCATGTGGGTGCTCTGAGGCCTGGGAATA
>ENA-UOOK01005802-UOOK01005802.1-fermentation-metagenome-genome-assembly--contig:-NODE-5802-length-12210-cov-11.959605_pt1 | contig 12210 bp, 10 predicted proteins | sample MGYA00245777_ERZ724023 | MGnify/ENA primary metagenome ERZ724023 (study PRJEB28704, sample SAMN03018312) | fermentation metagenome | biome: anthropogenic terrestrial biome; feature: soil... | reverse complement strand
CAAATATATGCGACGCAAGGAGCAAATATATTTGTGAATGAGACTGCGTAATCTCTTAAACAAATCTCCATTTCTAATCATTTTTTAATTTAACATTAATCGATTTTGAACTATTTATGTGTATTATGTAATTAACATGAATAAGTACGGGGACATTCCTCATACCTGCAAAGACTATCCTTATAGTTGAGGTGTGTACCCCTTCCTAATAAAAATGATTATTATTGATATTAATAATATATGGAGGTTGAAACAGTTACAAATAAACATAACAAAGCATTACAAGATTAGACATAAATATTATAACAGCTATGATATACTTGTCCCAAAATGGAGGTTAGCAGAAGAAGGTATGCTCAAATCAGTATATTAGTTAATATTACTGTTAAAGTCCTATTATTTTGGAGCAACTGATCATTAGAATAAAACGCAAAAGCTATATATCCATTCAAGAATTAGAAAATGAAAGGGATGAAAATAGTGAAAATAACGATACAAGCAGTGTTGTTTAATATATCTGAAGAATCTGAAGAAACATTAAATAATATGATGTTAATATTTTGTACCGCTATAAGATATTCATTCAAACGACTTCTTGAAGGAAAAAGGAAAGGCGATTTAGAAAAAGACGTTGCATTTAAATATAAACTAAATATTCGCCAGGCAAAAGATGCAGTAGAATCAGCCAGACAAACCATACAATCACAAAAAGAGCTATTAAAACTTAATTATAACAACTATGACAAAAAGGCAAAGCGAATAGAAAAGGAGTTAAAAATTGAAAAACTATCAGAAAAGAAACAAAATGTATTAATAAAGAAGCTAGAAAAAAGAAAAAGAAAATTAGACTATTATAAGAAACTAATTGATAATGACAAGATTCCACCCATAATATTCGGAACTAAAAAAATGTTTATAAGAAGATGTAAAGGATTAGTAACTAACGAAGAATGGAAAAGTTGTAGGAACAACAGAATTTACAGTAGAGGGGACAAAACAAAAAAAGGCAATCCAAACTTAAGAATAATAATCAAAAACAACATGTCATATTTAGAAATATCGACACTACAAAAAACAAAAACAAACAGAGCAATAAAAATACAAATACCAATATATCTACCGCAAAAGAAATCAAAGAAAACAGGTAAAATAAACGGAAACAATTACAGAGAAATGTTTTTAAACACCCTAGAAACAAACGAAGCATATCAAGTAGAAATAAAAAAAAGAAACAATAAATATTACGTACACATAACCTTTGACATCAAACAAAAATCGCCTATACATACGAACAAAAACGGAGTAATAGGCATAGATACAAACCCGGACGGATTTGCATTAACCTGTATAGACAATAAAGGAAATCATAAATGGCATAAATGCTTAAAGCAACACGAACTATTATATGCAAGAAGCAACAGAAGAAAGAACTTATGCGGTGAATTAGTAAAACAAGCAGTAGAGATTGCTAAAATAAACAAAAGTGGGATAGCAATCGAGGATTTAAAATTTGAAGATGATAAAGATGTACAAAGAAAATTTGCACGAATGAAACATCAGTTCATATACAAAACACTGTTATCAATGTTAGAAAATGCTTGTAAAAGAGAAGGAGTAGAAATAAGAAAAGTAAAACCTCAATTTACAAGCAAAATAGGATTATACAAATATTGTCACCAATATGGAATGGATGTTCATAACGGTGCAGCAATGGTAATAGGAAGAAGAAGTTACAGATTAAAAGAAAAGATACCAAAGATATTAAAAAATAAACTAATAGAAAACAAAGAAGAATTCAATAAGAAAAATGAATGGTCAAAATGGTCAATAATAAATAATATTATAAAAGGAAAGGTAGGTGAAAAACCTGATTTGTGGATTAAAAACAGAAAACAAACATTGGGATTAGCATCTTAATATAAAAACTGCCAAAGAACACTAAGTTGAAAGGCTTTGGCGGTAGAATAAAATTAGGAGCAGCTAACAGCTGCAGTCTTGTTGAACTTAATTGAAAGGATCAATTAAGGCTATGCGAGATTTTAATACGAAAGTATTAATCCCTAGTGGTTGAATCCTGTGATACCACCGTCTTATTATATAGGGTAAGATGAAAAAACATAATGATATGAAATTTTATGTTTTTAGAAACCAGGTTTGGATATGGATATATTAATTGGATTATTTATATTTATAGTATTTATTGTGGCTGCGTTAAAAGTGGGAGTCGTATTACTTAATGTTGTTTTCACATTGTTAGGGGCAATAATCGGTTTTGTTGTGATTCTTGCATTGATTCCTCTTGGTATAGGGCTCTTGTTGATTCCGGCAATAATAATAGGAATAATTGTTGCTATAGTCAAATGCATTAAATTAATATTTTAGTTGACAAAAACAAGTTATTTATGTATAGTTTTTAATATGAAAATACATAATAACTTAAGCGATGATAAGAAGAGTAGTTTTACAATCATGATATAGAGAACCGGCGTATGGTGGAAGACGGGGATTGATTTTAAAATGAACATGGCCTTGGAGCTTCGTGCCTGAGCATTAGTTAGGGTACGACGTAAGTATACGTTATAATACAGGGTTTAATAGAACCTGTTGAGGCACATATTGTGAAATATGTGCAAAAAAGAGTGGTAACGCGTTATTCGCCTCTTAGCTTATGCTAAGAGGCTTTTTATGACCTAACCCAATTTCTTTGACTGGAAGGAGAAAGAGATTGTTTGTAGGTCAAACGCACAGAATGCCAAATTTGTGAGATTATAGGGGGGACACACCTCTACTATGAAGCAAGTCTTTGCGGGCATGAGGAATGTCCCCAAATAGATAAATTTGTTGCATTCCCCTGCGAATATTGTTATTAGTGTGTAGATTACAAGGAGGGAAATATGGATAAAGGTAAATTTTATTTAACAACTGCAATTGCATATACATCCGGCAAACCTCATATCGGTAACACATATGAAATAGTTCTTGCCGACAGTATTGTAAGATTCAAGAAATTAAACGGATATGATGTATATTTTCAAACAGGTACAGATGAGCACGGACAAAAAATTCAGCTAAAGGCTGAGGAAGCAGGGAAATCACCCCAAGAATTTGTTGATGAAGTAGCAGCTGAAATTAAAAGAATATGGGATTTAATGAATACTACTTATGATAAATTCGTCAGAACTACAGACCCTGAGCATATTAAAACAGTGCAGAAAATATTCAAGAAGCTTTACGACCAGGGAGATATTTACAAAGGTTACTACGAAGGATGGTACTGTACTCCCGATGAAGCATTTTTTACGGACGCTCAGCTGATTGACGGCAAATGCCCTGACTGCGGAAGAGATGTCCATATGGCAAGAGAAGAAGCTTATTTCTTCAAAATGAGCAATTATGCAGACAGATTGATGAAGCATATTGAAGATAATCCTAAATTCATTCAGCCGGAATCAAGAAAAAATGAAATGGTAAACAATTTTATCAAGCCGGGACTGCAGGATTTGTGCGTGTCCAGGACATCATTTGACTGGGGTATTCCTGTTACATTTGATGAAGGTCATGTTGTATATGTATGGATTGATGCACTGAGCAACTATATAACATTTTTGGGATATGACCCTGACGGCTGCCATGGTGAGCTTTATAATAAGTATTGGCCGGCAGATGTACATTTAATCGGCAAAGATATTTTAAGATTCCACACTATTTATTGGCCCATACTTTTGATGGCATTAGGTGTAGAGCTTCCAAAGCAGGTTTTTGGTCATCCGTGGCTTTTAATCGGTGAAGGCAAGATGAGCAAATCAAAAGGAAATGTTATTTATGCAGATGACTTGGTGGAGCTGTTCGGAGTAGATGCAATCAGGTATTTTGTGCTTCATGAAATGCCGTTTGCCAGTGACGGTACATTGACTTATGAATTGATAATAGAAAGAATTAATTCTGATTTAGCTAATATTTTGGGTAATTTAGTAAACAGAACAATATCAATGACCAATAAATATTTCGAAGGTGAAGTTAAAGCTCCCACGGCATCTGAGCCAATAGATGATGAATTAATAAAACTTGCCCTTCAAACACCTTTGAAGGTTGAAAAGAAAATGGATGAACTGAGGGTGTCGGATTCCATCGATGAAATACTTACATTGCTTCGAAGAAGCAATAAATATATTGATGAAACACAGCCTTGGATTCTTGGAAGAGATGAAAGCAAAAAAGAAAGATTAGGAACTGTTTTGTATAATCTTTTAGAATCCATAAGAATTGCAGCAGTGCTTTTGGAGCCGTATCTGCCGGAAACAGCCGATAATATATTAAAGCAGCTCAATACCGATAAGAGAGATTGGGGCTCACTGCTTGAGTTTAACGGCATGGTACCCGGACAAAAGGTTGGCACACCCGAAATTTTATTTGCTCGAATAGATGTTGCAAAAAAAATTGAAGAAATCAATAAATTAAATGCGACAAAATATCCAAAAGAATCTACAAAGCCGGAAAAAACAAAAGAAGATGTTTGCTATGCAACAATGGATGATTTTGAAAAGCTCGATATGAGGGTTGCAGAGATTTTAAAGGTTGAAAAACATCCGAATGCAGATAAACTCTTGGTATTTCAATTGAAAATAGGCGAAGAAACAAGACAGGTGGTTTCAGGAATTTCAAAATGGTATAAGCCTGAGGACTTAGTTGGAAAAAAAGTTGTAATGGTTTATAATTTGGAGCCTGTAACTTTGAGAGGCGTTGAATCCAACGGTATGATTTTATCAGCGGAAAAAGGAAAGATGCTTTCCGTTGTATCTACTTTGGAGGATATTCCAAGCGGAGCAACAATATCTTAGCTTATATGTCCCTGAGCGAAGCGAAGGATCCTATTAGATTCTTCGGTCACGGCCTCAGAGTAAAGCAAAACAAAACTAAAAGGATTTGAAGAGCAAGGAAACCTTACTCCCAAATCCTTTTTTAAATAGGACAAGTAATAATTAAAACTAAATTGGGGACAATTCTTCTACCCCCATACCCCTAATTCTCTTTCTTCCAAAGTCCGTGAAGATTGCAGTATTCATATGCTTCAACAACTTCATCACCGTCAACCAAAGCAAATTCAGCAACCGGTTTATCTCCGGGAGACAAGCATGCCTTCTGAGCACCTTTTTTTGTTACAAGGTAAATAAATTGAATGTAGTGTTCTTCAACCATAGGATGTTCAACACTTCCAATCTTTACAGTTACTTTGTTGCCTTCAACAGTAATTACAGGCACGTGTTTTTCATACGCGGCATCTTCCGTGTTTGCAACAAGCTCCTTCATTGGATTTCCGCAGCAAACTAATTCTCCCCCGCCTTCCAATACCAATCCTACTAAATTGCCGCAGGTTTCACAAAAAAAGAATTTTCCTTTATTACACATATAATAAATACCTCCTTGGTTTTATTCTTCAATATTAATGTTATACCCGAATAAATGCACTTAAAACAAAATTAATTATTTTTTCTGATTTCATTTTAACAACAGGTATGATTATTGTTAATGACCTACCGCCATTTTCCAGAAAAAAGACCCTGAAAAATGGGGTTAGGGCATCTTTCGGGCTAAAGCCCTCAGAATGACGTGCTGGAGTCTCTTACTATTCCGTGTGAACAGTAACTCATATATTTTATGTAACCCGATTTTAATAATAAATGTTTATAATTTTTAATAATTATGTTATAATTACCTAGGGGATTTAAGCGGAGGGCAAAATGAGAGAGCGGGAAGTAAAGGTTTTAAATATTGACAAAGAAGAAATCGAAAAAAAGCTTATTGATATGGGAGCTGTTCTTGTAAAGGACGAAGATCAGACAAACTATAGATTTGATACGAATGATTATTTTTTGAAGAGAACTTACAATGGCTATTTGAGAATAAGAATAATTAAGGATAATCTGTCAGGGGAAACTAAAAGCACCATGACATTTAAAAGAGGCATAAAAAGAGATTCCCTAAGGGTTAATGAGGAAATGAGCACAGACGTTTCTGACTGGGAAAGTGCTGCTAAAATAATCGGATTATTAGGCTACGAGAAAAAAAGACCCGGCTACAAACATAGGAGGTCTTATATGTATGAAAATATATTATTTGAAATTGATACATGGGATGAACAAACTTACGGAAAACCTTATCTTGAAATTGAAGTGACTTCCAATGAAGAATTGGAAAAAGCAATAATTATGTTAAATCTTGACAGAAGTCAAATTACAACAAACACCATCGACGAGTTGAGGAAAGATTAAAAAGCTCAGCTTTATTAAAGGCGCAGGAGCGTCTGCATCAGTAAGCATATGATAAAATTAACATATAGGAGTGAAAGCATGGTTTTAGTTGTTGATATAGGAAATACAAACATAGTAATCGGTGTTTACAAGGGTAATGAGCTTGTGGGAAACTGGAGAATAGTCACCAGAAATGAAAAAACATCCGATGAATATGGAATTTCCATATTAAGTTTATTGAGTTATAATGATATTAATCATAAAAATATTAACAGCGCAATTGTATCCTCAGTTGTACCTAATGTAATGTATTCATTTGAAAATGCTTTAAAAAAGTTTTTTAATATAGAGCCCATTGTTGTAGGCCCCGGAGTAAAAACAGGAATTACAATAATTACCGATAATCCAAGGGAGGTAGGAGCAGACAGGATTGTGGCACTTGTAGCAGCGCGTGAATTATACTCAAAGGGCGATACCATAATAGCTATAGACTTTGGAACAGCAACAACTTATGATGTTGTAAATGAAAAGGGAGAATTCAGATACGGTATCACATCCCCCGGAATCCAGATTTCTGCTGATGCAATGTGGCAAAGAACTGCACAGCTTCCAAAAATTGAAATTAAAAAACCTGATTCAATTCTTGCAAAAAATACTGTAACAAGTATGCAGGCAGGATTAGTTTACGGATATATAGGACAGGTAGAATATATTATCAAAAAAATAAAAGAAGAATTGCATAATGAAAATATAAAGGTTGTAGCAACGGGAGGACTTGGCAGGCTGATATCCGATGGAACATCAGAAATTGACATATTTGACCCTCATCTTATATTTAAGGGATTAAAAATAATTCATGATAAAAATTATAAAGAATAAAATTTTGAGCATATTGAAACCTACGTGAAACATTAGAAACATTAGGGACGGTTCTTTTCATTCTCAAGAATGAAAAAAACCGTCCCTAAACTTTTTTCAAAAAAAGCTTTTAAAATTTACAAATTGTGTTATAATAATAGAACAAACGTTCGGATAAGACAAGATAAAAATTACAATTGTTCACTATCATTGTAGTAAGGAGGTATGTATGGGACAGATAATAATGCACATTGATGTAAATTCAGCTTTTTTAAGCTGGACGGCTGCATATGAAAAACAAATGGGAATAAAAAGAGATATAAGGATAGTACCGGCTGTTATTGGAGGAAATGAACAAAGCCGCCATGGAATTGTTCTTGCCAAATCAATTCCCGCCAAGAAGTTCAAGATACAAACAGGAATGTCCCTTATGGAAGCAAGGCAAATGTGTCCTGATTTGCTTGTCATACCTCCTGATTACAGTACTTATGTGAAAGCAAGCAAAGCATTGAGGGAATATTTGAAAAAATATACTCCCGATGTGGAAGTTTTCAGTATCGATGAATGTTTTTTAAGGTTTACAGACAAAGATAAGGAGCAGGCTGTTAAATTAGCCTATAAAATAAAAGATGGTGTCCGGGAAAATTTCGGCTATACCGTAAATGTAGGAATTTCTGAAAATAAACTTCTTGCAAAACAAGCGGGGGATTTAGAAAAGCCTGACAAATGCCACACTATGTTTATTGAGGAGATAAGGGAAAAACTATGGCCTTTGCCCGTAGAAGAATTGTTTATGGTGGGAAGAAGAACTAAGCCCAAATTAAACAGGTGGGGTATTTATACAATCGGAGAGCTTGCAAATGCAGATTATAAATTAATATCGACCATGCTTAAATCCCACGGCAGATTAATTTACAATTATGCCTGGGGAAGGGATATTTCAATCTTTAAAGAAAGGGACCCAATTAAAAGCGTAGGAAACAGCAGCACCCTTAGATTCGATGTTACAGACAGGGAAACTGCCCATGTCGTATTGCTGAGTTTGACTGAAATGACTGCCTGGAGGTTAAGAGAAGCAAATATGAACTGCAGAGTTGTAAGTATAAGTATTAAGGACAAGGATTTCGGTTTTAAAATTAAGCAGAGAAAAATTATGTATTTTACAGACTGTACAAGGGACATTTATATGAATGCATGCAGTTTATTTGATGAGTTATGGGATAAAAAGCCTATAAGGGCATTGGGAGTTCATGTATCAGACTTGGAATTTTCAAGTTTTAAACAAATCAACTTTTTTCAGGATGAATTAAGTTTAAAAAATGAAGTATTAGATAAGGCTGTAGATAAAGTAAGAGCTAAATATGGCGATAATTCAATTATAAGGGGAGTATTTGCAAACAGTGATTTAAAACCCATATTGGGAGGATATCCGGATGACGAATATCCCGGTATGAGTAGCATTTTATAGAGGTGCGTTATGAAAATAATAAATGAGCCAATAAAGGTAATGGCGGTTTTTAATACGAATGGGAAAATAGAGCCTGTAAAATTCAGACTTGATGATAAGGTTGTAAGAATTGAAAAAATAATGAAAACATATGAAGAAAATATTGTTGGAAACACAAGGATTGTATTTGTATGCCTCCATAACGGCAAGGATATTTTTGAACTTAAATATGAATTGGACACAAAGACATGGTATCTTTTTAAGAAATAAGGATGGGGTCAGAGAAAGGGAGACACCTCAAGTATGGGGACATTCCTCCTACCAGCAGAGACTATCCCAAGAATAGGGAGGTGTGTCCCCTTTCCTTTTCCCCCATTAAGAAATTTGTAAGATTTGAAATGTTGTAATATTATGGTCTGAATGATATAATACTTTGTGATTGCAACTACAAGGGGAAGAATATGAGCGAATTGGACCTATTGGCTGTGAAAGCCAAGAATAATATAGATTCAATGAATAATTTAATAACTCAATATGAAAATTTCATACTGAAATGTGCCTCATCTATTACTCGAAGCTATATTTCAAAAAGTGATGATGAGTGGTCAATCGCGTTATCTGCTTTTACTGAAGCAATAAAGAAGTATTCTGCCGAAAAAGGCAGTTTTTTAAACTTTGCAGAATTGGTAATAAGAAGGCGGATGATTGATTTCATGCGTAGCAAGTCAAGATATGCACCGGAAATTTCAGTAAATCCCTCATTGTTTAATACTGACTCTCAAGATGAAGAGGAATACTCCATGCAGTCCGAAATTGCAAAAAAGGTTTCCATTGTTGAAGACAATTCAATTAAGTTGGAAATTACTCTCATCAATGAAATATTTTCCGATTATGGATTTTCATTTATGGATTTGACCGAATGCTCGCCAAAATCTCACAAAACTAAGAAGTCCTGCGCCAAGGCTGTGGTTTATTTAATAAAAAATCCAATATTGACAAGTGAAATAAAAATTAAGAAGCAGCTGCCATTAAATATAATAGAAAAATACACAAAGGTACCCCGTAAATTGTTGGAACGTCATCGAAAATATATTATAGCAGCATTAGAAATTATGTCGGGGGATTTTCCGAATTTAGCCGGTTATATGGAATATATTTGTCAGGAGTTGAAAAATGAAAGCAATAATAGTTGAGGTTAAAGGTAAGCATGCAGCAGTATTGACTGATGGCGGCGTTGTTTCTAAAATAAAAAACAGAAACTATTGCATAGGTCAAGAAATAGCAATAAAGAATAACAGCAATAAATTAATCAGAATGACAGCTGCGGCTGCTGCTGCAATCATGATTTTTGTTACACCGGCATGGGCATATTATACTCCTTATTCATATGTAAGCATAGATGTTAATCCATCTTTCGAATTCTATATAAACAGATTTGACAGGGTGCTGACTGTTAAAGGTTTTAATGATGATGGAAGAGAATTGTCAAAAAATATAAGTATTGACGGTTTGAAAAATAAAGAAATCCAAAGTGCAGTAAAAAGCGTATTAAACGAATTAAAAACCAAGGGATATATTGTTGAAGGCGAAGAAGACGGCGTAATAATTGCCGCATCCAGCAAGTCAGATGAGAAAAAAGATATGTTATCCAAAAAACTTCGAACTGCCGTTAATGAGGAAACAGCACTGAAACAGACGGAAGATACTGAAATTGAAACAAAACAGAATTCTGAGTTTCAGAAACCCGGGGAACCGAAAAAACCCGAAAAACCGGAAGAACAAGATAAGCCGCAGGATAGAGGAGTTTCTGCGGAGCAGGAAACAGAAATAATTGAAGAAACTGAAGAAATTAAATATGACGATAAATCACAAAAACCGGAAAAAAGGGAGAAACCTGAGGAACAAGAGAAACCGGAAAGATGGGAGAAATCAGGAGCACAAGAAGAAAGAGAAGAACGAAAGAAATCGGAAGAGCGGGAGAAATCGGAAGAGCGAGAACCTGGAAAATCCGACAAATCAAATAAATCTGAAAGAAATAATTATGATGTTCAGGCAATAGAGTTAACAGAACAAGAAGTTGATGAAGCAAAAAAAATGAATGTTACATTAGGAAAACTTAATTTGATCAGAAAACTTCAGGAAGCAGCTGACTCGGCAGGGGATAGTATAAATCCGAATGAATGGAGTAATGAATCAGTCCAGGATATAAATGCAAAAATAAAAGAATATAGAGAAATATTAAAGCAAAAGGAAGATAATAAAAACAGCAATAAAAATAATCAATCAGATAAAGACAACAGATACGAAAACAATTACAGTGACCGTGACGGCAATGACAACAACGGCAATAACGGAAAAGCAAATAAGAAACATTAGTTTGACAAAAATATTAAAGTATAGTAATTTATACCTGTGGGAACATTTCCACAGGTATTTTACGTGCGCCTAAGCGTATGCCCGACGAACCCTATTTTTCAGATTGGTTGATATGTTGACTATGCATGCACAAGATTTAGTTGAATATAGTATATAAAAAATAGAGCTAATTGAGGATTGCAATGACTAATTTTATTATTAAAAAATTTATTAAAGATTATGAAAATGTTAATGAGCCTAAGGTAAGAGAATCTTATGGTACTGTCTCAAGCATTACAGGAATAGTTGTAAATGTTATATTAAGTGCAGGCAAAATTTTGACAGGAATATTATTTAACAGTATTTCTGTTATGGCTGACGGAGTCAATAATCTATCCGATGGAGCATCTTCTATAATTACCCTTATAGGTTTTAAAATTTCCGGCAAGCCTGCAGACAAGGACCATCCCTTTGGGCATGCAAGGATGGAATATTTGGCGGGGTTTATTTTGGGAATTGCTATTCTTTTAGTCGGAGTTGAACTTATTAAATCATCCTTTAATAAAATTATTAATCCTGTAAAGACAGTTTTTTCAATAGAAATGACGGTTGTGCTGAGTATTTCCATATTAGTGAAGTTATGGCTCAGCGTATTTTATAATAAACTTGGCAGCAAAATTTCATCTGCAACAATCAAGGCCGCCCGAACAGATTCAAGAAATGATGTAGTTGCTACAACTGTTGTGCTTTTATCCGTATTTATATCGAAATTAACAGGTTATGAAGTTGACGGTTATGTGGGGATATTGGTAGCATTGTTTGTCTTGTATTCAGGGTATGACATATTAAGAGACATATTGAATCCTATTCTTGGAGAAATGCCTGATGGAGAATTTATCAGCTCAATTGAAAACAAGATTATATCCTATGATGGAATAGTAAATATCCATGACCTTGTTGTTCATAATTACGGACCTAACAGGTATTTTGCAACAGTTCATGCAGAAGTTAATGCAAAGGAAGACATATTGAAGTCCCATGATTTAATCGACAATATTGAAAGAGATTTTGCAAGAGAATTAAATATTAACCTTGTAATTCATTTAGATCCCATAATTACAGATGACGAGGAAATAAATGAATTAAGGGGTATGACGGATAAAATAGTAAAGTCCATTGATGAAAGACTTACCATGCATGATTTTAGAGTTGTTAAGGGAGAAACCCATACTAATTTAATATTTGACGTGGTTGTACCGGTGGATTACGATATAAAGTCATCAAAACTTGTGAGTTTGATAG
>ENA-UOOK01005801-UOOK01005801.1-fermentation-metagenome-genome-assembly--contig:-NODE-5801-length-12212-cov-3.279674_pt1 | contig 12212 bp, 10 predicted proteins | sample MGYA00245777_ERZ724023 | MGnify/ENA primary metagenome ERZ724023 (study PRJEB28704, sample SAMN03018312) | fermentation metagenome | biome: anthropogenic terrestrial biome; feature: soil; material... | reverse complement strand
AAAGGTTCAACGGTTTTCAAGACCGCCTCCTTCAACCGCTCGGACACCCCTCCACGCTCGAAGGATCACTAATCCCGTCAATGCAAAAGAAAGTATAACACAGCCATCAGGGGATGTCAACACCGGTAAAATCAGGCTTGACGGGCTCTGATCACTTCCCGCCCCCCCATGTATGGGCGCAAAACCTCGGGTACTACTACCGATCCATCTTCCTGCTGATAATTCTCCAGTATTGCTGCTACTGTACGGCCGATGGCTACACCCGACCCATTAAGTGTATGCACGTAGCGAGGTTTTTCCTTGAGCGCGGGGCGATAGCGGATATTGGCCCGCCGGGCCTGGAAGTCCTCGCAGTTGGAACAGGAGGAAATCTCCTTGTAGTCCCGGTACCCGGGCATCCACACTTCAATGTCATAGGTTTTGGCCGAGGAGAACCCCATATCGCCGGTACACAGAACGACCACCCGATAGGGAAGGCCCAGCTTCTGCAGCACGGTCTCGGCGTTAGCGGTCAATTTCTCCAATTCCTCATAAGAATGCTCCGGTTCGCAAATTTTGGCCAGTTCCACTTTGTTGAACTGATGCTGGCGAATCAGTCCACGGGTGTCCCGGCCATGCGACCCGGCTTCCGCCCTAAAACAAGGGGTGTAGGCGGTCACATACACAGGCAAATCTGCACCGTCCAGAATTTCCTCGCGGAAGAGGTTGGTCAGGGGGACTTCGGCGGTGGGAATGAGATACATTTCTCTCCCTTCCACCTTAAACATGTCTTCGGAAAATTTTGGCAACTGGCCGGTCCCCAGCATGCAATCAGCGCTAACCATGAACGGGGGCAGGATCTCCTCATAGCCGTGCTCCCGGGTGTGGGTATCCAGATAGAAATTGATAACGGCACGCTCCAATAAGGCCCCCTGGTTGCGGTAAACCGTAAAGCGCGCCCCGGACAGCTTGGCGGCCCGTTCGAAATCAAGGATCCCCAGTGCCGGTCCTATATCCCAATGGGCCAGGGGGGCAAAATCAAACTGGCGCGGCTCCCCCCAGCGACGAATTTCCAAGTTCTCCGTTTCGTCTCTTCCTACCGGGACGCTCTCATGGGGCAGATTGGGAATATTGAGCAGTATTCGCTCGATGTGGTTTTCAATTTCTTTTACCCGCTCGTCCAGTTGCTTGATTTCCCCGCCTACTTGGCGGACCTGCTCCATCAACTCCGCGGGGTCCTGACCTTCCTTTTTCAGTTTTCCCACCTGCTGGGAGGTGGTGTTGCGAAAGTTTTTTAATTCTTCCGCCCGGGACAGAAGAGAACGTCTTTCTTCATCCAGGCTCAGGAATTGGTCCAGTGCCCCGGAAAGGTTACGCTTTTTTAGTTGTTCGTTAACCTGATCCGGGTTGGCTCTTATCATTCTGGCATCAAGCATGATAGCCCTCCTTTCTACAAACTCTTTTTCTCTGTAGTCAGGGCTCTTATTAAAAAGCCAAAAGGCGGGGCCGTTCCACCAGCCCACCGATGTCGCCAAGTTTCTCCAGAACAGCTTCTTCCACCTTGCTGTCCACATTGATAAGCATAATCGCGGTTTCGCCCTTATTTTGACGAGCTACCTTCATGGACGCAATGTTCACCCCCTGGTCGCCCAGTGCCGTGGCAAAGGGGCCTATCACCCGGGGCCGGTCTTCATTTTTAACAATGAGTACATAGCCTTCCAAAACGGTCTCGGTTTCATAACCGTTGATTTCCACCAGCAGGGGATCATGTCCTCGGGAAACGGTTCCTACCACTTCCAACTGGTGTTGATGATCAATTATCCGGGCGGTAATCAGATTCTTATAGCGTTTGCTGCTTTGCGCTTCCCTGGTCTCAAATACCCGGATACCTCTTTCGTCAGCTACCAGCCTGGCATTGACGTAATTTACCCGGCCTTCCATAACCGGATCCAGCAACCCCTTCATGAAGGCCACCGTTAAAATCTCGGTCTCATTCATGGTGAGAGGACCACTGTAGGTTAATTCCACCCGGCTGACCGGCGCTTTTTCCAGTTGATGATATATGTTTCCCATCTTCTCTGCCAGGTATATATAGGGCCGCAGATAATCCAGTTCCTCGCTTAGCAGGGTAGGCAGGTTAATCATATTGGGAACAATATCTCCCTGCAGGGCCAGAATAACCTGTTCGGCGATATTTTCGCCTACCCGTTTTTGCGCCTCGTAAGTATCCGCCCCCAGGTGCGGAGTACAGACAACGTTGGCAAATTTGAACAAGGGGTTATCAGGTTGGGCCGGTTCCTTTTCGAAAACGTCCAGCCCGGCACTGGCAACTTTTCCACTGGCCAGGCCCTCAATCAGGGCTGCTTCCTTAATAATTCCTCCCCGGGCACAGTTAACCACTCGCACCCCGTCTTTGGCCAGTTGAAATATATCTTCGTTAATCATGTGCATGGTCTCTTCATTACGCGGAGTATGAACGGTTATAAAATCGGCTTCTTTGGCCAGTTCCTCCAAGGTGTTTTTTTTCTCGGCGCCGAAGCGATCGAAGCGTTCGTTGCTGATATAGGGGTCATAGGCAATGACCTTCATGTTGAATGATTTGAGCCGGGTAGCGACCATGGAGCCGATCCGCCCCAGTCCTACAATTCCTACCGTCTTGCCATAGAGTTCTTCGCCCCGGAAGGGTTTGCGATCCCATTTTCCGGATTTGACAAAGGCATTGGCTGCGGCCGTGAACCGGGCTGAAGACAACAAGAGACTGATGGTCTGTTCGGCGGCGGAAATGGTGTTGCTATCCGGAGTATTGGCAACCACCACTCCGAAACGGGTACAAGCCTCCACATCAATGTTATCGATGCCGTTTCCCGCTCTGCCGACCACTTTTAGGCGCGTACCCCGGCTCACCAGTTCCTCGTTTACTTTGGTAACGCTGCGGACGATCAGGGCATCGTACTGGTCGATAATATTCAGCAATTCCTCCCGGGAGATCCCATCTCTATAATCAACATCCAATTCCTTGCGAAGCAGGGCCAGCCCTTCCTCGGCAATTCTCTCGGTAACAATAACCTTCTTTTTTTCCATGGTTCCATCTCCTTTCCAATCCTCTATGCACTCGGGGACATTCCCGTTAAACAAAGCACCATTCAACTGAAACTGTAGAGCCATCTCCTGCGGCAGTTCTGATGTTTTGCACAGGTGTGTCACGTTCATTATTTACCTTTTAGCGGCAATAAATTGCTGAGCTTCATGTACCCCCGCGCCTAGCTCAAGCGGATACCCCAGTTTAACCAGGGAGATTTCCAGCGCGGCCAAAACCGCCAGTAAATCCAGTTCTCTTACGTATCCCAGGTGACCGATGCGGAAAATGACATTATCCAGTTTTTGCTGCCCCCCGGCCAGGACAATATTGAATTCATCCTGCAGATATTTGCGAATCTTATTGGCCCCGATGGACTCTGGAGCCAGTACCGAGGTCAGGGCTGCAGAAGCATTGGTATCGTCGGCCAGTAGTCCCAGCCCCATAGCCCGAACTGCAGCCCGCACCATGTTCCGATAATTACTATGCCGCTCTAAAATCTGCTCCAGCCCTTCCTCCATCATCATCTGCAGAGATTCGTGCAGGCCATAGTAAAGGGAAATAGCCGGAGTATAGGGATTTTGCCCCTTTTCCAGATATTTCAGCCCGGCAGAAACATCCCAATAAAAACGGGTATTGGTACACTGCTGGTGTGCCTGGAGGGCTCGCTCACTAAACGCCATAAAACTTAGTCCCGGCGGAATCATAAAGGCCTTCTGTGACCCGCTCACCACCACGTCCAGCTTCCACTCGTCCATTTGCAGATCCACCACAGCCAGACCACTGACGGCATCGACCATTACCAGAGCAGGGTGATCTCCCAGCGCCTCGCGAATGGCTTTGATATCGTTATAGACACCGGTGGAAGTTTCATTATGGGTCAGTAGAACCGCTTTGATTTCCTGATCTTGATCAGCAGCTATAATATCCCGGATTACCTCCGGGTCCGCCGCCTGTCCCCAGGTAAAATCAACTTTCTCCACCTGGGCACCAAATTCGGCGGCAATTTTGGCAAAACGGTCTCCGAAAACACCGATAGAAATCGCCAGCACCCGGTCACCGGGAGAAATAAAGTTAACCACGGCCGCTTCCAGTGCCCCGGTTCCGGAGGCGGGATATATAAGCACATGCTGTTTGGTCCGGTAAATCCTTTTTATCCCTTCGGTTACTTCCAGAAGTAGTTGTTTAAACTCCGGGCCCCGGTGATTTACCATAGGTTTGCTCATGGCCCGCACAACTCGTTCCGGGATAGGAGTCGGACCGGGAAGCAGCAAGTACTGATCTCCTCTCATTCTTCCATTACCTCCTTGAATCTTCATCAAAACAAAAACCCCCCGCCCTTTCAGGGACGAGAGGTTATCCCGCGTTGCCACCCTTGTTGGTGCTTTTGACACCCACTTGGAGGTTATAACGTAACCACCGGAATCTGCTTTCACAGTCTGCTTCCAGGGCGGATTCAAAACCCGGTCGTACTGGTTTACACCTGCCACCAGCTCTCTGAATCAGACCGTAGTTTTTACTAATCCCCTTCATCGCATGGAAATGTTCAGTTAGATGGCATTTATTATATTGCATTAAGTTTTTCTTGACAAGGTCGATTCTATACCAAAGAAAGAAAATACTGATGGATATCCAGTTCTTCTGTCAATTCCGGGTGAAAAGCTGTGGTTAGCAATGGGCCCTGCTGAACAGCCACCGCTTTCCCCTGATATTCTGCGAGTATGCGGGCTTCCCCCCATACTTTTTCCGCAAAGGGAGCACGGATGAACACTCCCCGGGTGTTTCCCACTCCCTCCACTTGCAGATCGGTTTCGAAACTGTCCACCTGACGACCGAAGGCATTACGTTTCACTCGCATATCCATAAGGCCCAGGCGGAATTGATCGGCATCAGCTATTTCCCTGGCCAGCAGGATCATTCCTGCGCAAGTCCCCCATATCGGCATCCCTTCCCGGGCCCTCTCCAGAAGGGTTTCTTGCAGTTTGAATTCCTGTATGAGCCTGCCAATAGTAGTACTTTCCCCTCCGGGAATGATCAAGCCATCGACTTTGGTAATCTGCTCCGGAGTACGAACCTGGATGCTGTCCGCCCCGCATTTTTCCAGAGCCTTTTCATGCTCAAGAAAAGCCCCCTGCAAGGCCAGGATGCCGATTTGCTTACCAGCCACGCTCCTGCATCCTTTCCTCCGGGCGGATAGTTGCAATTTCGATTCCTACCATGGCCTCCCCCAGATCTTGGGAAAACTCTGCTAAAACGGCCGCATCGTTGTAATAGGTCGTAGCCGCAACAATGGCCCGGGCTCTCTTCATGGGATCACCGGATTTAAAAACACCCGAACCCACAAAAATTCCGTCACAGCCCAGTTGCATCATCAGTGCCGCGTCTGCCGGGGTGGCAATGCCGCCGGCGGCAAAATTCACCACGGGGAGGCTTTTTTTCTCCACTACCTGCAAGACCAGTTCATAAGGAGCCTGTAATTCCTTGGCTGCGGACATAAGCTCATCAGCGGGCAGGTTGCTTACCCAGCGGATCTCATCATTTACCTGGCGAATATGGCGTACCGCTTCAATGACATTACCGGTTCCGGGTTCTCCCTTGGTGCGGATCATGGCCGCCCCTTCGCCGATTCGCCGCAGGGCCTCCCCCAGATTACGGTCACCTCACACAAAAGGAACCTTAAAACGGGCTTTATCTACATGATATTTATCATCGGCCGGAGTAAGGACCTCACTTTCATCAATATAGTCCACACCCAGGGATTCCAGAATCTGTGCTTCCACAAAGTGCCCGATCCGGCATTTGGCCATGACCGGTATGCTGACGGCCTCCATGATTTGGGTGATAATGCCGGGATCTGCCATGCGGGCTACTCCCCCGGCGGCCCGTATATCGGCCGGGACCCGTTCCAGGGCCATGACTGCACACGCCCCTGCCGCTTCGGCAATTTTGGCCTGCTCCGGGGTGGTCACATCCATGATCACGCCACCTTTTAACATCTGGGCCAGGCCGGATTTGACCTGAAAGGTACCTTTCTCCTCCATACAAAAAACACCTCCGCTATCTGTTCAGGGTCAGCCAAGTCAACCAGGGAGCTGCGGCTCTCCTGGTTTGGCTTATTTTCCAACTTCCCGGAAGTAATTATTCCATGATCTCATAGCTGCTTACCACCACGGGGGCTTTGAGGCTGTCCAGCACCCGCTCCAGCAATACGCCTTCCCGTTGGGGGTAATTGTAACCGTAACTGGCACGAATGGCGAGGGTAATAAAATGAACGGCCCGGTCCAGGGCTACCGGCAGGCTGTCCCCAGTCATCATACTGCCGACGATGACACTGGTAAAACCGTCACCAGTGCCGGGAAAAAAGGCGGGGATGTACTCACATTTTACTTTCCAGAATCGCTCATCCTGGCGGTCATAGGCAACAACGCTGGTTATCTTGCTGGTCTTGCAGTCCGGCACACTGGTAATAATGACTATTTCCGGCCCCATGTCCGCCAGGCGACGCAGCCAATCTTTAATATGTTTCTCGTCTATACACGGTTGGTACTCCTTATCCAGCAAAAAGCAGGCCTCGGTGAAGTTGGGGGTGATTACATCGGCCCGCCCGATAAAACCCTTCATCTGCTCTACCATTTCCCGGTTCATGGTCTGGTATAATTGGCCGTTATCCCCCAGGACCGGGTCAATAACCACCAGGGGATGCTGGCTTGAACCAGCATCAATAAACCGGGAAATTATCTCCACCTGCTGCGGGGATCCCATGAACCCGGTATAAATACCATCAAAATGAATTCCCAGCTGTTGCCAGTGAGCCAAGTATTGCTCCAGATCGGCGGTCAGATCAATGAATTTATACCCCTGAAAGCCGCCCGTATGGGTGGAAAGAATAGCCGTTGGTACAGGACATACCTGTATGCCCATGGTGGAGAGGATGGGCATAACCATAGTTAGTGAGGCTCTTCCAAAGCCGGACAGGTCGTGCACGGCAGCGATACGGGGCACCGGTGTGCGCATGGTTTTTCCTTCCACCTAATCTTCCCTTTCAACCTTAAACCGGGCCACCCCTACAATGCGGTCTCCTTTGGGAAGACGCATGAGCATAACCCCTCGGGAGTATCTCTTTTGCAAAGAAATATCCTCGACCTGAAGGCGAATCACTTGCCCTTCTCCGGTGAGAAGTACCAGCTCTTCATCCTCATTGACTACCTTGAATCCTACCATGTTACCATTCTTGGCTGATAATTCGATGGCCTTGAGTCCCTTTCCGCCCCGGTTCTGTTGTTTAAACTCCGCCGTGGGGGTACGTTTTCCATAGCCCCGGTCGGTTACCAGCAGCACATCAGCTCCGTCACGGTAAATATCCACGCCGATTACAGAATCCCCCGGCGACAGATTAATGGCCTTGACCCCAGTGGCGGTTCGCCCCATGGCCCGGACCTGTTTTTCATCAAACATTATGGACTTTCCCCGGGCGGTGGCCAACATGATTTTGTCTCCTTGGTTGACCCGGCGGACACCCTCCAAAGCATCTTCATCCCTCAGGTTAAGAGCGATCAGCCCGTTGCGGCGAATGTTGGCAAAAGCCGAGAGTGCCACTTTTTTAATCACTCCGTCCCGGGTGACCATAACCAGGTGTTTGCGGGAGGTAAAATTTCGGGCCGCTACCAGAGTGGTAACCTGTTCATCGGGGCGCAATTCCAGCAGGTTAATGACGGGTAACCCCTTGGCCTGGCGGGACGATTCAGGAACCTGATACGCCTTGGCGGAAAAAACCCTCCCTTGATTGGTGAAGAAAAGAATGTTGGATAGCACGCTGGTCACGATCACGGTGCTGGCTACATCTTCGGCCCGGGCGGTAATGGAGCTTACTCCCTTTCCCCCGCGCTTCTGCGCCCGATAGGTATCCAGAGGCTGACGCTTGACATAGCCCTTGTTGCTCAAAGTAATTAATACTTCATGGTCTTCAATAAAGTCTTCCACATTGTAATCCACATCTTCGAGGCTGATTTCCGTCCGGCGCTGGTCCCCATATTTACTGCGGACCTCCTCCAGATCTTCCCGGATCATCATCCGGATTCTCTCTGGTCTGCGCAGGATATCCTCTAAATCTGCGATGCGACTGAGGAGTTCCTGGTGCTCGTTCTCCAGTTTACTCCGCTCCAGCCCGGTAAGCTGGGCCAGGCGCATATCGAGAATGGCATTGGCCTGGATTTCACTGAGCCCGAAGCGCCCCATTAAACCATTGCGGGCCTGTTCCCTATCCTTGCTTTCCCGGATGAGAGTAATAATCTCATCCAGGTTATCGATAGCAATGCGCAGGCCTTCCACGATGTGCAATCTGTCTCTAGCGATACGTAATTCATAACGAGTGCGTCGGGTCAGCACTTCCTCCCGATGCTCGATATAGTACTCCATGACCTGCTTCAGAGAAAGCACGCGCGGTTGGCCATGAACCAATCCCAGCATGATCACTCCGAAGGTATCTTCCATCTGGGTGTGTTTGAAAAGCTTGTTAACAATAATATTTACATTGGCATCCCGGCGTACATCGATGACAATACGAATGCCTTTGCGGTTGGACTCATCACGCAGATCGGTAATCCCGTCGATTTTCTTATCCCGGGCCAAATCAGCAATTTTCTCCACCAGGCGGGCCTTGTTAACCTGATAAGGAATCTCGGTAACTATAATGGCATGCCTGCCCCGGTTTTCTTCAATGTTGTAACGGGCGCGCATTTTTATGCTGCCCCGACCAGTTTCATAAGCCTGGCGAATCCCGGCCGTACCCATGATCAATCCGCCGGTAGGAAAATCCGGACCGGGGATGTGCTCCATAATCTCTTCCAGGGTTGCCTCCGGGTTGTCCAGTAAAAGCTTCATCCCCTCAACTACTTCGGTGAGATTATGGGGGGGAATGTTGGTGGCCATACCCACAGCAATCCCGGAAGATCCGTTAATGAGCAGGTTGGGAATACGTGCCGGCAGAACCTGGGGTTCCTCCCGGGTATCGTCATAATTGGGACGCCAGCCAACCGTATCTTTATCAATATCCCGCAAAAGTTCTCCGGCAATCTTGGACATGCGGCTTTCCGTATAACGCATGGCTGCCGCTGAATCTCCGTCAATCGATCCAAAGTTGCCATGCCCATCCACCAATGGGTAGCGCATGGAAAAATCCTGGGACATTTTTACCATGGTTTCATAAATGGCCGAATCCCCATGGGGATGCAACTGGGCCATTACGATACCCACAATATTGGCAGATTTACGATGAGGCTTTTCGTGAGTCATGCCCTGGTCATGCAGAGCATAGAGGATGCGCCGGTGTACCGGCTTTAACCCATCGCGTACGTCAGGAATAGCCCGGGATACAATGACACTCATGGAGTATTCGAGAAACGATTTTTTAACTTCTTTTTCTATATCCACTGGGACAATTCGTTCGAATAGACTGTCTTCTGACAATTAATCCACCTCTTTTTATATATCGAGATTGGTAACATAGCGAGCGTTTTTTTGGATGAATTCCCGGCGAGGCTCCACCGCTTCCCCCATCAGATCGGAAAATATTTCATCGGCGCGAATAGCATCTTCAATGTTTACTTGTAGAACCATTCGGTGTTCCGGGCTCATGGTGGTTTCCCAGAGCTGCTCCGCATCCATTTCCCCGAGACCCTTGTAGCGCTGTATGCTCAGCTTCTTTTTGGACTCGCGGAGAAACTCGTTCATTTTTTCCTCGTCGTGAAAATAGTGTATTTCTTCGCCCCGCTTCAGACCATAAAGTGGTGGCTGGGCAATATAAATATATCCTTCTTCAATTAAGGGCCGCATGTAGCGGTAAAAGAAGGTTAAGAGTAAAACCCGGATATGGGAACCATCTACATCGGCATCAGTCATGATGAATATGCGATGGTAGCGCGCTTTCTTGATATTGAAATCCTCCCCAATGCCGGTGCCGATAGCGGTAATCAAGGCCTTTATCTCCAGGTTGGCCAGTATCCGGTCCAACCTGGCCTTCTCAACATTGAGGATTTTCCCCTTGAGGGGCAGGATGGCCTGGTAGTTTCTGTCCCGACCCTGCTTGGCGGATCCGCCGGCGGAATCTCCTTCTACGATAAACATTTCCGATTCTGCCGGATTGCGGTTACTGCAGTCTGCCAGTTTGCCAGGTAGCGTAGACGATTCCAGTGCGTTTTTTCTGCGGGTAAGTTCGCGGGCTTTTTTGGCCGCTTCCCGGGCCCGCCGGGCGGAAATGGATTTTTCCAGTATTTTTTTAGCTATAGCCGGATTTTCGTGCAGATAATCCTCAACGTTTTCGTAAATAGCCCCTTCGACAATGCCCCGGATGTAAGTGTTTCCCAGCTTGGTCTTGGTCTGCCCTTCAAACTGTGGGTCTTTAACCAGCACAGAGATAATCCCGACCATTCCTTCGCGAATATCTTCACCGCTTAAATTGGCCTCATTCTCCTTGAGGATATTGTTCTTTTTGGCGTATTCATTGATGACCCGGGTCAGACCATTCTTGAAGCCTATTTCATGGGTGCCACCCTCCTGGGTACGGATGTTATTGGCAAACGAATAAATATTCTCACTGTAACCAGTGTTATATTGCAAGGCTACCCGAACAATGACATCATCCTTACGCGTTTCAAAAAAGAGGGGTTCGTTTAACACATCTTTATTGCGGTTGAGATAGCGGACAAAATCACGCAATCCTCCCGAATAGAAAAACTCTTGCTCCTGTACTTCCTCTTCCCTTTCGTCGCGGAGGATAATACGCAGATTATAGTTAAGAAAGGCCAGTTCTCGCAGGCGCTGAGTGATGATATCCTGTTCGAAAACCGTCTCCTCAAATATTTCTTCATCCGGGAAGAAGCGAATGCAGGTGCCATTTTCTTTACTTCTTCCACCGTGTTGGAGCTCACCCGTGGGAACACCTTTTTCATAGCTTTGCTGATAGACTTGTCCATCCCTTTTTACGGTAATATCCAGGCGGCGGGAAAGGGCACTAACCACGGAAAGGCCTACCCCGTGCAGGCCACCGGAAATATTGTAACCGCTTCCGCCGAATTTCCCCCCTGAGTGCAGGGTGGTCATAATCACCTCCAGGGCGGGCTTGCCCATAAGGGGATGAATATCCACTGGAATACCACGGCCATTATCAACTACGCTCACCGAATTGTCCGTGTGGATAATTACATTTATTTGATCACAGAATCCGGCAATGGCTTCATCGATGCTATTATCAACAATTTCAAAAACCAGGTGATGCAACCCTCGGGGGCCGGTAGAGCCAATGTACATGCTCGGTCTTTTTCGTACGGCCTCCAGTCCTTCCAGAACCTGTATATCAGCGGCATTATAGTTGTTATCGCCATTGTTCAAAACTTAGACCTCCTTGTAATCGGTGAAAGAACGCTTGAGCAACGTAGTTGAGGAAATAGGCGACAAATAGACTTTGCCATCACAAATTATTAGAGCTTTTTCTTTGCCAGTCTCGCTGACATTCACCAGGGTACGTTCCATACGAGCAATTTCAATAATGTCCCGGGTATCATCCGGGAGCGGTTTTTCAATATTCAAGATGGCGATAATCTCCTTGCTGGAAATAACTACATTATTGCCGAGATGAACGTACATTTTTCTACTCCTTTCGCATCAGCTGGCCTTCGCGCATGGTGTGAACCAGAGCATCGGAGTTTTCCAGCGGTCCCAACGTAACTGTGGTCAAAAAAGTCTGAAAAGGGCCTCTGGTCAAGAGTTCTACCAGCGCTTTTTTCCTGGCTTCATCAAGTTCAGCCAAAACTTCATCCATAAGAAAAACCGGATAAAAATTCATTATTCTGTAAAAAGAATATATTTCCGCTAGTTTCACTGTAACGGCAATCGTCCTTTGTTGGCCCTGCGAAGCATATATTCGGGCGGGACTTTGTCCCAGATAAAAATGCAGGTCATCAAGATGAGGCCCGGCTACAGTGCTCTGGCGTCTTTTCTCTTCCTCTTTTTTTTGCAGCAGATGCCTGACCAGAGCCAGGCGGATGTTATCCAGATTAATTTTACCACTATCAATGGGAAATGAAAGGGCATATCTGATTTTCAGATCCCCGCGCTGGTTGTTTATCTTTTTATAAACTGAAGCTGCATTTTCATCTAAGAT
>ENA-UOOK01005800-UOOK01005800.1-fermentation-metagenome-genome-assembly--contig:-NODE-5800-length-12213-cov-8.251275_pt1 | contig 12213 bp, 11 predicted proteins | sample MGYA00245777_ERZ724023 | MGnify/ENA primary metagenome ERZ724023 (study PRJEB28704, sample SAMN03018312) | fermentation metagenome | biome: anthropogenic terrestrial biome; feature: soil; material... | reverse complement strand
CCGGTTGCATGGGCGAGCAGCAAACGAAGTTTGCGACCAGCCATTTCAACGAGGCGTATGCGTAAACGATAATTCAATGAAAGCAGCAGCCCCTGCCGTGCTTCAATTTAAGAGAGTTTACGGAAAAAAGAAAAATCTTTTAAGTAGTGGCCTGAAATATAAACCAGCCATCCTTGACCGAAAACTGGAATACGCCGCCATGTTTTTCTACAATATGAGCCATGCTTTTTGTGCCAAAACCATGCCCCTGTTCTTTTGATACAGGTAAACCCTTGGAGGCCAGACCCTGCAAAAGAGCCAAATGATGTCGCATATCATGCCGATAGGTCGCGGCATTCTGCTGCATCTGACGTAGAGAAGCAAACTCTGTTTGTGCCTGCTTTAGCTGCGTATACAGCATATCTCGCTCTCTTTGGATACTTGCCTGTTTTTGCGTTTCTGCATAGTAAAGAAGGACAAACATAAAATAGAATGCCGATGTTACAAAGGGCATGAACTGTACAGCTGCGCGTTTTCCGCTGTACATAAAATCGGTATAAACCCTCCTTTGCCTTGCCCTGTGCTACTGGGACAGAAGAAAGGGTCTGTAAGGTCACCTGGTGATTTTCAATGGTATCTACATACTGCATATTCACAAGATAGGAGCGGTGGGGCTTGATAAAACACCTATATTTCATCAGAAGATTATCGCAGACAGAGGAAAAAGGTTCAGTACATTCGATTACCTTGCCGGAGCGCAGGTGATAAAACACATTTCTGCCTATGACCTCGACAAAAGTCAAATTGGAGATCAGGATTTTTTGTATACCCTCATTGCTCTTTACAATAACCGCATCCTCATCTTTTTCTGCTTTTATCTGCTCGAATATTTCATCAAAGGTGAAGAACAGTTTTTCTTTTGAGATTGGCTTTAGTACATAGTTGATTGCTTTCACTGAATAGCTTTCCAAAGCAAATTCGGATGATGATGTAAAGAATAAAATTGGTGCGGTTTTATCAAAAACACGGATTTCTTTTGCCACATCAATGCCCGTAAAGCCAGGCATAATAATATCCAGACAGTATATATCAAACCGTTTTCCTTTTTCCAGGGCAGAAACCAACTCAAATCCGTTTGGAAAGACGGCGTATTCGAAGCTTAAATTTTTTGATGCTCTGTATAGATTGATGAGCTGTGCCATATTGGACAGCTCGTCAATATTGTCATCACAGACCGAAATCTGTAGCATAAGCATTCCTCCGGTTTTTTATCATACTCATAAGATCCTTACTTCTATAAATAGGGGTTCCTTGTATTTTCTTCGGTGGGGGGTAGAATTCCCCGCTGAAGCCCATTGCGTTTTATACTTCGAAAAAACGCCATATACGTATATTACTTCGTAAAAACGTCATATACGTATTTTACTTCGTAAAAACGTTGGGTGTTCTGCTTTAGCTGAACGAATTCACTTCTCCAAGCTAAGTTATGATTGACCTGATCGGGGATACATATTCCAACATCGAAGTGTTGGCCTTTGATAACCCTGTTACCATTCAAACCTATATCAAAACCATGGATGCGATGCAAATCTTTGAGAATATGGTGCGCACCAGCCGCTTGATTTACAACGACAGTGTGATGAAGCTAAACCGTGAAATCCGATTGTTCCCGATCTCCATGATTGCAGGGATGTTAGGCTTTCACCAAAAAGAGTATCTTGAAGAGCAGACTTCTAGGGCTTTAAACCATACTTATCTTTGAGTTTGTGAAGTAAGCGCAGTGTTTCACCTCAATCCAAAACTAGCTGCGAGAAAACAGACGAAACAGAGCTCTGTGTTTCACCTGCATAGTGTCCTTTGATACACAGTGGATTTTAACGCGAACCTCGGCAGCGGCACAATGCAAGCTCAGATGTTCAGCTATGATGCGGCGGCAAGGACCCTGACCACCAATGCGTTTACCAGACCCGGCTATACATTTAACGGCTGGAACACAGAGGCAGATGGCAGTGGCGTGAAATATGCGGACGGAGCTTCTGTCAGAAACCTGGCCAGCACGGCGAACGACACTGTTACTCTTTACGCACAATGGACAGCCAACACCTACATCGTGGAGTTTGATTCGAACGGTGGAAGCGGCTCAATGCAAGCTCAGACCTTCACCTACGATGTGGCACAGAACCTGCCTGTCAACGGATTTACCAAAGGCAGCGATCCTTTCATCGGTTGGAACACGAAGGCGAATGGTGGCGGTATTCAATATGGAGACAAAGCATTGGTCAGAAACCTGACCGACGAGTTGAACGGCATTGTTACCCTCAACGCGCGGTGGGGGGACAACAGCGCCGCACAAATTGGTTCTAATCGCTACGATACCCTGCAAGCAGCTTTTAATGCGGTTAGTGACGGGCAGACCATTCAGATGCTGAGGGACATCACAGAGAAAATTGAAATCCCTGACAGCAGCAGCAAGTCATTCACCCTTGACCTGAACGGCAAAACGCTGCTCGGCGCTCCAAGCAGCGGTATCAACATTTCCGCCATCAGTCACTTTGACCGCGGTAAGTTAACCATTACCGATACTGCAGGCGGCGGCAAGATCACGAGTACAGATTCAGCCTCCATTCGCGGCACGATTTCTTTGTATACCCCCATGAGTTCTAATATCTCTCTTGAGAACACAGGCGGCACGATCGAAAACACCCACGAATACGGCAATGCGATTTATAACAATGGCTACGGCAGTATCAACATTTCTGGAGGCACCGTGGAAAAGCCCGTCGGAGGCATAGCAATTGACAACGTTGGAACCGGCAACATTACCATTTCCGGTGGCAGAGTGAGTTCGGATAGCGTGGTAATTTACAACAGATCCTCCGGCCATATCAACATTTCCGGTGGCACGCTATATAGCAGCAATGGTTACGCGATTATCAATGGAGGCAATGGAAATATTGCCATCAGTGGTACAGCTGAAGTCGCCAGTGGTGCATCCTATGAATATGCCCCTTTCCTGAACGGTACGATTCATCTGGGGGGTGATTACGCTACGCTGGAAATCACCGGTGGCACGGTGGCAAATGCTAAAGGAAGTGCGATTTATAACAAAGGCTTCAATGCGATAACCATCAGCGGCACGCCTGTGGTCACCAGCGCAAATCCATCCAACGGACACGGCACAATTACAATTGATCGGGATTTCGCTCCCGTGTTGGAAATCACCGGAGGCACAATAGAAAATACCTGTGAAAATGGTAATGCAATTTATTTCACCGGCACCGGGAATACCAGAATCCCAAGCGGTTCTCCTGTCATCAAGGGTGGCGGCATGGCGATGAACAAAGCGCCGAACCTGAGCGGCTATACAGATGTGCAGATCACATCAAGCAGCGATGTCAGCGGAATGCCGAAAGTCTCATACGTTGAAGAGGACATCCAGACCTACAAATACATTACTTTTGAGAAATAAATGAATGCCGGGTAAACAGACTGCATTTGTTTGGCAAGCTGTTTACCCGCTCTGACGCTTCGGACAACTTCACGAAAATACTGGAGCATCAAAATCATCAACCCCTGACTCCACAGGCACGGCAGCGGAAGGATCCGCCGCCGTGCCTTTTTTCAAATGTAATGCTGGCGAAGTTCCCGCTACTGCTGTCCTACATGAGAAAGCTTCTTATCAGCATAAGGACCTTCCCAGTGTCTCCAGATTTCTTCGTCCCAACCGGCATCCCCTTCAGTTCCGCCTCCAAACATCTCATCAATGCTAAAATCAGGATGAATGCTGCCTACGTGAAGTTGGGTATGTCTGGTTATTATGGATTCATCTTCGCTACTGATTTCAAATGGGAGGGTTAAAGCTGCCATGTCGCCAAGGTCTTCATTACTTAATGTAATTTTAACTTCAACTTCGATACCTGAGATTTCAACAGTTGTTTGATCATTTTGCTCATTAAGAGTAAGTGAAATCTCTCCTGATTTATCTATGACAGCTTCGCAGCTTCCGCTAATGGTACGCTCAATATGTACACTTCCTTCAGAGGTTAAAGAAATATCTGCCCGCATAAAACCCTCACCTTCGTATGATTGGATCAAGCTTTTTATAGGTTCCATCTCTTTGGCGGCTACATCTGCTTTTGAGGCAAACATGCTCATGTCATGGTCTGCCTTCATGTTGAAATTACCTTCGTAAATACCGAGAACACTGCCAAATTCGTTTGTAGCTGTCTGTGCCATATGCATATCAAGATACCAGGTCTGCTTGTTGCCTCCCACTCCGAAGAAGGTGAATTCGCGTTCAACATATGAGCCCCAATCAGTTCCACCCTTACTGTCAAAATCAATTTCCCAGCCTTTCTTGTCGCTTTTATCCATAGCCAGATCTATTTCTTCCTGAAGTTTTTGGTAAAACTCGTTCATAAGCATCTTGGCTTTGGCACCTTCGGCGATTTCCTTCCACTTCTGTTTGTCGTGGGCATATTTTTCAGCCAGCATTTGACAGAAAGGAATTATTGACATTATTTGGCCTCTCCATTTATTTACTTTAAGCATTTTTTCGGCAACCTCTCCACCTTTTTTTTCTACAAAACCCTTTGCAGTATCCTCTACCCATTCGCTAAGCGAGCTTTCAAGAAGGTCAGCAGAAGCCATGCCCACATCATCCCAGCTGCTGCTGTTCATATAATGATCAATTGCCTTTATAACATTTGTAACTGTACCTCCGCCTGGAACCACACCCATGGTTGTATATAGATCTTCTTTTAGTTGTTCTATCTGTTCCGGAGTAATTTGCGAATGTCTCCTGGCTCTTTCAACCTGATTTTGGGCATCGTAAAGATCTGCTCCATCTACGCCTGTTTTAAGCATTGTGTCATAAATTACTTCGCTAATCTGAGCCTCTGTAAATGGAGCCACCTGGCGAAGCTTTCCATAGACCTTAAGCCCCCCAAAGCGAAAAACCAAATCTTGTTCACTGGAGCTAAACTTTATGCGAGACAAATCAATCTGAGAAAAGGCAAAAGCCGGAGCAAAATTTATAATTGGGAGAATAACAGCCAACAGTACACAAATTATTATCTTAAGCCTTGTCATTATTTAAATTCCTCCTTGTTAAAAACATCCGCAATTCGATTGAGCCCCTGATGTTCGGTATCAACAAAAAGACCTTCGTTGACAAAGAAGACTGCCTTGTCTGTTTGGTTCATGTGAAAGTACATCAGAGCACAACCGACAAAATTATCACCGTCAAAGGGGTTTACAGCCAGGGCTGCCTGATAGTGCCGCAACGCTCCCTGGTAATTGGTCTCATCGATTTCAAGTGTTTCTCTGGCAAGTGTGCGCAGGTATTTATCATCAAAACCCATATGACTGCGCATATAGCTTACTTGCGGAGGGCTGTATGCAGCATATATCTGATCCTCTATATAAGTAAGCCTCTTTTTAACAAAAGTTAGTTCATCTACTGACATTGCAGCCAGAACTGTCAAAGACTCATCATATTCAGGATTGAACGAAGGATTCACAATAGCCTTCTCATAGCATGAGGCTGCCTCATCTTGCTTGTCCTGTATATGATAAACTAAGCCTTCGAAAAAATATGGATATGGAGAGGCGTAATTTAAAGACGCGATCTCATCCCAATTATCACGGCGTCCGCCAACCACATCCTCCAGCGTTTCGCCCTCTCCTTTTAGATAAAGTAGGCAGTCGGTGCAGTAGCGCATGGAGGAAATTGAGGCTGCTGCCCATCCATAAGCGTAATCCGCTTGAAGCTGAAGACCTTGCTCCATATAATCGACGCCTGTTTCGTAAAGTTTAAAAAAACCGTCAATGTAAGCTTCAGCTATTTTCAATTCGTCTGATTCCTTTTTGAAAACGAAGTTTATGAAAACGTAGGATAACAAAGCAAGCAGAAGCAAAATAACAATAACTTTTTTCATTAAATTAAGTTAAGGATGCTCCCAACTTCAATAAGTGGGAGAGGAATTAACTTGCTTTTACTTTGCAATGCAAAGCTATATAGTCGCCAATCCCTTACGGAATTGATAAGGGGTTAATTCTTCTACCTTAACCGACACCTCCTTTGGCTTCAATTTTAATATTACTCGTACACCCTTGAGAGCCATTAACAACTACAATATTTCCCTGATACTTGACCAAGTCATATGTTTGAATTTTCCCGGGCAGCATCAGTTTTCATCAGTAGGTATGTACTTGAAATTTAGCTCTGTACCATCCTTAGCAACGCCTGTAAATGCATCATCGAAAATTGCGTACCACTCTTTACTGCTCTTTGGGAAATCAACTGTTTCGTTGCCTGTCAGGGGCGTGTATTCATCGACATCTGAGATGCCAATAACACCGTCATCGCCCTGTATCGCAAGTCTGTAAATACTTACTGTACCGTCATCGTTTACAAAATAGTACTGACTGACATACCCGAAGGGTGTTTTGAAGTATTCTGAATTGAGGCTGTCCCGGCCTTCTTTGGTTGCCTTGCACACCAGAGAGTCTTTTGCCTCGTCGTACTCCCCTTCAAATTCACAAAGGATTCCATCTTTGTCTTTATATTTGATAATATGGCGGTTCCCGCTCTCTGAACATTCAATATCTGTAGCTCCAAGAAAACCAAGCCCGGATTGTGCAGCGTTCTTTCCCATACCCAAAATGCCTGCGGGTATCATAATCAAATCTATCATTATTACACCTTGCAATCCAAATGAAGCAAGTACCGTATCGGGATTACTTGTGAGCCCGTCTGTAATTTTCGAGGTTAAATCGGATTTGAGCTTTATATAAGCAGTGTAGGAATCGCTTATGGGGAATTTCGTACTCGTAGCGGTGCTGTTTGAAGTCTGTTTGTCGCTTTTTTTTGTAGTGGTGCCTTTTACTTCGGACACTTTATCGGACTGGTGTGCAGTAACTTCTCGTCCTTCTTTGAGTTGATTTTTTGAATTGCGGCAGCCGACCATAAGTACACAGAGCAACACAACTAATAAAAGTAAAATGGCTTTTTTCATGAAATTATCCTCCTAACACACAGTTTTGCAGCTTAATCTTATAGGAAATGGAACTCTAAAGAAAGGCAATTTATAATCGTTTTTAGTAAGAATAGTGTTCTTTCACAGGCAAGTAACACAACAGGAAAAAAAGAAATAGCACTCTTATGCCCAAGTATATTTTAAAATTTTGATTTTAGCGCTATATTACTGACTCAGTGTTGAATATGGTAAGGAAAGTATTGCTGCAAATCGGCTAAGTTTACCTTGACAATCATGCGAATAGTAAATACAATATAGTTAGGAGATGATAATTATGATTATAACGGCTACAGAATTCAAAAATAAAGTGGGCAAGTTTATCGAGCTTGCAAAAGAGGAAGATATAATTATATCGAAAAATGGAAAAAACATTGTCAAGCTCGTATCCATTGGAGAGGATGAATATCCAGCTACACGTAGTCTACTCGGTGTTTTTGAAAAGGCGGGAGAATATGATCTAAATAAAACAAAGGAAGAAAGGTTGAGTAAATATGAAAGTATTGATTGATACGAATATTATCCTTGACGTACTGCTTGACCGAAAACCTTTCAGTATTAATTCAACCGAGCTTTTCAAACTTGCTGAGCAAGAGCGGATTGAAGCATATATTACATCAAATTCAGTGACAGATATAGTGTATATTTTAAGGAAAGCATATGATATAAGTACAATAAAAGAGAATCTAATGATAATGTTTGGATTTATTAAAATTTTAAATGTTTCAGCGAGTGATATACTAAAAGCTTTTGAGATAAAAACCAATGATTATGAAGATGCGGTTATAATACAGTGCGCAAGCAGAATTGAAGCGGACTATATTATTACACGGGATACAAAAGGTTTCAAAGACAGTCCCGTAAGCTGTATGACTGCGGAACAATTTATATGTTTATTGAGTTGGGATTCATAATTGCCTGTAACACATACTATACCGGCGCAATTATACTCTCCGCAAGTAGCATGGCTTCTTGCTCGGAGGTAAGTATTTGAGATAATAGTTCTGCCTGCTCTAACCGCATCTCTCTTGTCCAAAAATTACGTGCTCGTGAGCCCTCAAGGTATTCACCGCTGTCAAGCATTTCATGGATTTGCTCAGCTTTTTCGGAGATCAACTTAAATAGTGAAACTATTTTATTCATGATCTCGGTTTTGCCGGGTAATAAAGGTATGCTTTCGTTCAAATAAATATATGCCGCTTTCCTTGCATCAAACAAAGCCAGCGTGCAGAATTGGTTTACCGAGAAACGCCGGGCAAGCTGCGCATCATCGTTTTTTTCATACCACTCATCGTCCATAAGGTCATTTCGCCATGTTTCATATGCGTTGAACCCCATATGGTACCCCTCACAATTTTCCTGTTTTGAACAGTCTACAAAAACTTTCAAAGAATTTATAAGATTCTCTGCATCGTTCGGTGGTGCGTTTTTTCCTGCAAAATACGATATGAGAAACGGCCAGTTATCCATGTAAAGGTAGTCATATGGATTATCCTTACCCTTTTCATAATCTGGTCTATTCAACACATCCGTATCATACTTTGTTCGGCAAAACATATCAGCACCTTTATTTTTATACCCGCATATAACGCCCCATTCTGCCGCAACACGCAGATTAATTCCGAGTATCGGCATATGGTTACGAATGTTTTTCATCATTCGTTCACGGTGAACGGCTCTGTCGGATTTTTCAATGTGTCCGTACCGTTCTTCATTGTAACCAAACGCATTGAACCCGGGTGTGGCATAGTCATATGCGACTAACCCGTCCACCGAACTGTAATCCCAACCCGGGGAGCAAAACGCAAGGCGATAGCACGCACCGGATACACCCATCACATGTTCATAGGTGGTTTTAACTTCCATCGACTGTAATGCGGCGGTTAGTGCAGCAGCCCATGAACATTCATAACCATAACCCCAGCCCGGTAGCAGGGGGACATCCGGTATATAATATTCTCCTGTATGCTGCTTTCTATGCAGTTCGGTTTTATCAGCGTTATAGGCAATGCTTTCGCCTTCCTCACAAGTGACGAGGTGGATTCCGTCATGGTTTAGGTATACAAAAGTGAGAAAATCCATATCATCATTCGATGGATCGCTTGGAAAGGTTTCATGGTCAGCACTGTACTCCCGCCAATTAAATACCTTGTAGTGATCGATTTTATTCATCACATCATAATGCTTTTTGGAAGTACCGTATGATGCAGCAACAATTTCTGCTTTATCAGAAGGTGTAAATCCTTTGCTATCAGGATTGATTGCTAAGCGACTGTTTTCACAGGCAAATGTATAAAAAACACCTTGCTCTGTCTGGTATTTTACGATCAGATATTTATAGCGGCTATTGCCAACTGCGCAGGCAAGTGATAGGTTGTTGACGTCAACCTCCAAAACATTATTCTCAATAAGCTTGTTAAGGCGGCTTGCCACATTATGATTTTCTAAACCATCGCCATATAGAGCGGACAGGATTTGTATATTGCTGTCTGTAAACAATGAATCAATGTTTGTCTCCAAAGTTTTTGCTAAGAGCGGTAGCAGTGCAGTTTCAGGTAGTGCACGTCCGTTTTCCCATTTTGAAATGGCTTGAGGGCTGACATTTAATAATTCAGCAAGACTTTCCTGGGTGTAACCTAGTTCTTTTCTCATAGTTGTGATCCGCTTTCCAATTTTACTCGTATCCATATAGATTCTCCTCCGATCTATTTTGACTGATATATATTATGATTGCCTGCCAGAGAGTCGCAAAGTGATTTTTGGGTGATAATCATATTATACCTAATCTATCTGAAAGCGGAATGTATTATTGTTTATGTCTTGGAATTATTTTTGCAACCACAGGTTGAGTGTTCATTGAGTTCGGTAGTCATAAATTTTTAACGGCAGTTTTGTTGAAAGAATATGATGGTATGTATATTTTGTATATATTGGTGAGGTTTTATTATTCTCATAAGGATAATATGACCGTATTCCATGAATGATAGGATTTTGAGCATATGTTTTAACTCTAATAATTGATAACATGCAAATAGTAAAGTGTAAAATATCTACTTCGCTGTCACGTCATAAGGGAACATTATCCAATGATTTTCCGTCAATCCTTATATAGATAAAATAAGGAGGAAAATACCATGAAAAGATTAGGTAAACTATTTCTTCTGACATTTTTATGCACATCATTGTTTTTTTCAACCGCATGCGCCATGTTTAAGCCTACAAATAGTCAATATGTAGTAGGACCAAATTCATCATCGATGAAGAGAAGCAAAGGTTTATCCGGATCGATTATGCTTGATCAAAGCATAGGCGGGACAGATCAGGGAACCCAATACAACACCGAAGAATATGCATATAATGAAGAAAACAGATTGATGAAAACAACTGTGTCACCGCTTTCCACTTTTTCAATTGATGTTGATACTGCGTCCTACAGTAATGTAAGGCGTTTTCTGGAGAATGGGCAGATGCCTCCTGTGGATGCTGTCAGAACAGAAGAGCTTATTAATTACTTCTCCTATGATTTACCGGAACCAAATGATGGCATACCGTTTTCTGTAACAACAGAAATATCCGTATGTCCGTGGAACAATGATAACTACCTTGCTATGATAGCATTACAGGGTAAGAAGGTAGAATATGAAGATTTACCGTTGTCCAACTTTGTGTTCTTAATGGATGTTTCAGGATCAATGTCATCCGATGACAAATTACCATTGCTAAAGCAATCATTTCAATTGTTGGTGGAACAGTTAGGGGAGAACGACAAGATCTCCATGGTGGTTTATGCAGGAGCTTCAGGAGTCATCCTGGAAGGCGCGAGGGGAGATGAAAAGGAAAAGATACTTTCAGCGCTGGACAGGCTGGAGGCTGGAGGTTCTACAGCAGGTGGTGAAGGGATCTTGCGTGCTTATGAAATAGCAAAGAAAAACTATATTCATGGTGGTAATAACCGTGTGATTCTGGCTACAGACGGTGACTTTAATGCGGGAGTCAGCAGCGAATCGGAGCTGACGAGACTTATTAAAGAGAAAAGGAAAGAAGGTATTTACCTTAGTGTTCTTGGTTTTGGTACCGGAAATATCAAGGATAACAAAATGGAGTCGCTGGCACAACATGGAGACGGAAATTATGCTTATATTGATAGCATCATGGAAGCCAAAAAGGTTTTAGTTAGTGAAATGGGTGGCACTCTGTTAACAATTGCGAAGGATGTAAAGATACAGGTGGAGTTTAATCCTTCTAAAGTGAAGGAATACCGCCTAGTTGGTTATGAGAATCGAGTAATGGATAATGAAGATTTTGAAGATGACACCAAGGATGCAGGTGAAATCGGAGCAGGTCATAATGTGATTGGGTTCTATGAAATTGTTCCATATCAAAACAGTGATACTGTTGATAAATCTGAGTTAAAATACCAATCCACAGAGATTCGCCAGGAATGGGAAAATGAATGGATGGAAGTCAGACTTCGTTATAAAAATCCTGACGAAAACACAAGCCAAAAAATCGTCACTGTAATTACGCAGCAAGATTTAATCAAAGAACCGTCTGAAACTTTCCGCTATGCAGCAGCTGTCGCAGAGTTTGGTCTTTTGTTGACCGATTCCGAGTATAAAGCATTTTCTTCGTGGAATACCGTGAAAGAAAGGGCAAAGAATGCAGTAGGTGACGATTCAGAAGGATACCGGAGCAATTTTCTTAAGCTGGTTCACCAAGCACAATCGCTTTCCGAATAATGTAACGGATTATTGTTGCGAATTAAAGATACAAATTAGAGCTACAGATTAATACTACAGTTAATACTACAAATAATACCGCAAAATAATGCCATAAAGGAAAAGGTGGCAAGGAGAACATCTCTTGCCACCTTTTAAAATGTCAAAGGATAAGGTGGCATTTGATATAAAGCTAATGACTTAGTGCTGAATATGGTAAGAAAAATGTCGCTGTAAATTGGTCGAATTTGTGCTGACAATTATGTGAATAATTATTACACAAAAGTTAGGAGCGAAGAAGTGGGAGCCTTGTTTTTTTGATAAAACAAATGGAGCAGGGTTGAGTGTTAACCAGGTATACCGTTTTTATTCACCCAATGTCACCAAAATAATCTCAGGACGGCAGTTAATACGGAAAGGGATAATGCTGTTCCCTAAACCACGGCTCACTATCATATTGGTATTGCCAGCCATAAAGA
>ENA-UOOK01005796-UOOK01005796.1-fermentation-metagenome-genome-assembly--contig:-NODE-5796-length-12217-cov-4.354465_pt1 | contig 12217 bp, 10 predicted proteins | sample MGYA00245777_ERZ724023 | MGnify/ENA primary metagenome ERZ724023 (study PRJEB28704, sample SAMN03018312) | fermentation metagenome | biome: anthropogenic terrestrial biome; feature: soil; material... | reverse complement strand
TTGTTAGTTTAAACTTATATATAATGAAAGCTTTAACCAGAACTGATTTCCATTTTAATGGACAGAAGAGTGTTTATCACGGAAAAGTACGTGACGTGTACAACATTAATGATGATTTAATCGTAATGGTCGCTACAGACAGAATCTCAGCTTTTGACGTTGTACTACCGAAGGGTATTCCTTTTAAAGGGCAAGTACTGAATCAGATAGCTGCACGATTCTTAGATCTTACCAAGGACATCTGCCCAAACTGGAAACTTGCTACTCCTGACCCAATGGTAACAGTAGGTCTGAACTGCAAGGGATTCCCTGTAGAAATGATTATCCGCAGTATTCTTACCGGTAGTGCCTGGCGTGCCTATAAAGAAGGATGTCGAGAACTATGCGGTGTCAAGCTCCCAGATGGCATGAAAGAAAACCAGCGTTTCCCCGAACCTATTATCACCCCGACAACAAAAGCAGCTACAGGCCATGATATGAATATCTCCAAAGAGGAGATCATTAAGCAAGGTATCGTCTCTGAAAAAGATTATGCAATCATTGAAGACTGGACCAGAAAACTTTTCAACAGAGGCCAGGAGATTGCCGCGAAACGAGGTTTGATCCTTGTAGATACGAAATATGAGTTTGGCAAGCACGGTGATGAGTGCTATCTTATTGATGAAATTCATACACCTGACTCCAGCCGTTATTTTTATGCTGACGGCTATCAGGAGAAATTCGAAAAAGGTGAACCGCAAAAACAACTTTCTAAAGAGTTCGTACGCCAATGGCTTATTGAACATGACTTTATGAACGAGCCTGGACAAAAGATGCCTGAATTAACAGACGAATTTGCAGAAAAAGTCAGCGAACGATATATAGAGCTTTATGAACATATCATTGGTGAAAAATTCGATAAAGCTGCTGAAGAAGGTAATATTGCAACGCGTATAGAAAAAAATGTGAAGTCTTATCTGGCTTCTCGCAAATAATAATGATTAGATACCCGGAGTGCTTTATTCTTGCGCCCCGGGTTTTATAATCTCTTAAACAAACCATGTATCAGCAAGAAAAAATCAAGCCCTATGGGAGAAAAGGAGAAAAGGGGCAACTCGTAGAGGAGATGTTTGATCATATTGCTCCTACCTACGACACCCTGAATCATCGACTGTCCTGGGAAATCGATAAAGGCTGGAGAAAGAAAGCTATCCAGAAACTTGTGCCCTACTGCCCGGAAAAAATACTGGACATAGCAACTGGCACAGGTGATTTTGCTATCCTTGCAGCTAAGATGCTTCATCCTCAAATCCTTATCGGAGCTGACATTTCAGAAGGCATGATGCAGGTCGGGCGCAAAAAAGTGTCTATAGAGCATCTGAAAGACATCATTTCCTTCAAGAAAGAAGATTGCATGAATCTTTCCTTCGAAGATAATACTTTCGATGCGGTTACAGCTGCTTTCGGAATCCGCAATTTCCAGAACCTGGATCAAGGATTAAAAGAAATGTGCCGGGTACTAAAAAAAGGTGGACATCTGAGCATCGTAGAACTCACCGAACCGGTGTCTTTCCCGATGCATCAACTCTTCAGAATCTATTCCCATACCGTCCTACCCGTCTATGGAAAACTCATTTCAAGAGATTCTTCAGCCTATCACTATCTTACGAAGACAATAGAGGCTTTTCCACAAGGAGAGTCCATGATGAAAATATTAAAGAAAGCAGGATTTTCAGAAACTGGATTTCAGCGACTTACGTTCGGTATCTGCACCCTCTATTTTGCAAAAAAATAATGACAGACGAAGCACCAATTCAAGATATGTAATAAAAAGGACAGGTATAATGGATAAATATGGACTAATAGGCTACCCTTTGGGGCACTCTTTTTCAAAGAATTATTTCAATGAAAAGTTTCACAATGAATGTATTGATGCACAATACATTAATTTTGAGATTCCTGACATCGGGGACCTGCCGGAAATTATTGATTCCAATCCGGAATTAAAAGGTTTTAACGTTACGATTCCCTACAAGGAAAAAGTAATCAGTTATTTAGATTATATTAGTCCTGAAGCACGCGCCATCGGTGCAGTTAATGTCGTAAAGATTGAACATAAAAACAATGATGTCATTCTGAAAGGTTACAATAGTGATGTGATTGGCTTTACAAAAAGTATTGAACCACTTTTAGAAAAATTTCATAAGAAAGCACTGATCCTTGGAACCGGAGGAGCTTCCAAAGCCATCAATTATGGATTGAAATCCTTAGGACTGGAAAGTCTTTTTGTCTCACGTTATCAGCGTCCAGGCATGATACAGTACGAGCAAATCACTCCTGAGATGATCCAAGAATATAATGTAATTGTCAATTGTACCCCAGTCGGTATGTATCCTCAAGTGGATACCTGTCCCCAACTCCCCTATAAAGCTATGAGCACCCATAACCTTCTATATGATTTGATCTATAATCCAGATGAGACCTTGTTTATGAAAAGGGGAAAGGAAAAGGGCGCAAGCGTCAAAAACGGTCTGGAAATGCTACTCTTACAGGCCTTTGCTAGTTGGGAATTCTGGAATGGTAAAGAATGATGCTTCCGATTCTGCCCTCCTTTATCCCAAAAGCTTGTAGTATACCTATAACGAAATGGAGAACAGTCGCTCAAACCCAAAAAGGAGAATAAGAAACAAATATTCAACAATATAATAAAAGAATTACTGAAAATAATGAAAAACCGTTATATGATGCGTGGTGTCTCTGCTGCAAAAGAGGATGTACACAATGCCATTAAAAATATTGATAAGGGTGTCTTCCCCAATGCCTTTTGTAAGATCATACCAGATATTCTAGGTGGCGATCCTGACTATTGCAATATCATGCATGCAGACGGAGCAGGGACAAAATCATCTCTAGCTTATCTTTATTGGAAAGAAACAGGCGATTTAAATGTCTGGAAAGGAATTGCCCAAGATGCCATAGTCATGAACACGGATGACTTGCTCTGTGTGGGAGCCGTCGATAACATTCTGGTATCCAGCACTATCGGAAGAAACAAAATGCTCATTCCTGGCGAAGTAATCTCCACGATCATCAATGGAACAGATGAGATACTGGCAGAAATGAGAAAGATGGGAATCGACATCTGGCCCACAGGAGGAGAAACAGCCGACGTGGGTGATCTGGTACGAACCATTATCGTAGACTCTACCGTGACCTGCCGTATGAGACGAAAGGATGTCATAGACAATGCCCATATCCGTCCAGGTGATGTCATTGTAGGACTGAGTTCCACCGGAAAAGCTACCTATGAAAAAGAATATAATGGTGGAATGGGCAGTAACGGACTGACCAGTGCACGTCATGACGTATTCGCGAAATATCTTGCTGATAAATATCCGGAGAGTTTTGACCACGCCGTTCCTCAAGAACTGGTATATAGTGGCAAATACAGATTAACGGATTCCGTTGAGGGAGTTCCAGTAAATACAGGCAAATTGGTTCTTTCCCCTACCCGAACCTACGCTCCGATCATCAAAAAACTCCTTACAGAACTTCGCCCGGAAATTCATGGTATGGTACATTGCACGGGAGGCGCACAGACTAAAGTACTCCATTTTGTTGGTGAAGACTGTAAAGTCGTGAAAGATCATCTATTCCCTGTACCTCCCTTGTTTAAAATCATTCAGGAATGTAGTGGCACAGATTGGAAAGAAATGTACCAAGTATTCAATATGGGTCACCGTATGGAGATTTATGTACGTCCGGAAGTAGCAGAAAAAGTCATCGCTATCAGTAAGTCTTTTGGTGTCGATGCTCAAGTTATCGGTCATATAGAGAAAGGAACACGTAGTCTGACCATTCAATCTGAATTTGGAAAATTTGATTATTAAGTCAAATTGATTCATAAGACTGATTCAAAAAGAATCCATTATTTTCACTCTATAAATTAAGTTTAAGAAGATAAGAAGCATAATGGCTGAAACAAACAGTATATTAGAAAAACTTGAAGGACTGGGAAACCGATTCAAAGAAATCAGCACACTCATTACTGACCCTTCTGTCATTGCAGACCAAGCCCGCTATGTCAAGTTGTCCAAAGAATATAAGGAACTGGAAGAGATCATGCAAGCACGCAAGAAATACGTTGCCTGTCTGAATGCAATCCAAGAAGCTAAGGATATTCTTTCTAATGAAGATGATCCTGAGATGAAAGAAATGGCCCGGCAAGAATTACAGGCTAATGAAGAACTCCAGCCCAAACTTGAAGAAGAAATAAAACTGGACCTCGTTCCGAAAGATCCGGAAGACGGCAAAAACGTACAGATGGAAATTCGTGCAGGTACAGGTGGTGATGAAGCCGCTCTGTTCGCGGGAGACCTTTTTAATATGTACAAGAAGTACTGTGACAAAAAAGGATGGAAAGTCAGCATCATGAGTTTTTCGACAGGATCTGTCGGAGGATACAAGGAAATTGTCTTTTCGGTCAGTGGCGACAATGTCTATGGTACTCTGAAATATGAAAGTGGTGTCCATCGGGTGCAGCGAGTACCGGCTACAGAAACCCAAGGGCGTATGCATACTTCTGCCGCTACTGTCGCCGTTTTACCGGAAGCAGATAAATTCGAAGTACATATCAACGAAGGAAATATCAAATGGGATACATTCCGTTCAAGTGGTGCCGGAGGGCAAAATGTAAATAAGGTTGAATCAGGCGTACGACTTCGCTATCCGTGGAAAAATCCAAATACGGGCGAAGTTGAAGAAATTTTAATTGAAAGTACAGAAACCCGGGACCAACCGAAGAACAAGGAAAGAGCATTGGCACGACTACGCACATTCATTTATGACCGCGAACATTCCAAATATGTCAATGATATTGCAAGCAGACGTAAATCACTGGTTTCTACAGGAGATCGCAGTGCCAAGATCCGAACCTATAATTTTCCACAGGGACGTGTGACGGATCATCGTATCGGATATACGACACATGATCTTCAAGGATTTATGAATGGAAATATTCAGGAGATGATCGATCATCTGATCGTAGCAGAAAATGCAGAGAAACTAAAAGAAAGTGAGTTATAATTCCCATCATTAAGATAAACCACATACATGGACAGACAACAACTTGTAGAACAAATCAGGGAAAAGCAGAGTTTTCTCTGCGTAGGACTGGATACCGATATTAAGAAAATTCCGGAGTGCCTCAAAGGGGAAAAAGATCCGATCTTCACATTTAATCAAACTATCATAGATGCTACGGCTCCCTACTGTATAGCCTACAAACCCAATCTGGCCTTCTATGAAAGTATGGGGTTATCAGGAATGAAAGCTTTTCAGGAAACGATAGATTACCTGAAAGAGAATTATCCCCATCATTTTATTATTGCAGATGCGAAACGAGGGGATATCGGAAATACCTCTGCAATGTACGCACGTACGTTCTTCGAGAATTATAATGTAGATGCTCTGACTGTAGCTCCCTATATGGGTGAAGACAGTGTAAAGCCGTTTTTGTCTTATCCTGACAAATGGGTGATTCTGCTGGCGTTGACAAGTAACCCTGGAAGTCATGACTTTCAGTTAACTAAAGATGAAAAAGGTGAACGACTCTTCGAAAAAGTCATCCGTAGAAGTCAGGATTGGGGTAATATCGATAATATGATGTATGTTGTCGGTGCCACGCAAGGTGAATTATTTAACGCTATCCGGAAATGTGCGCCAAAGAGTTTTCTACTTGTTCCCGGTGTCGGCGCTCAAGGAGGAAGTCTGCAGGAGGTGTGCCAGCATGCGATTATTTCTGACTGTGGGCTTATTGTCAATTCTTCCCGTGGAATCATCTACGCCAGCCATGAAATGGATTTTGGCCAAGCTGCAACAAAAAAAGCCTTGGCATTACAACAACAGATGTCCATAGAACTGGGGAAAATCGGCCTCAAGTAAAGGACTGCATCTACACAATTTTCATTGATCCAAAAGAACCTTAAATTTATCGATTTCGAAAGGGGTAACTTTTGAATCAATGTAAAAACAAAGACCACTAGAACGAACCTATAACTTCTAAAAAAACCGCTGAAAAAGGTTTTCAAAATCTTCATAATATAAATTGTTTGCTCAGCATTATCTCTAGATAGAACGGCACTCGTTATGCAATCGGCAATCAGATTACAACTATCTGTAATAAAGGAACTTACAGAAACGCAGAAGAGACATCTGATTTCTCAAAAATCATCTTACCTTCCAAAAAAATCGCAAATATTACTTATGTTATCAACATTTATGAATTAATTTTTCTACCTTTGCAACTATAAATCAATCTCATTGCCAAAATGGAATTTACAGCAAAACAAATTGCCGCTTTTATTCAAGGCCGTATCGTAGGTGACGAAAACGCCACTGTAAATACATTCGCCAAAATTGAAGAAGGGGTTCCAAAAGCCATTTCTTTTCTGGCTAATCCAAAATATATTAATTATATATATCAGACCAAATCCACTATAATCCTTGTTGATGACCAAATTAAATTAGGGAAAGAAGTTCCCAAGGATTTAACGATTATATGGGTGAAAAATGTTCGTGACTGTGTAGCCAAATTACTGCAACTCTATCAGTCTTCAATCCCGGAAAAGGAAGGAATTGATTCCCTGGCATTTATTTCACCAAAAGCACAGATCGGAAAGGATGTATATATCGGAGCATTTGCATTTATTGGAGAAAATGCAATCATCGGCAACGGATCCAAGATTTACCCTCATACCTACATCGGAGATAATGTACAAGTAGGACAAGATTGTAAAATCTATCCGAATGTCTCCATTTACCATAGTTGTAAACTCGGTAACCGTGTCATTCTCCATTCAGGCTCTGTCATAGGTGCAGATGGCTTTGGCTTTGCACCTAACCCACAGACAAACAGCTATGATAAGATTCCCCAGATAGGTGTTGTAACTATAGAAGACGATGTCGAAGTTGGTGCTAACACCTGTATCGACCGTTCAACAATGGGAAGCACATATATTCGAAAAGGTGTGAAATTAGACAATTTGATTCAGATTGCCCATAATGATGATATCGGAGAAAATACGGTGATGTCAGCACAAGTGGGGATTGCCGGATCAACGAAGGTCGGTAAATGGTGCATGTTCGGAGGACAATGCGGTATCTCAGGACATATCAAGATAGGTAACAATGTAAAATTAGGTGCAAAAAGTGGTGTCCCCAGTAATTTAAGGGATAATCAGACTCTTATTGGAGTTTTTCCTATGAAGCCATTCCACTACTTTAAATCTCAGGCACTTTTCCAAAAACTACCTGAGTTATATCAACAAATTAATGAACTTCAGAAAGAAGTGGATGCACTCAAGAGAGCAAAGGACAAATAAAAATCCTTTTATTTTTGGAGTAAAACTATAAAGAGGTAAAATAGAATTAGCATGTCCAAACAAAAAACACTAAAAGGGAGTTTCTCCCTTTTTGGAAAAGGCCTTCATACAGGGTTAGATCTTACTGTAACTTTTAATCCTGCACCGGAAAACAGCGGTTATAAAATTCAACGTATTGACTTGGAAAATCATCCAATCATTGATGCGATTGCTGACAATGTCGTTGAGACCCAAAGAGGCACAGTTTTAGGTGAAGGCAACATACGCATAGGTACCATAGAACATGGTATGGCAGCACTCTATGCTTTAGGTATAGACAATTGCCTGATTCAAGTCAACGGGTCTGAATTTCCTATTCTGGATGGATCTGCCGCCATGTATGTTGAGAAGATTCAAGAAGTTGGTATCTTAGAGCAAAATGCGGAAAAAGACTATTATATCATACGTAAAAAAATTGAAGTAAAGGATGAACAAAATGGTTCCATAGTAACGATTCTTCCGGATGATCAGTTCAGTATTACGGCAATGTGCTCATTCCAAAGCAAATTTATCAACAGCCAGTTTGCTACTTTGGATAACACTCAAGATTTTCCTGAAAAAATAGCTCCGGCACGCACCTTTGTATTCGTTCGGGATATAGTGCCTTTGCTAAAAGCAAATTTGATAAAAGGGGGAGATCTTGATAATGCTATTGTGATTTATGAGAAACAGGAATCGCAGGAGCAACTTGATAAATTGGCAGACATACTGAAAGTTCCGCATATTGATGCAACTAAGATTGGATACATCCAGCATAAACCTTTACTATGGGAAAATGAATGCACTCGACATAAGTTGCTTGATATTATCGGAGATATGGCCTTAATCGGAAAGCCGATCAAGGGGCGTATCATTGCAACACGTCCCGGACACACTATCAACAACAAGTTCGCCCGACAGATGCGGAAGGAAATTCATAAACATGAAATCCAAGCTCCCATCTACAACCCTAATGAGCCACCAGTAATGGATAATGTCCGTATACGCCAGTTGCTCCCACACCGCTACCCTATGCAATTAGTAGATAAAATCATTGATATGGGGCCAACTAGTATTGTCGGAATAAAGAACGTAACGGCTAATGAACCCTTTTTCCAAGGCCATTTTCCAGATGAACCTGTTATGCCAGGTGTCCTTCAGATAGAAGCGATGGCTCAATGTGGAGGATTGCTAGTACTAAACCAAGTTGAAGAGCCGGAACGGTGGTCTACCTATTTCGTAAAAATCGATGATGTGAAATTTCGTCAGAAAGTAGTGCCGGGAGATACTCTTCTTTTCCGCGTAGAACTTCTTTATCCTGTTCGCCATGGCATCAGCTCCATGAAAGGATATATGTTTGTCGGTGACCGTGTTGTCTCAGAAGCAACATTCACAGCACAAATTATTAAGAATAAATAAATAGATAATGTCTAATAAAATCAGCCCATTAGCTTATGTTGATCCAGGAGCAAAGATAGGTAAAGATAATATTATCGGCCCTTTCTGCTACATTGATCAAAATACAGTTATCGGAGACGGAAATATTCTGCAGAATAGTGTTACTATTAACTATGGAGCACGTATTGGAAATGGCAATGAGTTTTTCCCCGGTGCAAGTATCTCAACCAAGCCACAGGACTTAAAATTCAAAGGAGAATCTACTCTTTGCTATTTAGGTGACGGCAATAGTGTAAGAGAAAACGTAACGATTTCAAGAGGAACAGTTTCAAAAGGCATGACCAAAGTTGGTAATCATAACTTACTGATGGAGAATATGCATATCGCACATGATTGCTTTTTCGGTAGCAATCTGATCATTGGAAACTCAACAAAATTCGCTGGAGAGGTATATTGTGATGATAATGCCATCATCAGTGCAGAAGTTCTTTGCCATCAGTTCTGCCATATTGGTTCATACGTTATGATTCAGGGAGGTAGTCGTTTTTCACAGGACATTCCTCCTTATATTATTGCAGGCAAAGAACCTATCCGATATGCGGGTATTAACTTAATTGGACTCCGTCGTCATGGGTTCAGCAATGAACTTATCGAATTGATTCATAATGCCTATCGCTATATCTATCTGGAACCAACTCGCAAAGAAGGTATTCAGAAGATTAGAGAAAATCTTCAAATCACACCAGAGATACAGTATATCATTGATTTCGTGGAAAATTCAAAACGCGGAATTATAAAATAAGGTTCTTTGAATACATTAGAAAATGAGGATGGAGTCTGAAACATTAGTGTTCCGGAGTCATCCTCATTTTCTTATATATTACTATTCCAAAATAATTATATATAGAAAAAACCAAAGATACTGGTTATGAAAATAATGGCTCTATTAACCATTCTGATCCTCAAAAACCAGTCAACTATATGCCTTAAAATCATCATCCGCTGCTAATATGGCAAAATCTTTAATTGTAATCTTAGGACCAACAGGAGTTGGAAAGACAGCATTATGCCTTGAATTGGCCGAACATTTGCATATACCTATCATCAATGCAGACAGCAGACAAATTTTCAAGGAGCTTCCTATAGGAACGGCTGCGCCTACTCAGGAACAGCAAAATCGCATAAAACACTATTTTGTAGGAAATCATCATATCGAAGATTACTATTCAGCATCAATGTATGAACAAGATGTAATGAATCTTCTATCCTCCCTTTTTCAACAAAATGACATAGCGCTTCTCACAGGTGGGTCGATGCTCTATCTTGATGCAGTTTGTAAAGGGATAGATGATATACCTACGGTAGACAGCATCACCCGGACAAAGATGATGCTGCGGTTAGCTAAAGAAGGGCTACCAGCTTTAGTGGAAGAGCTGCATCACCTGGATCCGGAGCATTGGACAGTTGTAGATAAAAAAAATCCTCGTCGCGTCATTCACGCTTTGGAAATCTGTGAAATGACAGGTCGGACCTATACCTCATTTCGCCATCATACAGTAAAAAAACGTCCCTTCAATATTCTTAAAATAGGACTAAATCGTGATCGGGAAATACTCTATGAACGAATCAATGACCGTGTATTGGAAATGATAAATAAAGGATTGGAAAAAGAGGCCAGAGGAGTCTATCCAAAAAGAGGACTGAATGCACTGAAGACAGTAGGCTATAAAGAATTTTTCGACTATTTTGACGGCATAATCGATTTAGAAGAGGCGATACGGAGAATCCAGTCTAATACACGACAATACATGCGGAAGCAACTCACATGGTTTAAACATGATCAGGAAATTCACTGGATGAATCCCGATAACATTAAAGAAATCATAAATTATATAGATGAGAGCATTGCTTTAACAAAATAAATAGGTACATTTGCAAACACAAAACAGGCAAAAAATGATGAAAAAAATAAGAAGACTGATAAGTTGGGCATGGCAGAAATTACGTATCTTCTGGCCATGGTACAAAGGACTCTACAGAGGAAAACGATGGTACACAAAAGTTTGCATAGCTGCCGTATCGTGCATCGTGGCTTTCTTTCTTTATTTAGGAGCTGTAGACATCAACTTTCTTTGGCTTTTTGGTAAATCACCAGGTTATTTGACCGGTATTATGAACCCTCCTGTCAACGAGTCTTCTGAAATCTATAGTGCAGATGGTGTACTCATAGGAAAATACTTTAATGAAAACCGTACTCCAGTAAAATACAATGAGATTAATCCTGCTTTCTTCAAAGGGTTGATCGATACGGAAGATGTACGCTTCTATCATCACTTTGGCATTGACCCTATCGGAGTTTTCTCGGCTATGAAAGACGCACTACTCCATCATGACGGACGTGGTGCTTCAACTATTACTCAGCAACTGGCAAAGAATATGTTCCGGGTCCGTTCCCAATATTCTACAGGACTCGTAGGACTCATCCCAGGTCTCAGGATTCTCGTGGTCAAAAGTAAGGAGTGGATTATTGCTACTAAACTGGAAACCGTTTACAGCAAAAAAGAGATCCTTACTATGTATGCAAACACCGTTGACTTCGGATCTAATGCATACGGCATCAAGACAGCAGCCAAAACTTATTTCAATACTACTCCAAAGGACTTGACAACAGAACAGGCTACTCTGCTTGTTGGAATGTTAAAAGCGACTTCATACTATAATCCTCGCACAAATCCTAAAAACAGTATTGAACGACGCAATACCGTTCTTGCTAATATGGTAACATACGGGGACCTGAGCAAGAGTGCCTTTGATTCTATTTCCAAGATTCCTATCAAACTGAACTTTAAAGTAGAAGAGAACTATGACGGGCAGGCAAAATATTTCAGGGAGGCAGTAGCTCAATACCTGAAGAATTGGTGTGATGAAAATGGATACGATTTGTATACAAGCGGATTAAAAATCTATACAACCATTGATACTCACATGCAGAAATATGCTGAAGAGGCTGCTGCAAAGCAAATGAAAATCATTCAGCAGAATTTTAAGAGCCAATGGGGAAATAATGATCCGTGGGTTGATGAGAACGGGCATGTTATTCCGGGATTCATCGAAGGTATAGCAGAGAAACAACCAGTTTACAAATACCTTTGTCAGAAATATCACAATAATGTTGATTCAGTGACTTACTATTTGAATAAGCCACATCCGGTAAAACTCTTCGACTATGAGAAGGGAACCATAGAGAAAAATATTTCTACCATGGACTCCATCAAATACATGGTTCATTTCATGCATTGCGCAATGGTAGCTATGGAACCACAGACGGGATATGTAAAGGCTTGGGTTGGTGACATCGACTTTAACCATTGGAAATATGACAAGGTTATGGCTGAACGTCAACCAGGTTCTACTTTCAAACTATTCGTTTATACAGAAGC
>ENA-UOOK01005795-UOOK01005795.1-fermentation-metagenome-genome-assembly--contig:-NODE-5795-length-12220-cov-3.629840_pt1 | contig 12220 bp, 8 predicted proteins | sample MGYA00245777_ERZ724023 | MGnify/ENA primary metagenome ERZ724023 (study PRJEB28704, sample SAMN03018312) | fermentation metagenome | biome: anthropogenic terrestrial biome; feature: soil; material... | reverse complement strand
AACGCCCTTACGACGTCGTTGCCGATCCCGGAAAAGAACCGCGCGACATTTTCGTCACCGGATTCGACACGGCTCCGCTGGCCCCCTCGTACGATTTCATACTGAAAAGTAAACTCCTCTCGTGGGAAGAAAAGTACGCCTTCCTCTCCGGCAACGCCCAGCGTGTGTTCGGTTTTAATCATTTGATAGACTTACCTTACATTAAAAACATGAGTGAATGAAAAACAAGAATCTAATGCCACTGACACTGGTATTCTGTCTGTTCTTCCTTTGGGCAATCAGCAGTAACCTGCTGCCTACGATGATCAGGCAGTTGATGAAGACCTGTGAGTTAAATCCGTTTCAGGCTTCCTTTACTGAGTCTGCTTATTGGCTCGCCTATTTTGTTTGTCCGATACCTATCGCTATGATATTGAAGCGATGGGGCTACAAGACGGGTATCGTCATGGGATTGCTCTTCGCAGCCTTTGGTTGTTTGCTCTTCCTTCCGGGAACTGCTATCCGCAAATATTGGTTTTATCTTACTATCTTTTTCATTATTGCTACGGGCATGTGCTTCCTTGAGACTGCCGCTAATCCTTATGTGACTGTTCTTGGAAATCCTTCAACAGCCAGTAAGCGACTTACGCTGGCGCAGTCGTTCAATAGTCTGGGTGCATTTATCTCAGCTATGTTCCTAAGCAAACTTATCCTCAGTGGTCATCAGTACACCCGTGCTACGTTGCCCGCTTCTTATCCTGGAGGATGGGATGGACTTCTGCGTGATGAGGCATGTGCCATGCGTCCACCCTATATCACGCTGGCTGTTGTCCTTATCGTTATGGCTCTTGTTTTTATATGTTGCCGACTGCCAAAGATCAAGGAGAATGGAGGGAAACTTATCAATATGGCTGTACTTAAGCGTAGTCATCTCCGCTGGGGAGTCATCGCGCAGTTCTTCTATAACGGAGGACAGACCGCCATCAATAGTTTGTTTCTCGTATATTGCTGCATCTATGTGGGCATCGACGAGAGCAAAGCAACAACACTTTTCGGTTTCTATATGCTTGCCTTTCTGTTAGGACGCTGGAGCGGATCATGGTTGTTAGGCAAGTTTGCACCGCACAAACTCCTGACCTTTTATGCCACAATGTGCGTATTGTTGTCTTTGGTCGTAATCATCTTCGGCGGATGGACGGGATTATATGCGATGATAGGTATTTCGTTTTTCATGTCTATTATCTATCCCACGCAATTTTCATTGGCACTGTCTGATCTTGGCGATGATACGAAGAGCGGGTCGGCTTTTCTCGTCATGTCGATCATCGGTAACGCTTGTCTTCCCCAACTCTCTGCCTATGTCATGAATGCCCATCCGGCTCATTACCATTTCGCTTACTTTATTCCGATGGTCTGCTTCGGCTTTTGTGTGCTCTATGGTTTGAAAAAGTATAAGGTGATACATTCGAATTAATTAATAACAGTAATCAGTAGAAATAAATAAAGAAAAATATTTTATTCATTATGAAAGCAATAAAAATCGTAAAACCCTTCGAAATGAAGGTCGTTGAAATGGAAAAACCTGTCTGTAAGGCAGGTGAAGTAATGCTTCAATTGAAGTATGTAGGTTTCTGTGGTAGTGATCTTAATACTTACCGTGGAAGAAATGGCTTGGCTAAAATGCCGGTGATACCGGGGCATGAGATCGGTGCTGTGATCGTAGAGAAAGGCAGTGACGTACCTGAACAGTTGCATATCGGCGAAACGGTTACCGTAAATCCCTATACCAATTGTGGACAATGTTCTGCTTGCAGACGTCGACGTTATAATGCTTGTGAGAACAACGAGACACTGGGCGTACAGCGGGATGGTGCCATGCGCGAATATATCACTCTGCCATGGGAGAAGATTATTCCTGTAGGTGACATCACTGCCGAGCATAGTGCAATTATCGAACCGATGAGCGTTGGATTTCATGCTGTGAACCGTGCACAGGTGGTTGATACTGATGTGGTACTCGTCATTGGATGTGGTATGGTGGGTGTAGGTGCTGTAGCACGTTGTCTGGTCAGAGGGGCTACGGTCATTGCTTGTGATCTGGACGATGACAAACTCAGTGTTGTCAAGCGTATCGGTGTACAATATGTCATCAATACGGCTCGTGAAGACCTTCATAAACGTTTGATGGAAATCACTGACGGACAGATGCCGGATGTCATCATAGAAGCTGTGGGATCACCGGTTACCCAGGAGGAAGCAGTTAATGAGGTCAGTTTCACGGGACGTGTCGTATGTATAGGGTATGCAAAACAAGATACTCCTTTTACTACCAGCCTTTTTGTCAAGAAAGAGCTTGACATCCGTGGTTCACGTAATGCATTGCCTGAAGACTTCAAGGGGGTTATCAAATATCTGAAGCGTGGTAACTGTCCTTATCAGGATCTTATATCTTCTGTCGTTTCACCTGAGGATGCTCCTGAAGCTATGGCCAATTGGCATAATCATCCTCAGAAGGTGTTTCGTATCCTGGTGAAGTTCTAGATTGACACTATGAAAGTCCTGACTTTTGTGTCAGTCTGATGTAAAAATAAAGCCTCGATGCCATGATGGTATCGGGGCTTATAAATGTATTGATATCTCAAGATATCAGAATTTCCAGTAATCAAAGTTGAATGTAGTTTCAGGTGAAGGGAGACGGAAGCATAGATAAAGGTCATGAATGCCCTTTACATGGATAACCTTACATGAAGCTTGCTTGAATATCAAGTCTCCTCCTGTTGCCGGAATCTTTAGTCTTCCCATAACAGGTCCATTAATACTGTTTATACGCAGGACGATCTCTGCACCTTTTTCTTGTGCTGCAACTGCTGCTGTGAACTTTTTGGGGCCTTTCTTTCCGAAATCTACTCCTCGCAGCCGGATGTATTCGCCATTATCAATATTGGTAACATAAATACCATCTGCCTTTTTCTTCGTTTTCAGACCATATCCCCAGTTCATGGTTTCTGCCTCCACACGACGGTATGGATTGAATGGTTCGAGTTGTTTTAGTGGCTTTTGGTCAAGCCAGTAAGGAATCTCCTGGATTGTGCCATCAGCGTTATAGGTGATTTCTGCAGCGGAAACAGAGCGCCGTTCATGATGTTCCGGAGTCTTGATGTGCATGATGTCATAGTTGAGACCGAACACATAAGAGTGGCCTTTATAATCGATGATTCCTGGATGATTGCCTCTGGAGCGGTCTGTAGGCCGCATGATATATCCTTTGCTTTCCCATGGACCTGTTGGGGTATCGCTCATGGCATAGCCAATGGCTTCAGGACAACAGGTAGTAGCATAAGCTAAGTAGTAATGTCCTTTTCTTTTGTAAAACCATGGACCTTCCTGATAATTTTCGATGTGGTATGGCAAGCGTGTAACACTATCCTTGATGGATATCATGTCATTGTTCAACCGTGCATAGTAAGTATAGGGATTTCCCCAATACATATAGGCTTGTCCGTCATCATCAATCCATACTGTCGGATCTATGTCATACCAGTTGCTTTTGTCCCAGACTATTGGCTTTCCGATAGGATCATGGAAAGGACCGTAAGGAGTATTTGCCACGAGAACACCGATACCATGGCCATGAAGAGGACAGTACATATAGAATTTTCCATTACGTGGAATTACCTGGGGTGCCCATGCCCCATTGTCACGTGACCGCCAACTGAAATTTTTCGTGGAAGCTATTGCTCCATGGTCAGTCCAGTTGACCATATCCGTAGAGGTATAGAGCAACCAGTCGTACATCTCAAAGTTGTTGGCTGTGTCCTCATCATGGGTGGTATAGAGAAATACGGTATCCTTATAGACCATAGGAGCAGGATCAGCTGTATATTTTGTTTGAACAAGTGGCATATTTTGTGCCTTGGATGTAATCGGCAACAATGCTGCTGCCATAATAAATGAAACTGCTATTTTTCTCATTCTTCTATTTTTTTTCTTGGTTGAATAATAAAGATGAAACCGCCACGAGGTATCATGGTCACTTGATCAGGCAAACGTTTTCTCCCCTTTTTGATTTCCCAGGGATATTCTTTACTGGTGTTGTCTTCGAAACTCTCAAGATATAAATGAGCAGAAGGAAGTCTCAGACTTTTAATATTTAAGTTGACTCTAAGATCTTTGTCTGTACCATTGATTCCGGCAATATACCAGGTTGCACCTTTCCGGCGAGCCATAATTACGTATTTCCCTGGATAGCCTGCGATAAGGCGGGTATCATCCCATGCTACAGGCAGTTTCCCCAAGAAGTGCTGCACTTCTGAAGGCTGGGCATAATAGCTTTCGGGTTTATCGGCCAGATGCTGAAGCCCGGATTGATAAAGGACAGTGAGTGCCAGTTCATGCGCATTACTGGTAATGTGGGGATGTTGCGAGTTGGAAAAGGCGCAGGGAGTATAATCCATTGGCCCTACCACGTTGCGTGTGAAAGGCAATGTAGCATTATGGCAAGCTGCTTTATTTGTAAGTATGGGCAAGTTGTTGTACCATTCTTCTCCATATACCCCTTCCGTTGAAAGGAGGTTGGGAAAGGTACGCTGCCAGCCACGAGGGATAGTAGCACCGTGGAAATTCACAAGCAGATGATGGCGAGCGGCACATTTTAGAATAGCTATACAATAGGCCATTGTCGGTTGGGTATCGCCATCGAAGAAGTCTACCTTGACACCGGCAGCACCAGATTTTTCAAGCCATGTAAATTCCTTTTCCCGTTTTTCAGGAGTATTGATACGGAATTTGGGCCCGGGTGCACCATTGATCCATGCAGTGGAAGAGTTGTACCAGATGAGTGGGCGTACGCCTTTCTGATGAGCATAGTTGATGGCATCTTCTATGTTACCTCCATTTGTCATCTCATCCCATTCGGCATCAATGAGCACATAAGGAAGGTGGAAGCGGGCTGCCATATCTATGTATTTCTTTACGATCTGGTAATCCTTTGACCCATGATTATAAGCCCAGTATACCCAGGAGACGACACCCGGATGGATCCATGTGGTATCTTTTAGTTGAGAGGGTTCTGCGAGATCTGTGATCAGTGTAGATTCTACCACATCACTCAGTTTGCCGATAATGACTACCCTCCATGGTGTATGCCAGTTGCCGTCAAGATGAAGAGGGTTCCGATCCTGATATATCTGATAACTGGTATTTCCGGAGCTCTTCAGTGAAGAAGCACTTTGATATGGGTTGATGTCTGCCTCACTGTAAAGTGTGTAACATTGAGCATTCTGCAGTTCTACAAGGGCAGGATAACCCCAATGTCGTTTACTGGAAGCCTCTTGCGACTGTCCTGTAGTCATAGGAAAAAAATCTTCGTATGACGATTGGTAGTTTTGCATCCACCGCCGCAGTCCTTCTTTGATATGATATGTCGTGAGTTCGCCCATAATACTATCGTCCTTCAGGCCTGATAATTCGTATCGGAAAGCAATACCATTATTGTAGGCACGTAACCGGAGTTTTAGTTGTGGGGAGAGTATGCATACGGCTTCTGTCGCTTCGTTATTACAGATATGCCGCTTGCCGCTAAGCATTTTATAGTGCTCCTGTATGTGTTTCTGTTGTTGCAGGATGATCTTTTTGCAGGTTACCGCTCCTATTTTATTTTTAGTTATCAGTCCCAATCGGGTACACATGACGGCTGTTTTTCCCTGATAACTTACACTAAAACCCGGATTTGATTCTGACAGAATAATTTTGATCTTTTGGTTGGGAGATATCAGAATCTGATTGTTTGCCTGCATGGTTGATGTTATTGCCCACAAGAAGACTGTCAGCAGTGCCCCTATCCTATTTTTCTTCATCATCTCTTTCCTATTTTTCCATTTCCCACCACGAGAAATTCATTAACTTTCGACCCTTTTGTCCATGAAAGACAAAGAAGAGATCATGAACACCGGTAACGGGAATGAGAGTGTTTGCTGAGAAATTGCAGAAATTTTCCCATCCTCCTGTGCTTGGTATGTTGATAGTGGCAATCATTTTACCATTGATACTGTCAGCATGCAGTTCTATCGTTCCGCCCTGAGAGGCACTGGCAGCACTGATACTGATCTTTTGTGGTTGAGAAGAGAAATTTACTTCTCTTACTTTCATCCAGTCGCCGTTTTGGATATCAGTCACATATACTCCGGTCCTTAGGCTTTGTTCCGTTGTGAGTCCCTTTTCCCATGCTATGGTTGAGGCTTCTGTTTTTTGGAAAGGATTCAACGTACCCGTTGGTTTCACACCTTCGCGTGTGGGAAGAATTGCAGGAATGGTGCCGTCCTTATTATACTTGAACTCTTCGACGGCAATACTGCGGTCAAAACCTCCCCCTCCGGGCAGGTTGCCTGTATGATAGAAGAAATAACTATGTCCTTTGAAATCTATAATACCACAATGGTTCGTGAAAGAATTGGTTTCATTTTCCTGAGGCATGACGATACCCTTGTAAATCCATGGTCCTTGTGGCTTGCGGCTCATGGAATAAGCAATGTGTTCCGGTACTCCGCCTGCGGAATAAAGAAGATAATAGTTTTTATTACGTTTAGCCAACCATGGTCCTTCAACATAAATGTCCTTATATTTCATACCCCTTTTCCGGAAGGCAGGTGAAGGTGCTCCGAAACTTTTCTCGTCTTGTCGGATGATAGAGACCTCTCCATCAAAACTAGTCATGTTGTCTGCTAATTTAGCTTGATGAATTTCCGGATTCCCCCATACCAGATAAGCATTCTTACCATCCATCAGTACGGTTGGATCTATATTGTCCCATTTCCCGTCATCATAGAGTGGATGGCCGATGGCATCCTTGAAGGGACCGGTAGGTGAATCGCTGACAGCTACACCGATAGCCATACCGCCGGATAGTTTGGAATGAGCGCAAATATACCAATAGTATTTTCCATCTCGTTCACAACACTGAGTAGCCCATGCACGATCATCAGCCCATGAAAAACTGTTCAATCCAAGCAATTCTCCATGATCGGTCCAATTGACCATATCGATGGTAGAATATACTCGCCATTGGTACATCCAGAAGAAATCTGCCTTTGGCTCATCTACATCAGCATAGACAAAGAGTGTATCGCCTTTTACCATTGGTGCGGGGTCTGCTGTATAATGGGTCTGTATGATCGGATTCTGCGCTGAGGCGGTAATGGACAGACCAAGCATCACAATTAAGATTGTCTTTTTCATCGTTTCTTGTGTAGTTTTTATTAAGTTTTTAGTATATCAGGAGCAAAGGTAAGCATTTTTGTTCGTTTTCATCGGTACTAATATATCATAGACTTTTCATGATGTATCATCTGAGGTGTTGTATATGCGAAATAGGCCTTTTGAGACCAATAAATAAATTTCAGATACAAATAATGAGATGAATAAAGATTAAAATACGTAATTTTGCAATGATTCATTATAACAGAACGAAATCGATCAAAGATCATGAAAAAACTTCTTTTCTTTTTGATAATCTTACTTTATAGCAATTTACTCCATGCTGTGGATACACGTCCCAATCTGCAGTTTGTTACCCCATCCATTGTCAGAGTTCAATGGTCGGCTGATGGCAAACTTCATCGGAACAATACAGGTGTATGTATTTATACTCCGCAACAGGTTAAGGTAAAAGTGATAAATAAAGACCGTAAGGTGTTTTTTATTACTTCCGAGCTTATTGTTGAAATAGATAAGAAGACGAAAGCACTTACCTTTCGCGACAGAAAGAACGGTAATGTGCTGCTGGAAGAGGATCATGTCAAGCCTTATGAGACAGAGCCTGTCGTGCAGCAGCGGATAGTCTATGATGATGCTACAGCCCATCAGGAAAATACGGCCAATGGTATGGTAACGGTGAAAAATATTATCCGTATAGACACCATAGGCAGAAGTAATCGTTTTCGAGTGAATTTCCGTTTTTCTAAGCATCAGGCTCTCTATGGTCTTGGTTCTCAGATGGAAGATTATATGAATCTGTTGGGGAAGACGGTTTATCTGACTCAGCATAATCTTAAGATAATGATTCCTGTACTGAACTCTACAAAAGGTTATGGCTTACTTTTCGATGCAGGATCTGCTATGAAGTTCAGCAGTGAGGCTGACGGGCAGGATCGTTATAAGGGTACGATGGAGATAGAGGCCGCAAAGGAATTAGACTATTACTTTATCAAAGGCAAGAATATGGCTGATGTTGTCGGTGGTTATCGCTTTCTCACCGGAAAGGTTTCTCTGATGCCTCGTTGGTTGTTTGGCTATACACAGTCCAAGGAACGTTATGTCTCTTCACAAGATATCATCAGTACTTTAAAGGAATATCGCCGCAGGCATGTTCCTATAGATATGATCGTACAGGACTGGAATTACTGGCCTGAAGGATGGGGATACATGAAGATGAACCCAAAGTATTATCCTGATCCTAAGGCACTGGCAGACTCCGTACATGCTCTCCATGCAAAACTTATGATTAGTATCTGGCCAAATCCTCAGTACTGTCCTGAAGAAGTTGATTTCCGAAAGCATGGTTTCATGCTGGAACATTCTGTATATGATGCCTTCAATACTGATGCCCGGCGGTTGTATTGGAAATATGCCAATAACGAGTTTTTTTCCAAAGGCTTTGATGCCTGGTGGTGTGACAGCAGTGAACCACTTGATGCAGACTGGAATCATATTCCGGAACCGGAAAATGGCAAGCCTTATAGTTGGAATGATCATAAACGCCGTTGGCTTCTGAATCAGAATCTCCTTAGTGATGCATTGGGAGCAGAACGAAGCAGTTTATATTCTCTTTATCATTCTATGGGTATCTATGAGAACCAGCGGGCTACTACTCTCCGGAAACGTGTGGTTAATCTGACACGCAGCTCATACGCCGGACAGCAACGCTATGGTACTATTGTGTGGAATGGTGATACCCATGCTTCCTGGCCGTCTTTCCGGCAGCAGATTCCGTCAGGACTTAATTATATGGCTACGGGTAATCCTTACTGGACGGTTGATGTAGGGTCGTTTTTTGTGAAGAGTGATTTCCGGTGGTTTCATAAGGGTGAATTTCCTGATGGCGTGAAGGATGATGCTTATAAGGAGTATTATGTCAGGATGTTCCAGTGGGCCACGTTCTTGCCTATGCTTCGTAGTCATGGCAGTGACACACCGCGCGAGATATGGAGGTTTGGTGAACCCGGTACTCCTTATTATGATGCCATCCTAAAGATGATTCGTCTCCGATATTCGCTCATTCCGTATATCTATAGTATGGCTGCTGCACAGTACCGGGGCAACTATACCATGGCGCGTCCGTTAGCTTTTGATTTTCCTGAAGATAGTTGTGTATGGGATCTGAAAGATGAATATATGTTCGGTAATTTCCTTGTATGTCCGGTTACTCATCCTATGAAAGAGACAGATTCCCGTCGAATATATCTGCCTGAAGGTGCAGGATGGACTGACTTCTGGACAGAGAAGCATTATCGGGGCGGGCAATGGATCGAAATGAATACACAGATTGATCGTCTGCCACTTTTTGTTAGAGATGGAAGTATCATTGCAACTACAGAGCCTATGGAGTATGCAGCGGAACAGAAAAACAAACCTGTAACGATCAGGGTGTATCCGGGTGCTGATACAGACTTTACATTTTATGACGATGAAGGTGATAACTATGATTATGAGAAGGGGGACTTTTCTACTATCCGATTCTCATGGAATGAACGTCATCATAAACTTACCATTGGCAATCGCCATGGGAGTTTTCCGGGGATGCTTCATCATCAAACTTTCATTCTACAAATTCCTTCGGGGAAAAAGGTTGTCCATCTATAGTAAAAATAGATGGATCAGAGAATATAAATATCATTTGTGGCACCTGGAATATCTCTCATTGATGTTCTAGGTGCATCATGCCCTCCATATCCTTAAAGCCCAGTGAGCGATAAAGGGGGCGCCCGCTGTCCGTGGTCTCCAGATAGATTTTCTGTACACCTGAGTCTTGTACCTGTCTCACGAGCCAACGTACAAGTGCATGTCCTACGCCCTGATGTCTATAGGATTCCCTGCAATAAATGTTCATCAGGTAAGCACATTTGCCGTTGGCATTATCGGGCGAAGGCATTTCCTCATAGAGACAGACACCTCCGCACCCTACCGTCACCCCATCGATCTGGGCAAAGCAGGCAATATGTCCTCCTCTGGCAATCTGCTGTCTGTAATAACGGCGGTTCTCTGCTTCCAGTTGTGTCGTGTCCAGATCATCGGGCAACGAGAATACATGGTGTAGCACTTCCATCCGCCATTTCATCAGTTTCTCCATCTCTTCCAGCCCGGCGCGGGCAATGATAATCTCTTTCATATCCTTATAGTTTCCATTCCTTTAATACGACAGGTAATGCTTTACGGTCCACCTTTCCGTTTGCCGTCATAGGCAGTGATTGCATCTTGACGAAAAACTCCGGTATCATAAAAGGTGTAAGATACATGGAAAGTTTTCTGTGAAGTTCGTGATAGTCGAATGTTTCTTCATCACGAGGTACGATATAAGCCACAAGATAGGACAATTCGTTGGGGTCTGTATAAGCGCAGACAACACCCTTCTCTACCTCATTGCATGTATTGAGCAGATTCTCTACTTCGTCACACTCCACACGCTTGCCGAGGATCATTACCTGTTTGTCTTTCCGGCGGAGAAAGGCAAGGTTACCGTCTGGAAGAATATAGCCGAGGTCTCCGCTACGGTACATCTGTCGGCCATTCCTCATTTCTATAAAGTTTTCCTGCTCCGGTTTCCTGCCGATATATCCCTGTGATACGCCATTGCCGTAAATACAGATTTCACCGGTCTCACCGTCCTTTACCACGTTCCCGTTCCTGTCCTGAATTTCTATCTCTACCCCCAACACCGGTTTCCCAATAGGATAAGTACCGTCTTCAAGTGCATAGCCGCCGTTACATTTATAATAGGAAGCACATACCGTAGTCTCAGAAGGACCGTATGTGTTATATACCAGCACATGGGGTAACAGATGGGATACATACTTCTCACGCAGCACATCACCACCGCTGATCAGCAGACGGAGACTGGAGGGAATCTGCTCCAGTTTATTCATCTCAAGCAACAGGTAAGGGAATCCGCTCAATTCCGTAACTCTATTGCTTTCGATGTATTTCATCAGTGTGGAAATATCCGCTTTCATCTCTTCCGAAGGAATGCAGAGTGCAGCTCCGGAAAGGAGTGTCGTATACATCTCCTCAACAAAAATATCAAATGAGCATACAGAATATTGTAGCATACGGTCTCCTTCCCTGGGATGGAATTCGTTCTGAAAGGCGTGCACATAGTGACAGACATTAGAGTTGCTGACACATACCCCTTTAGGTTCACCTGATGTTCCGGATGTATAGAGAACATAAGCCAGCCCATTTGGTTCTGACATATCATCAATATGGATATCAGTCCGGCATTCCAGTCCCTGCTCTATAAGCAATTTTCGGAATCCGCCGTTAACATTTGCAGCGTATTTGTCATGAGTAATGAGAAAGTCGATATCACATTCCTTCATCATATAGCGGATACGCTCCACAGGAAAAGATGGTTCGGCCGGAACGTATGCTGCGCCAACCTTGATAACTGCAAGGATAGAGGCGATCATCTCCACACTGTGATCCATTACGATACCGATGAACTTCGGATGGTTAGTCAGAAACTTTGAAGCGATGGTATCAATGAGCTGGTCCAGTTGGGAGAAAGTGAGTTGCCGCTTATCATCCATCACAGCCAAAGTGCCCGGATGTTCGCTCACTTGCAACTTGAATAAAGAATAAATGGTCTCCATAGGCTTTCCTGATTGATTTTTTGCTGCACAAACAGTACAGATATTTCAACAAGATATTTATCTGCTTTGAATGATCTTGGCTGCTTTTTCTTTATCATCATTGAAGTTAAACAACCGATAGATGCTATAAGCATTCTGCGGATCAACAATGTGATGTGCCATATACCTTAGCGCTCTCAGTTTATCATCTGCAAAGGAAAACAATCCCATAATCCTGGCACATTGGTCACAAGTATAGAAACAACCCAGACTTGCTACCTCGATAAGATCATATTTATCCTCATCAAAGTTTCCTTTACTAACCTTGTCGTACAATATAGAGAAATCATGGTCATTCAAGCAATAGCCACCGTAAGGATATGGATGCATAGGAACGCCCC
>ENA-UOOK01005794-UOOK01005794.1-fermentation-metagenome-genome-assembly--contig:-NODE-5794-length-12220-cov-5.445540_pt1 | contig 12220 bp, 25 predicted proteins | sample MGYA00245777_ERZ724023 | MGnify/ENA primary metagenome ERZ724023 (study PRJEB28704, sample SAMN03018312) | fermentation metagenome | biome: anthropogenic terrestrial biome; feature: soil; material... | reverse complement strand
GAGAATAAAAAATATCCTTATACTGTTGTAGATGGATTTCATAGAACTACTGTAATTCAGCATGACAAGCAAATTAATGAAAGTTTGCATGGATATGTACCAGTATCAAGATTAAATAAAAAAATAGAGGATAGAATTACTTCCACGGTAAGGCACAATATGGCAAGGGGAACGCACCAAGTTGAATTATCAGCTAAACTTGTAACAATGCTAAAAAAACATAATTGGACTAATGCAAGAATAGGCATTGAGTTAGGAATGGATGCAGATGAAGTTTTAAGATTAAAACAAATAACAGGATTAGCAGAAGCATTCAAGGATCAAGATTTTTCAAAATCATGGGAATAAAAGATAATAATTCAAAAGAAATATAGCGTATGCAAAACAAGAAAAGAAATTACCCATTGTTTATTATTGATAGGACATTAACAGAGGCTTATCCTTACGAATACGTTGTATGTTTGGATAAGGAAGTTGGCTTTATTGCTAAGGCTTTTTCTGTTAGAGACGATGATGCTTTCAACATGATTGAAGATAGCTTTGACGTTTTCAAATATAGAGGGAAGAGCAATAATATTGTATTAAAGATTGAAGATTATCTTTTTGTTTTTTGCCTTACTAACGAGCAAAAACAACGTGTGAAAACCTTACTTAAGAAGGGATTTAAAAAGCTAATGCACGTTATTGAAGAGATTTTTGATACGGAAAATGATTTATCTATTAAAAACCAAATTGCATTACTACGAGAGACACAGCAGCATAACCAAAACAACTATTTAAAAATGGTTGAGAAAAATGGAAAAGAAACTACTGATTATGCGTTTAAATTACTTGAAGCAACCATTAAGACATTAGAAGAGCAACAAGAAATTCAAAAGATTTTTAGAAATGAATTCATTCAAACTCAACCAGCAATAGTATAACATTATGCAACAAATAACCAAACAATTCACAGAATTATCCGATGCAATTAATTATGTAAGGATTTTAAAAAAGTACTATAACATTGTAAAAATGAAAAGCAAAGGAAATATATACACATATACATTTATATAAGTTAAACAAACAAACAATTAATAAAAAAAAGAACGTAAGTATGAGAGAAATTAAATTTAAAGGGAAAAGTAAGCTGAATAACGAATGGTTATTTGGAGATTTATTAAGATTAGGGGGAAACAGAACTCCTTGTATATTTTCAGATAAAGATAGTATTAGGGATTTTAATGCTCATAATGGAGTAGTTATCCCTGAAACGATAGGGCAATTTACGGGACTTTTAGATAAAAATGGAGTTGAGATTTACGAGGGAGATATAATAAAAAATAATAATGATATTATCATAGTATTATGGAATGATAAATATGCAGGCTTTACGCTACATTGTGAGAATTGGTCGTGCTTATCGTTTTTTTATGAAGATATTTATCCTGAAAAATGTGAAATTATTGGCAATATTCACGATAACCCTGAATTATTAAACAACCTCAATCAATAATATTATGGACACAGTAGTTAAGTTAATATGTGCAATATCTGGAATATTTATTATTGCATCAGGATTATTTATTATAATGTGTTGTTATATGCAAGACAATAATAAATACAATCAACGAAACAATAAAAAACAAATAATATGAAACCAATCGAACAAATCAAAAAAGAATTAACAATGACCAAAGAAGAAGTCGGAATAATAATTAAAAACAGGAGAATTGAACTTGGATTAACTCAAATTCAATTGGCTAAGAAGTTAGGTTTAGCCACTCACAATAATATTATTGCAGTGGAGAAAGGGAGAAGAGGACTTTCTTTCGATAGTTTGAGTAAAATTTGTGAGGCTTTAGATTTAGAATTATCTATAACAAATAAAAATAGAGTGAAAAATGATTAAGCCACACAGGGAAAGAATTGCAAAACGTATTATTCATTTAAGGTCTGCCAATAATTTAAGCCAAGAACAATTGGCAAATGCAACTGAATTAAGTATTAATACTATTAAAGGAATTGAAGAGGCAAAGTTTTCTGTTAAGACTGATATTTTAGAAAAAATTGCTTCCTGTTTGGGGGTTCGGGTTGATTTAGTTTAATTTTTCTATCATTAATTAGCAATTTATACACCTCTATAAATCTCTCGTTTTCAATATATTTACTCATAACTGCAAAATTATTTTCACTTTTTTTCAAGAAAAATACTTAATAATAAAAAAAATTGTTTATCTTTGCATCGTAATAACAAATCAATTTAACTATTAAACGAATTATCAAATATAAGGTTACAAAATTATGGAAAAAACTAATACAAACCAAGTAACAGAGGAAGAAGTTAAAAAAAAGAAACCTTGTGTCCCTGTTCCGTTTGGTGCAAACAAAGAAATAGCAAAACTATTTGGCTGTTCAGCTCAAGCCGTCTCATACGCTCTTCATTACTTATCCAACTCCGAACAAGCAGTACAAATAAGAGAATATGCAATAAATAAATGGGGCTCTAAGGCATTGGTACTGAAAAAAAGAAGTAGAACAAGAAAGAAATAAACCAAATAAAAAATAATCTTTATGGAACTTATAAAAATAACCGAAAAAGACGGACAACAATTAGTTTCTGCAAGAGAACTCCACGAGTTTTTAGAAATCAAAGACCATTTTACACAATGGATAGAAAGGATGTTGGAATATGGATTTAATCAAAGTGTTGATTTTGAGGCGGTTCAGATTTTTCTTAAAGCATCAAATGGGATAGGGGGAACATATAAAACCGACTATGCCTTAACCCTTGATTGTGCAAAAGAAATATCTATGTTGCAACGTAGCGATAAAGGAAAACAAGCAAGACAATATTTTATAGCTTGCGAAAAGAAATTAAAACAAATAACCACTACTCAAATTGATTTTACCGACCCTAATGTTGTTTTGACCCTTGCACAAAATTGGGCAGATGAAAACAAAAGAAGATTAGAGGCAGAAAAAACCATCCATCTCCAAGCCCCAAAGGTTGCTTTTGCGGAGGCTATCGTTGGTTCTAAAAATTCTATCCTTGTGGGAGAATTAGCAAAATTACTACACCAAAACGGAGTAGAAATAGGTCAAAACAGATTATTTGAATGGTTAAGAAATAAAGGATATTTATGCACCATCGGAGAAAAATACAACCAACCATCACAATATTCTTTAAACCTCAAAATTATGGAAATAAAGAAAACCACCTATTCAAAGAATGATGTTTTAGAAAACTCATTTACTCCAAAAATCACCCCAAAAGGAATAGAATATTTTATAAATAAATTCATTCAAACTCAACCAGCAATAGTATAACATTATGGAACAAATATTAACACCGTCAGCCACCCTATTTGTTTTGTCCAAAGAGCAATTAGAAGACTTTGCCAAAAAAATAATAGAAGACACTCTAAGCATAGAAAAGGAAGATAAATTTCTTTCTGCAAAGAATGTACAAGAGATGTTTAGTATTTCTCCTGTAACACTATACGAAATGGAAAACAAAGGGATAATCAAAGGATACCAATTTGATAAAAACACCCATAAAAGATATTCATTCAACGAGCTTATTAAAACAATAAAATCAAACAAATAATGCAATGGTAATAATCTTAATTACAATTGGAGCAATTGGAGTAATTGCAAGTATATATAATATAGTTATGATAGCTATATTATTAAAAACAAAAAATCAATTTATAAACAAATTAAAAAATAAACAAAATAAAAAATTTATTTAAGAAAAAAAACATTATGACAAAAGCAACATTCAAAGTAGATGATAATACAGGAAACGTATTTATCTATCAAGAAAACGGACACGTATTAGAATTTGTAAAAATGTCCGATGCAGTTAATTACTGCAAAGAAAACAACATTGAGGCTTTTCCCGAAGAGGAAAATGAGAAAAATCTATTCTTTCAAATAGGCTTAACCGCCTGCCCATCAAAAGAAGTTCACCACAACCCAAATAAATACTAATAAGCACAAAGGACGTCCGCCAAAGGAATAACGACCAAGTCCTAACTCTTAGAATGGTTGGTGCTGGGGGAGAGATAAAACCCCTTATAATACTCGGAGCAGCACCGCAGGGTTCAATTCCCTGCCTAAGAGCAAAGCAATAACCAATAAAAACAACAAAAATGACAAAAGTAGAATTACTAAAAGCAAAAATCCAAAACTTCAAAGGCATCAAAGATGAAACCTTTGAGTTCGGTAAAAAAACAGAAATTAGAGGAGGTAATGCACAGAAAAAATCCTCTATCTATGAAAGTTATCTATGGTGCTTATTCGGCAAGAATGCCAAAGGAGAGCAAGCCAACGTACAACCAAGAAACGAACAAGGCGAGATAATACACAAGCTCAATACTTCTGTAGAATTACACCTTATCGTTAATGATACCGAAGTAATAATCAAAAGAGAACTAAGCGAAGATTGGCAAGTTCCAAGAGGAACAAGTGAAGAAATACTTAAAGGCACAAGCACAAAGTATTTCTATAATAACGTTCCTGTATTAAAAAAGGAATACGACCAAAAGCTTAATGATATTTGCGACATTAATATCTGGGCAATGTGTAGCGATATTAATTCTTTTTTCAGATTAAAGGTTGAGGAAAGAAGAAAGGTAATTATAGGGCTTGCTGGTAATATTTCCGATTTAGAGCTTGCAAAAAATTTTCCATTAGTGAAAACAGCCTTAGAGCAAGGCAAAAATATTGAGGAGTACAAAAGAGAATTACAAGCATCTAAGAAGAAATCTAAGCAAGAATTAGAAGAAATCCCAAGTCGTATAGACGCACAAGATAAATTGATAGTTGAATATGACTTTGACAAGCTTGAAGAAGAAAAGCAATCAAAAGAAAAAGCAATTGAAGATATTGACAATATTCTTCAAAGTAATGTTGATACAGAGTTCATTGATAAAAGAAAAGACTTGTTTGCAAAGCAACGTACAATAATTGACAAAGTCAACTTAAGAGCTAATGAAATCAAATGTGAGATTGATAGAGAGAAAGCAAATATTGAAAGTAATATTAATCTTTTAAAGAACTTAATTGAAAGCAATACTGTTCAGCTTAACAATTCTATCAAAGAGTTAGAAAACATTGATAAGGATATTCAAAAAACCATTCAAGAGATTACAGGTAAAAGTAATCAATGGAAAAAAGAAAATGAGAAAGAGTACACAGGCTCGCTAATCTGTTCCGAGTGTGGACAAACTTATCCTCAAGACAAATTAGAAAATCTATTAGAAAATTTCAATCAAGCAAAACTTAATAGGTTAAGAACTATCGAGGATGAGGGCATAAGAATTAAAGAAAAAGAAAATAATTTGATTGCACAGAAAAACAAGATAACTCTTTTAATCGAGGATAAGAGAAATTCTATCACTGACCAACAAGAGCAGCTTAAAAAAGCAAATGAGCAATTAAATGAAATTCCTGAACTTGGTTACTCCCTTAAGGAAGATAAAGAGTACAACACTCTATTAGCAGCAGAAAAATCATTAGTTGAACAGCTTGAAGAAATTCCAACAGAAGATAATTCGACAAATGATGAATATAAGACAAGAAAGCAAGAGCTAAAGCAAGAATTAGAGGAACTAATTAAAAAGCTATCTCAAAGAGATACTAATTCAAGAATTGCAAAATTAAAAGATGAGCTTAACTCAAGAAGCAAAGAATTAGCACAAACAATTTCAGACTTAGAAAAAATAGAATTTGAAATTACAGACTTCCAAAAGTACAGAATTAACAAAATTGAAGAATCTGTTTCATCATACTTCCAAATGGTTACTTGGAAGATGTATGAAGCAAACAAAACCAATGACGGAGAAAAGCCAATTTGTGAAGCATTAGTTAATGGAGTGCCTTATTCAGAAACCAACGAAGGAATGACAATGACAATCGGAACAGATGTAATTAATGGGTTAAGCAAAGCCTTTAACGTTTCTCTCCCTTTATTCATTGATAGATTTGAAAGTCTTGAAATCCTTCCAAAAATTAATTCTCAACTTATCACTTTAGAAGTTGCCAAAGGCGAAAAACTACAAGTAAATATAATTAAATAAACCAACAAAAAACAAGAAGATTATGAGTGATTTAACGCAGTTCAATAGAACGATTACAAATCCTAAGACGCAGGAATATCTGCAAAATGTCTTATCCGAAAAGAAAAATAGTTTTGTGAATAATATCACAGCTTTAGTGTCAAACAATCAAAAGTTACAAGAGTGTGAGCCATTAAGTCTGATGTATGCAGGAATTAAAGCAACAGCTCTTGACTTGCCTTTAGATGCAAACTTAGGTTTTGCTTACGTGATACCATTTAGAAATAATAGAGAAAATAAAGTTGAAGCACAGTTTCAAATGGGTTACAAAGGGTTTATTCAGCTTGCAATAAGAAGTGGACAATTCAAGACAATCAATGTAACTGAAGTGAAAGAGGGCGAGTTGATAGAATGGGATATGCTTAGTGGCGAGGTTAAGTTTAAAGCACTTCCTAATCGTGAGGAATTAAAGACCATTGGTTATGCAGCCTACTTTAGACTAACTAATGGTTTTGAAAAAACTCTTTATTCTACTAATGATGCTATTGAAAAACACGCAAAGAAATACAGTCAAACGTATTCCAGCAGTAATCAATATGTTCAAAAGTCGAGCAAGTGGAATACAGACTTTGAATCAATGGCTAAAAAGACAGTTCTTAAGCTCTTATTATCTCGATTTGCTCCACTATCTGTTGAAATGCAGTCAGCAATTATCAACGACCAATCAATCATCACAGAGAAAGGGAACAAGTACGTTGATAACGATACAGATATTGTTGTTGCTGAAGAGATAGAAAACAACGGCAATAAAGAAGTTATAACAGCTTTTGAGGAACAGGAAATACAAACTACAACAGAGGAAGAAAAAGACGCTCCAAGTCAAGAAAAAACACCAATCAAGGCAGTTAAGTTAGAAACCCCTCCAATCTTTTCATAATGAAATTATCTATCTTAGGAAGTAGTTCATCGTCTAATTGTTATGTGCTACATAACGATAAAGAGGCTTTAATAATTGAGGCAGGCGTTACGATTCAAAACGTAAAGCAAGCATTAGACTTTAATATTAGCAAGGTTGTAGGTTGTTTCGTAACTCACGAACACGGCGACCACTCAAAGTATGTTGAGCAATATCTTAAAGCCTCAATCGACGTGTTTGCTTCCAAAGGGACGATAGATAACATTAAGATAAAAGGAAACCAAAAGCCTATTGTTATTGACAAATATAAAGCTATACAATTAGGAAACTTCAAAGTATATGCTTTCGACACTCAACACGATTGTCAAGAACCAGTAGGCTTTTTAATTAATCACGAAGAAATAGGCACGTTGCTATTTGCAACAGATACCTACTATCTGAAGCACACCTTTAGCAAACTGAATAACATAATGATTGAGTGCAATTACTCTAATTCTATACTTGATGAAAACGTGAAAAACGGTACAGTTAATTATATGAGGAAAAAGAGAGTTAAGCAGTCGCATATGAGCCTACAAACACTTAAACAAACTTTACAAGCAAACGACCTTTCCAAAGTCAATAATATAATTCTGCTTCATCTTTCCAAAGAAAATGGAAATGAAAAACTATTTAAGGAAGAAATAGAAAAATTAACAGGACGAAAGGTTACAATTGCTAAAAAAGGAATTGAAATAATAATCAATAAAACCCCATTTTAATTATGAATAACCATGAAAAACAAAAAAATAGCAGATAGAAATATTGAAAGAGCAACAGTCTTTACTGCAATTATAGGAACGATAGTACTACTCATTGGAGTAGCAATATTTAAATAGTAAAGCTATGTACACAGAAGAATTAGATAAGTTAAAAATAATAGCCCAGAAAATACAAGACTTCTTAGAGGAAGATTTTGATGAAAATCCTAATATACTTGTTGAAAGATTGGGTACAATCAATACCTATCTTGCTGTAAGTGGAAAAGCTTTAGCAGATGCTAAGCTAATCCAAGATAAAAAAGTAAGTTTATATTCTGAATTTAATAATTTGATTATGAAAATGCCAGCAACGATTGCCACCAAGTTTATTGGTTCACAAGCTTATGAAGTCAATTTTATCGTCAATTGGCTTGACAGAATAAATAAATCATTAGTGCATACAGGAGATAATTTAAGAACGCAAATCTCTTATGCTAAGGAAGAATTAAGACTAACTAAACAAGGGTATTAGTTATGACTGTATCGAGAAAACAAATAAAAAAAACTAACTATTTCTCACATGATAGCAATGCAAGAAATGATAGTAAGATTATTTCTCTTAGAATGAAATTAGGTGTTGAAGGTTATGGAATTTACTTTATGATTATCGAAAGATTAAGAGAGGAAACAGATTATATCTCCAACAAAGATTACGATTCTTTGGCTTTTGACTTTAGGACTACTCCTGAGAAAGTAAAGTCAGTAATTGAGGATTTTGGTTTATTTATTTTTACCGATGATGATTGCTTTTACTCGGAGAGCCTTATGCAGAGAATGACAATTAAAGACGAGAAGAGTAAAAAACATTCCTTAGGTGGTAAAAAAGCAATGGAGAAAAGATGGAATAATGCTCATCAAAATAATAAAGATGCTATAACTAACTTATCCAATTCGGATAACATAGTTATAACTAACTTACATGAATCAGATAACAAGGAAAGTAAAGTAAAGGAAAGTAAAGTAAATGATACACACATAAAAAAAAGCGAAAATTCAAATTTTGAAAATTTTGAAGAGGTCGAAGTTGAAGAAATTCCGACTTTAGAAACTCAAGAAGAAATTCCCCTTCAAAAAAGTTTCGCAAAAAAAGTTTCCCCAATCGAAGATGTTTTTATTACAAATCTTTCAAAATTTCAAAATGACTATCCCAACACTAAGAGGTTTGAAGAGTTATGTATGGTTTACAAAAAATCATTAGAGAGTATGCGAAAACTATTTGATGAATTTATTGAAGACAACAGAAAGTCCAGAGAACACGCAACAAAGGAGAACTATACTTACTTCTACCAAAGTATTGATAAGCATTTCTTTTATTGGGCAAAAGCAAAAATATCTAAACCGACCACTCAAACCAAAAGAGAACAACAAAGCGAAATATATAAAGCAATAAACGAAGGGAAATCAATAACAGAAATATTAGGAGTATGAGTACAGCATTAGTAACACAAACCCAAGTAGCACAGATGCCAGAGGAAGAAAAACGACAATTCCTCTTATATCATCCACAATGTTACGTCATTTCGAGAAAGAATATTGATGATATTAAAAATCAAAACTCTTTAATGGATAAATGTAATGAAATTATTACAAAAGCCTATACATACAAAGGCTTAAACATAGACAAAGAGAAAATTAAAACAACGGCAATGCTTTTTTATGAGGACTTAAAAAAGAAATTCCAATACGTGAGCATTTGGCTTATTGCAGATACTTTACACAATGAGGGTTATGGAGAGAATTACAACGTTTCGGTAAAAGAACTTACAAACATCTTGAAAGACCATTTGTTTGAAATAAACAGAAAAAATAAAGAAAGGCAAATAGAACTTAAAAAATTAAGAAACACTCCTCAAATTGAAGATAAAAGGACGGATGAAGAAAAAATGATTTCATATATCCAAAATAAATATGAGGATTTTTTAGAGCACGATTATTTGTTTGATTATAGAAATGAAATATTTCAATTCTTACTTGAAAATGAGATATACGAATGGACTGACAAAGAAATAAAACAAGCAGAATTAATTGCAAGAAACAAAACAAGAAAAATAGCTGAAAGTAAATTAGCTGATGCTAAAAAACATCTTGATATGGGCGATATAAAAACAATATCAAATATTCTCAAAACAGATATTCGCAAATACGAAACATTTGGTTTTATAAATAAAATCGAGCTTGTAAAAATTTACTTCCAAAAAATGAAAGAACAAAAAATAGAAAAATTAGAATTAAAAATATTAAAAGAGGTATGATTTATATTGGAATTGACACAGGAACAAATACAGGCTTTGCAGTGTGGGATAGTGAAGCAAAAGCATTTGTGGAAATCAAATGTTATTCAATCACGCAAGCCCTCCAAAGAGTTAAAGAGTTAGTAGTCTATTATGGTATTCTTAACGTGAAAATTTATGTTGAAGATGCAAGGCAAAGAAAATGGTATGGCAATAATTCAAATGCTAAACTTCAAGGAGCAGGTAGCGTGAAAAGAGATTGTAAGATTTGGGAAGACTTTTTGAAAGAAGAAAACATAGATTATAGAATGCTTAACCCGAAAAACTTAAGGACTAAGGTAAATGCTCAATCTTTTAAGAATTTAACAGGGTATTTAGGCATAACAAATGAGCATTCACGAGATGCCGCAATGATGGTTTTTAATAGATAATATTGTTTAACAACTAAATGATAATTTATATGATAACAGAAGAAACAAAAGAACAGATAAAAGAAATGTACTATAACGGGAGAACTAAGACTGATATTTCATATACTTTAAAGGTTTCAATTTCTACAATTGGTAATATCCTTCAACACAACAATAAGATAACTGAAGAAATAAAAGAGCTCTATAAACAAGGCTTAATCAAAGCAGAGATAGCAAGAAAATTAGAAGTTTCTTGGTTTATTGTTCATAGGATAATTGAGAATAAACAATACTCATATAGGTATATACCAAAGAGAACAAGCGAAGAAATCCGAAGAGAAAGAGAAGAGAGAAATCAAAGACTTAAAGATTTGATTAAAGATGAAGAGGTTGTTTATCCTACTGAACTTGATAAATGCTTAGCAGAGATTAATAAAAGTAATAATAATATTAACTACAAACAACAATTGTAAATTATGACAAAAAACATAAAAGATTTGCCAAATTACAACGAGCTCAACTCAATGACACTGCTTTTATTTTTATTGAACGATGTTCAAGAAACAGCACTAATGAATTTATTACAAGAATTTAAGAAAAACAATTTTAGATTCAAAACAGAATATGAACATAAAGCAAGAAAAGCATTAGAAGAGATAAGAAAATTAAAAAAACCTATCAACAAAATGGATATGGAGTGTCAATACCAATTCGGTGATGTCGCCGATATGGTTTATCAACTAATATTTAATATCTATGTTGCGACAGGAGGTTATCCTGAAAAATTACAAGAAGTTAATCAATTTGTATTAGAATATGCAAAACAAAATGAAGTAAAATAATATGGAAGAAGAAAAATTAGAAAACATAACCTTATACAATGCCGATTGTATGGAGGTAATGAAAGATATTCCCGATAAGTATAGATTTAGTTATTACAGATTTGCCGTAAATTTATTTGTATAATTATAGATAATGTTGTATATTTGCAATTAATTAGATTATCAAAAATGGCAAAAATAAAAGAAATAATTGGGTGTAAATTTGGGAAATTAACCGTGTTAAACATCTCTAAAACAAGAGGCAATAAAGGTCAGATAAGGTATGATTGTATTTGCGAGTGTGGTAATACTCATACTGTAAGCGGAGAAAGTATAAGAAGTGGTAAATCGAAAAGTTGTGGGTGTTTAAAAAAAACATATATTCCAAAAACATTTAATAAAAATAGAGAACACGCAATATTAAAAGTTCAATACTCACATCTAAAAAGGAGAAACAACAAAATAGACTCAAATGCAAAATGTATTACATTTGAAAAGTTTTATACATTATCAAAATCAAAATGTTATTATTGTGGATTGGAACACTCTAAAACTTTATTAGATAGAACGAATGAAACTAAAGACTCAAAACTAATTTCAGACACTATTGTTTGCGTAAACGGAATAGATAGAGTTGATAGCTCAAAAGGATATGTTGAAGATAATGTTGTTTCTTGTTGCAAATATTGCAATACTGCAAAAAACACAATGAGTAGAGATGAGTTTTTTAAATGGATAAAAAGAGTATATGAATATAATTATTAGTGGCTCAACTGGAGTGGCTTGCCTAAACACAAATAGGAAATTTATTGGAATTGAATTAGATGAAACTTATTTTAATGTAACATTAAATAGGTTTAATAAAAAAGATAATCAACAAGAATTATTTTAAACAGAATTAATATGGAAGAAGAAATAAACCTAATTAAAGGAGATTGCTTAAATGTAATGAAAGATATACCCGATAAGAGTATTGATGCTATTATTGCAGATTTGCC
>ENA-UOOK01005791-UOOK01005791.1-fermentation-metagenome-genome-assembly--contig:-NODE-5791-length-12231-cov-3.702530_pt1 | contig 12231 bp, 7 predicted proteins | sample MGYA00245777_ERZ724023 | MGnify/ENA primary metagenome ERZ724023 (study PRJEB28704, sample SAMN03018312) | fermentation metagenome | biome: anthropogenic terrestrial biome; feature: soil; material... | reverse complement strand
GGTCAGCACGCTTTTGATGCCCCGGTACCAGTCGTTGTTCGCGTAGAATACGCTGTAATAGACCGGAACCAAAGCGGTCTGCCAGTCGTTCACGTGCAGGATATCCGGCTTAAAATCGATGTACGGCAGCATTTCCAGCACGGCGCGGGAAAAAAAGGCAAAGCGCTCTCCGTCGTCAAACTCCCCATATACGGCGGGGCGCTTGAAATACTGTTCGTTGTCCAGCAGGTAATAGGTGACGCCGCCCAACTCTCCCTTAAAAATGCCGCAGTGACTCACCCGCCAGCCTACCGGGATCCCGATGCTGGTTACAAAGGTAAGCTTTTCCCGCAGCTGCTGCGGAATCTGAGCATAAAGGGGCAATACTACCCGAACGTCCGCTCCCCGGGCATTGAGGGCGGCGGGAAGCGAGCCCATCACGTCCCCCAGACCGCCTACTTTCACAAACGGCAAAGCCTCGGCCGCCGCAAATAAAATTTTTTCCATTGAAAGACCTTCCTTTCCCCGAAAGCCGGCAAAGCAAGTAGTCAGACCACCGAATTTTTCCCTATGACAAACGGATAGCTTTCACTTCCGTTTAAGGTATGATCCTCCGTTACCCTGACATCCTTATCCAGAATCACGTTGGACAGGATGGAACCGCCTTCCACAACACAGCCCTGCATCACAATGGAATTGCGGACCACGGCGTCTTTACGAATACGGACGTCCCGGAACAGAATACTGTTTTCCACGATGCCTTCAATACGGCAGCCGTCCGCAATCAGACTATCGGCAATCCGGCAGTGATCCCCATATATTGTAGGAACAGTATCCTTGATTTTGGTGAAAATCTGAGTTTCCGAATCCAGCAGTTCCCGGCGCACACCGGTATTCAGCAGATCCATGCTGGTCTGATAATAGTCCTGCAGGGTGCGGATAGCGGAAAAATACCCCTGATAGCAATAGGCATAAAACCGGCAGGATGAAAAATTCTTGGCGATAAAATCCCGGGCAATATCCGACCAGCCATAGGTGGTTCCCTGGTCCATCAGCTCCAGCAGCGCAGATTTTTTCATAATAAATATTTTCCGGAGAAGCAGGGCTTTTTCATTTTTGCTTCCGGTGTGGCAGCGGGCGTCATAAATGATGCCATCCTCTCCGACAGAGACCTCCGTATCTCCCTGACGCGGCCGGCCCTCGCCGCACACCGCTGTCAGCTCCGCGCCCGATGCAATATGCTTTTCCAGCACATCCTGCAGGTCCACTGTGCAGACCAGGTTGGCATCAGCCAGAATACCGTATTCCGGAAGCATCCGGCTCAGATAGGTATGAAAACCGGAAAGAGCTTCAAACCGGTTCTGGTAATGGTAGCCGGATTCGTTCATGAAAGGGGTGAGCAGCTTCAGTCCTCCGTTTTTGCGGCTTAGATCCCAGTCCTTTCCGGTACCCAGATGATCGGCCAGCGAGGAATAATGGTCGCGGGCCACAACACCTACCTCCGGCACCGAGGCGTGCACCAGATTGGAAAGCATAAAATCGATCAGCCGGTACCGCCCGCCGAAGGGCAGGGAGGCCAGCGTGCGTTTCTCGGTCAGAACACCGACAGTATCCTCTTCAAAAGAATCGCCGAACAAAATGCAGAAAGCATTCATCCTCTCATCCCCTTTCCTGTTCCACTGCGGAAATCATTTGCCTGGGCAGCACGACCTGCCCGCTTTTGATCACCGCACCCTGACCCACCACGGCGATCCCCCATTCCTCCCGGTTGGGGTAGTCCTCGGGGGAAGCCCCCACTATTGCGCCGTCCTCTACCACAACGTCGTCCGCCAGTATAGCGTAACGCACCTTGGCGTTTTCGCCGATGCGGACGTTTTTCATCAGTACGGAATATTCCACAGACGTGCCTTGATCGACTTCCACGCCGGAAAAGAGTACGCTGTAATTAAGCTGTCCGTTCATCTCACAGCCCTCGGTCACCATGGAATTGACGATTTTCGCGTCATAGCCCACATACTGGGGCCGGGTCGCCGCGTGACGGGAATAGATGCGCCAGAGAGGATCGCCCAGATTCAGCGGCAAATTAGGGTTGAGCAGATCCATATTGGCTTCCCACAGGGAATCGATGGTGCCGACATCCTTCCAGTAGCCCTGGAAAGGATAGGCGAACATCCGCTCGCCATTTCGAAGCATAGCGGGGATAATATCCTTACCGAAGTCCTTGGAGGAAGCTTCGTTAGCCTCATCCTCCGTCAGATAACGGCGAAGCTTCTCCCAGGTAAAAATGTAAATTCCCATAGAAGCCTTGGTGGATTTGGGGCTTTCGGGTTTTTCCTCAAACTCATAAATCGAGAGGTCCTCCCGGGTGTTCATAATACCGAAACGGCTGGCCTCCTCAATGGGAACATCCAGTACCGCGATGGTAATATCGGCGTTCTTCTCCTTATGGAAAGCCAGCATATTGCGGTAGTCCATCTTGTAAATATGGTCGCCGGACAGCACCAGCACATATTCCGGCCGGTACTGCTCAATAAAATTGATGTTCTGGTAAATAGCGTTGGCGGTTCCCTTATACCACTGGCCCAGCGAGCCGGAAACGTAGGGAGGCAGGATACTCACTCCTCCATTCAGCCGGTCTAAATCCCATGGCTGACCGTTTCCTATGTAGGCGTTTAGTTCCAGAGGCTTATACTGGGTCAGTACCCCCACGGTGTCAATTCCGGAATTGGAGCAGTTGGACAGCGTGAAGTCAATAATCCGGTATTTTCCTCCAAAGGGGACGGCGGGCTTCGCCCGTTCCCTTGTGAGGACGTGGAGCCGGTTTCCCTGACCGCCCGCCAGCAGCATGGCGACCATTTCTTTTTTATTTCCCATCGTTTATTTCATTCCTTTCCCTGTTGCATCTTTGCAGTTTCTTTCTTATTTTTTTGTTTTGATTTGGGTTTATAAAGAAAAACAGTGGAAAAAGCAGGCAGCGTCAGACTGATGTGCTGTTTAAAGCCGTGAAGCCCGCCCTTTTGTGCCAAGATACGTCCATTTTGTCTTCCCTCCCCGCCGAATTCCGCCCAGTCGGAGGAAAAAACCTCGGCATAATATCCCCGGTTCGGTACGCCGATCCGATAGTCCTGTCGTGTCAGGGAGGAAAAATTGCAGATCACCAGCATTTTGTCGCCAATATCATCCATGCGTATAAACGAAAGGACATTATTTTCGGAGTCATCCAGACTGATCCATGCAAAGCCTTTCCAGGAATGGTCGTTCTGCCAGAGGGTAGGTTGACTGCGGTAAAACAGGTTTAGTTGCCGTATAAATTCCTTATGCTGCACATGTTGTTCAAAGCCAAGCAAGCACCAGTCCAGCTCGGTGTCCTCGTCCCACTCCTTGAACTGGGCAAGCTCTGTTCCCATAAAAACCAGCTTTTTTCCCGGATGCCCGTACATATAGCACAGATAAGCCCGCAGATTGGCAAACTGGTCGTGATATTCTCCCGGCATCTTACCGATGAGAGATCGCTTTCCGTGAACCACTTCGTCGTGAGAAAGGGGGAGCACATAGTTTTCGGAAAACGCATAAGTTAGAGGGAAGGTCAGTTTATTCTGCTCGTACTTCCGGAAAAACGGGTCGGTGGACATATAGCCCAGGGAATCGTTCATCCAGCCCATGTTCCATTTATAATTAAACCCCAGCCCCCCTTTATCCACCGGACCGGTGACCATGGGCCACGAGGTGGATTCCTCGGCAACCATCATGATACCGGAAAATTCAGAAAACACCCGGGTATTGAGGGCTTTTATAAACTCCGCCGCCTCCAGATTGCCGTTTCCACCGTAACGGTTTGGCCTCCATTCTCCCGGTTTATGCCCATAGTCCAGATACAGCATGGAGGCAACCGCGTCTACCCGCAGTCCATCCATATGATACTGCTCCAGCCAGTAACAGGCGCTGGAAATCAGGAAGCAGCGCACCTCGTTTTTCCCGTAATCAAAAATACGGGTATGCCAGTCCAGATGCTCCCGCATGACCGGATCGGCATATTCGTAACAGCAGGTCCCGTCAAATTCATACAATCCGTGAGCGTCCTTGGGAAAGTGAGCGGGTACCCAGTCCAGCAGAACACCAATCCCCGCCTGATGGCAGGCATCCACAAAGGCCATCAGTTCCTTTGGGGTGCCGTAGCGGGAGGAAGGAGCAAAATATCCTGTCACCTGATAGCCCCACGATTTGTCGTAAGGATACTCGCTCATAGGCATCAGCTCGATATGGGTATATCCCATTTCCCTGATATAGGGAATCAGTTCCTCCGCCATTTTACTGTATTCCATCACGTTGCCGTCAGGGTAGCGCCGCCAGGAGCCGAAATGCAGCTCGTAAATATTCACCGGGTCTTTGTACGGTGCTCTGCGGGATGCCATCCACGCATTGTCGCCCCACTCATAACCCGAAAGCTCATAGACCTTGGAGGCGGTGCCGGGATGTATCTCGCTGTGGAAAGCGTAGGGGTCGGCCTTTAAAAATTCCTTTCCCTGCCGGGTCATGACCACGTATTTATAGGCGTCATACTGCTTCACTCCCGGCACCACGCACTCGAAAATGCCGCCGCTGGTGATGCGGTAAGCCGGATACCGGTGCGGATCCCAATCGCAGAAATCCCCCGTCACATAAACCCGGGCGGCGTTAGGCGCCCACACGCGGAACACGCACCGGTCTTTCTCCAAATGCGAACCCAGATAATCGTAGCTTCGGTAATTGGTTCCCTCATGAAATAAGTATTCCGCAAGGTCCTGCTTTTTTTCGGTTTGCTCCATTTTGTAGCCTCCCTTGGGAAAAACAGTTTTCTTTGCCGGTCTAAAGGCAGCATCCTGGCCACTTTTTAAAGTTTTTCTCTATAAATATTATATAAACTCAACAAAACAGAAATTGAAATAATAAATTATTTGTATAATATTTTACAGTATTTTAGCTTAAATTAAAAGAGGATTTTTACTTTTTTATGAAATTATACGATTTCAACGAAAAAAATCCGATTCCTTTGACAAAACTTTTCCTATTTTCGGTATTTGACTCAAGACAATGTCAAAAAACGGCACAGGATTGAAAAAAAGAGAAAATTATAGTATCATTAAAAGCAAATGTGCAGGAGGCTTCTATGACCATTCTTTTCGATTCCCGGAATTTGGACAGCAAGGACCCGTTCGGCGCGGTCAAAGCCGGACAGCCTGTCCGGTTCTGCGTCCGGTGCGACCGGAACGATGCCGACGTGCGGATTATTGTGCGCAACGATGCCGATACCTTTGAGCAGCGGGTCACGCTGCTGCCGGATGAAACTGACGGCGACAGTCTGACCGTTTACCGCGGCATGGTGTCTCTTGTTCAGCCGGATTTATATTTTTACCGCTTTGAGATCCAGGTAGAAGGGACGCTTTTGTTCTGCGGGCGGAGCGGCTGCCGCCTGCAGACCGGCGACTGGCTGCCCGAGTGGCAGCTGACGGTTTATGACGCCGGCTTTACCTCCCCCGACTGGGTCCAAGGCGGCGTGATGTATCAGATCTTTCCCGACCGTTTTGCCAGAAGCGACGCTTTCACACCTCTCCCCGCCCCTGGGGAAAGAGTCCGGCGGGAGGACTGGGGCGGCGTGCCCCAGTCGGCTGTGGATACGCCGGATTATTCCGCCAGAGACTTTTTCGGCGGGAGCCTGAAAGGAATTATCGAGCATTTGGATCGCCTGGAAGAGCTGGGCGTTACTTTATTATATTTAAATCCCATTTTCGAGGGATCGGAAAACCATCGCTACGGCACGGGAGACTATTTGCGTATTGACCCGTGGCTGGGAACTGAAGAGGATTTTCATAAACTTTGCACCGCCTGCGAAACACGGGGAATCCGGGTAATTTTGGACGGGGTGTTCAACCACACCGGGGCCGACAGCCGCTATTTCAACCGCTACGGGCATTATCCCGAATTAGGGGCATGGCAGAGTAAGGAATCCCCTTATTTCGGGTGGTACCGGTTCACCGGATGGCCGAACGAATACGCCTGCTGGTGGAATTTTCCCAATCTGCCCAATGTGGAAGAGGAAAATCCCGATTACGTCCGTTTCATTACCGGGGAGGACGGCGTTTTGGCCCGCTGGCAGAAAAAAGGCTGTAAAGGCTGGCGCCTTGACGTGGCAGATGAGCTGCCCGATGTTTTTCTGTACCAAATCCGGGAAGCCGTAAAAGCGGCCGACTCCGACGCCCTGCTTTTAGGCGAGGTCTGGGAGGATGCCTCCAACAAAATCAGCCAGAGGCACCGGCGGCGTTATCTGCTGGGACAGCAGCTGGACAGCGTAATGAATTACCCCTTCCGCACCGCCATCATAAACTTTGCATTAAGCGGAGATTCCGCCCTGTTCCAGGAGCAGATTCTGTCGATACTGGAAAACTATCCGAAGCCTGCCGTCGATGCGGCCATGAACATGCTTTCCACCCACGATACCGTCCGTGTTCTCAACGCTTTAGGTGTAGAACATACGGTGGATAAAAATGAACAGGGCGGCTATTCTCTTTCCGAGCAGGAATATGAAACGGGAAAGCGCCGGCTGAAGGCTGCCGCTTTTCTTCAGTTTACCCTTCCCGGCATTCCCAGCATCTATTACGGGGACGAAGCGGGGCTGACCGGCTTTGAGGATCCCTTTAACCGAAAATGTTATCCGTGGGGGCATGAGGACCATGACCTTCTTGATTATTTCACGGCTCTTTCTGCGTTCCGCAAAAAACGCCGGGAGGATTTTTCCGCCGGTTTTTCCCTTTATAGAGAAGAAGCGGGCTTATTTGCCTTTTGCCGTGGGAAAGTCCTCTGCGCAGTTAACTTCGGCAGGCAGATGCGGCGGATGGAGCCTGACAGAAATTTCTCCCTTTTGTTTTCGGGCGACGGCGCACAGGTGGAAGGGCAGACGCTTACGCTTGCTCCGGAAAGCTTTGCCGCAGCCGAAATAAAGGACTAACAAAACAAAGAGGATTTTGATTTTCGGCCTTATGGTTTTTATTGGACCGCGGGGCAAACATACGGGAAAGGAATGGATAACAATGCTTCACATCAATGAAGAAATGCTGCGGGAAAACCTGATCACCAAACTGGAAACCCATATTGCCAAAGGCGTGGAGGACGCTACGCCTGAGGATATGTATCAGGCCCTCTCCCTGCTTACGAAAGACTATATCGTCAAAAACTGGCTGAAAACCAACAAATATTACCGCTCCCACGACGTGAAACAGGTCTATTATTTTTCTCTGGAATTTCTGCTGGGGAAAATGCTGCCTAAGCACCTTGACCGCCTGGGGCTTGCCGAGCAGGCGGAGCAGGCTCTGGAAGAGTTGGGCTTTCATATGGACGACATTCTTGCCTGCGAGCCGGATTACGGTTTAGGCAACGGAGGCCTCGGGCGGCTGGCCGCCTGCTTTATGGATTCTCTTGCTTCCTGCTCCTTTGCGGGCCATGGTAACGGCATCCGCTACAAACACGGCCTGTTTAAACAGAAGATCGTAGACGGCTATCAGGTGGAGGAATCCGACGACTGGCTGGAAACCGACAACCCCTGGGAAATCGAAAAAGCTTCCGACACGGTGGAGGTCCCGTTTTACGGCAATATCCGGGAGGAATATCGGGACGGCCGCATGGTTTTCATCCATGAGAATTATCAGCCGGTCATGGCCATTCCCTATGATATGCCCATGGTGGGTTACGGCAACGAAACCGTTAACACCCTGCGCCTTTGGAGCGCCGAGCCCAAAGACAGGGATTTTAATTTTCAGCTGTTCAGCAAAGGGGATTACGCCAGCGCCGTGGCCTACCGGCAGTCGGTGCGGGCCATTTCCGACGTGCTCTATCCCGACGATTCCCAGTTTGACAACCGGGTGCTCCGCTTAAAGCAGCAGTATTTCTTTGTCTGCGCCGGAATAGCCAGCATTCTCAGGGACTATGAAAAAAAGGTCCATAGTATTATGGATTTTCCCCGCTTTGTATCCATTCATATTAACGATACCCACCCGGCGCTTGCGGTTCCCGAGCTGATGCGGGTTTTGCTGGATGTGTACGGCCTTGGCTGGGATGACGCCTGGAATATCACCCGCAGCGCCGTTTCCTATACCAACCACACGGTGATGCCCGAGGCGCTGGAAATCTGGCCTGCCGACATTTACCGGAAACTGCTCCCCCGTATTTACCAAATCACCCATGAGATCAACGAGCGGTTTTGTCACGAGCTTTGGCAGACCTACCATTACGACCTCAGCAAAATTTCCCGCATGGCGGTGGAAGCCGACGGCCAGATCCGTATGGCGCATCTGGCCATTGCGGGAAGCCATAGTATCAACGGCGTGGCTGAGGTACACACGGAGCTGCTGAAAAGCCAGCTTTTTGCCGATTTTTATCAGACTTATCCCGGCCGGTTCAATAACAAAACCAACGGCATTACCCACCGCCGCTGGCTGATAACCGGAAATCCCCGGCTGAACGGCCTGCTTATCCGCGCCATCGGCCCCGAATTTATAAAATCCCCCACCCGGCTGTCCGAGATCACTGAACAGGGGCTGGAAAAGGACGCCGGATTCCTTGCCGAGCTTGGCAGGGCCAAGTCTCAAAACAAAACGGAGTTTTCGGGTCTTCTGAAAAAAGAACACGGTTTTTCCGTTGATCCCAGTTTTATCTTTGACTTTCAGGTCAAGCGGATTCACGCCTACAAACGGCAGCTGCTGAATATCCTGAAAATTCTGGACCGCTACTTCTCCATCAGGGAGGATGGGCGAACCGATTTTACGCCGACAGTATTCTTTTTCGGCGGAAAAGCGGCTCCCGGTTACGCTTACGCCAAAACCATTATTAAGCTGATTCACTCCGTTGCTGCTCTGGTCAACAATGATCCCGCCGCAAACCTTCTGATGCAGGTAGCGTTTCTGGAAAACTACAATGTATCGCTGGCGCAGCGGATTTTCCCTGCCGCCGATATAAGCGAGCAGATTTCCACCGCCGGGACCGAAGCCTCCGGCACCAGCAACATGAAATTCATGCTCAACGGTGCTTTGACCCTGGGAACTATGGACGGTGCCAACATTGAAATTGCCCAGGCGGTCGGGCGGGAGAATATTTTTACTTTCGGCCTTTCCGTAGAGGAAGCGCTCCGCGCCCAGCGGGAAGAAAGCTACCGCAGCGCCGAAGCTTATTCCTCTGATCGGCACATCAAGCGCGTATTGGATACGCTGACCGGCAAAATCTTCAAGGATGCTTCTCCCGAGGAGTTTGTTCCCATTTTCAATTCTTTGGTTTTGCAAAATGATCATTATCTGCATCTGGCAGACTTTGCGTCGTATGTGAAAACCGCCGAAGAAGCCGGGCGCATTTATCGGGAAGAGCCAGCTCGCTGGCTGCGGATGTCTGCAGTCAATATCGCCCATGCGGGCCGTTTTTCCAGCGACGAAACCATTCACGCATATGCCAAAGATATCTGGGATATTCACCCGACTGAGCTGTAGCCGTTTTTTCAAGCTGATATTGATACAGCGGGATGCTATTTCAGCATCCCGCTGTATTTACAAAGGCTTCCGTAGCGCTTCCTGATAACCATGAACCACCCATGGCCGTGTGACTGCATCCGCAACGGAGGTTTCTGCAGCAAGTGCGAAACTGAATGGTAATATCAGCGCCGGGATGGCATATGGTACGCCCATTCGTTTCATAACAGAGCCGGATGCTCTGGACGATATCCCAAGGACAGGCGGCAACAGCTCTCTGTGGATCTGGTGGCTGCTGTGTGGCGTCTCGGCGGCGGGTACTGCTGCGTTGGTAGTATACGGTAAACGAAAAGCGGTGCGCAGACGTTAAAGACAGACTCTGAGAACAGGACGGAGCTTGCTGCCTCGCCCTGTTCTTCATCGGAATGAGGATAAAAAGATGCTGGAAGGTCAAAGAACAAGACACCTTTTCTTCATAGTGTTCCTATGTAAAAGCTCTTTTTTGATATAAATTTATGGTTGGTTCGGCGTAGCCGATTTATTATGATTTTCTTCCAAATAAGAATACAACTTATTATGAAGAATCTGCATTTCTTTTTTCGCTTTCATTGCGTGCTGAAACATAAATCGATCGCCGAATCTGCTGCGAAAAACAGTTGATAAAACCTTGCATAATATGCCAACGGGACACAAGCGGAACAGATTCAGCTTTGGCGGAGAAATCGATATCCCGCACTGACGAAGGCGCGTGAAATTTTCGTGCAATTGTACCGCGGTACGCCTCATCCCATTTTTATCTTTACCTGCTTCCTGCGGCCTTTCTGTCGTATAATATGCGTCTGCTAAGGGAACCACCATTGCCAGATGACAAATCTGCCATATATGCATATCTTTAACGATTTGACACGGAATGCGAGCCTTTGTAAAAATCCCCTTTAAAGTTTTGACTCGCTTCGAAGATCTCCCGTCAATTTCTCCGAATGTAGTTGGCTGAATGATAGATGGCGTTAACCCAGCGTCAAGGACTCCATTCGTAAATCCGCCGCCCGCGCCGGGAAAGGCAGGAAGCAGCCTTCCGCTTCCGCATAACGCATCCAATTCAGCATAAGGTTCAGTGGTATTCACCATTGTAACAATCGTCGGGCTAACGTTCCCGCATAGGCTTATCAAGGCCGTGCACAGTTGTTCTTCCCTAACGGTTAAAAAAATAAAATCATAATCGTCACTGGGGTTAAGCTCTTCGATCACGGTTATATTGGCGCATTGGATCTTCCCATAGCGAAAATATCTCAGCCCAATTTGTTTTAGATCACGAAGCCTCTCCCCTCTGGCCAAAACAGAAACGGAATACCCTGCTTCGAACAGATATGCGGCATAAAGACTGCCAATGACTCCCGCGCCATAAATTAAAATTCTCATAATGAATTCCTTCAAATTTCTGTTTAGCTACATAGATGCCAAATTTAGCGGTGGTTAAAAAGGCGATGTCACGATAAATTTCTTCGAGCCCGTTCACTTTTTAATCCACTGTTCAATGACCCCGACAGCGTTACCGACCCCATCCTCATTACGTAATTGTTCCCCGATACGCCCGGCATTCACCAGCATTTCCTGATTGCCAACAGCCTGTGAGATTGCGGCAGCAAGACGCCCGACACTCAGCTTTGTTCGCGGAATCGGTTTTGGCCCTGCGCCTAATTGATAAATACGACTCCCCCAATAAGGCTGATCTCCGCCAAAGGGCACGATAATAGAAGGTAGCCCCGCGCGCAATCCGGCAGCAGTCGTTCCCGCTCCCCCATGGTGAACAGCCACTGAAACATGCTGAAAAAGCCATTCATGGGGAACATATCCGGATGGATAAATAAATTCGGGCAAATTTTGGCCCTGTAGCCTGCCCCATCCGGCAGAAAGCACGGCGCGCTGTCTTGTTATGCGCAGACTTTCTAAAACAATCTCAAGAATATCTGCAAAATCTCCCCCAGTCACACTGCCGAAACCAATATAGAGGGGCTTTCTTCCTGCGTTCAAAAAATCAATCAGGGACTGATCCGGTCCCCAGTCTGTTTCAGGATGGTGTACCCAATATCCGGTCAAATACTGGTTTCCATCCCAACTGAGCGGCTTTGGCGCAACAACAGGACTGTATGCGTAAAGGGTGGGAATTGGTTTTCCTTGCATACTCCTGTAGGGAAAAGAAAAGGGGCGTATTGAGGCCAACCCCATCTCCTCCCGCCAAGCCCCCAGCAGCTTCCGTGTGGCGCGCGTCCAAAGAAGATCGCCGCATAAATAGGTGAATCTGTTATAAACCGGACCAAGAGGTAATTCCGGGGCTGTCATGGCTGGAAACTCCCCTGTGGGATCTGCCGGGTAAAAGAATACGCGAAAACAGGGGATATTCAGTTTCTCCGCCACATGCCATGCAACAGCGCCAAGCAAGGAGTACAGGATTGCGTCCATGCCCTCGCAAGCCGCGGCGACATCGGACAAAAACTGTTCCTTTACGGAATGCAAAAGGACGGCAAGATTACGAAAATATTGAAGCACAGATACCGATTCTCCAATCAGCAATCGAATTACCTCCGTTGCATCTCCCGCTAAAGGCGCATATTCAAAGCCTGCCGACCGGATATATTCTTCAAAATTACGAAATGCCGCAATTCTTACGGTGTGTCCATGACTTTGAAGCCGTTTTCCCAGAGCAATAAAAGGTGGCCGGAAACATCGACATGATCATCACCAAGAGCATCAGCCGATTCGCCCGCAA